>Ga0163153_10008664_pt1 | contig 10490 bp, 8 predicted proteins | sample OliLakLV19MP6IB1_FD_148629 | JGI IMG/M metagenome (GOLD analysis project Ga0163153, IMG submission 148629) | Freshwater microbial mat bacterial communities from Lake Vanda, McMurdo Dry Valleys, Antarctica - Oligotrophic Lake LV.19.MP6.IB-1 | ecosystem: Environmental > Aquatic > Freshwater > Lake...
ACCGGCGACTTACGACGTTTTTATTCCGGTCGACGACAAGCAAAAGCCGGTCGGAAAAACCTACTACGTTCCCGATGCCCTGCGGCAGTTGCTGACCGATCGCGCGGCGCCCGCGGCGCCGGCGGCGTCGCAGCCCGTGCTCTGGTTAGCGGCCGAGTATCGGGCGACCTTGGCCCGCGATATCGGCCGAACGCGGTTCGTCGCCGTGGAAGTCAGAGCGACGTTCAAAGTCGACGTTCCGACCGCCAATACCGTGCTTCGATTGCCGCTTTCCGGGTTCGACGTCGCTTCGCTCAAGCCGGTCCTCGTCGACGGCCGACTCGTCGACGTCCGAAAAGTCGCGGGCGGTTTCGAGCTGACCGTCCCGCAACCGGGCAAGATTACGTTGGAGTTCGTGTTTCGACCCGATTCGCCGACGACCCAGGGACGGTCCGGTTTTCGCCTCGACATACCGCCCGCTCTCGACGCCCAATTGCGAGTCGCCATTCCGGCCGAACTGGCGAGCATCGACGTCGCGGAAGCCGCCGAGCCGGTCGTCTACTCCGACGATCCGCGGCTGGCGACCGTCCGGCTCTCACCGGCGTCGAAGCTTACGGTCCGCTGGGACGATCAGCGCAGCGGCGCCGAACCGTCGGTCGTCGCGGAGCAACTCTCCTGGTTGAAAATTCGTCCGGGCTCGACGGTCGTCGATGCGCGTTTTCGACTGCGCCCGACGCGCCCGATGTCGGAACTCGTGCTGGTCGCCGATCCGCGGCTGCAGTGGCTCCCCAAATTCGGCGGCAAGACGCCGATCGACGACGTCCGTTCGACTCCGGTCGTGGTCGGCCAGGCGACGGTGGCCGAGCGCGTCACGGTCGTTTTCGCCAAGCCGATTACGGAAGAAGCGCTCGTCGACGTGTCGTTTCTCGTGACCGGCGCGTCGGGCACGGGACGTCTTCGCCTTCCGGAATTGAAGCCTGCGGTCGAGATTCCCCAGCGGCGTTACTTCGCCTACTCCGTCGATCCGCAATTGGAGAGCGTCGTCACGGGCGCCGCGGCGTTGCCGGCGGTCGCCGTGCCGGAGTTCGCCAAAGCCTGGGGTGAATCGGAGGGCGCGCTGCCGCAGGCCGCCTACGTGCTCGACGGAGCGCCGATCGATTGGACGCTTTCGACCCGACCCGCACTGCCCCGCCTTCGCGCGGCCTGGCGGCAAACGCTGCTCTGCGGCCGCCGCCGCATCGACGTAGCTTGGGAAGCGGAGACCATCGTCGAACGGGGCTTGATCACCCGCTACGAGTTGCCGGTTCCCGCCGAGGTCACCGTGACGTCGGTCGAAGCGGCGGAAGTCGACGGCGATTCGGGGCAGGTCTTGCGGTGGTCGCGCGATGATCAAGGCACGATCGTCGCGTTTCTCCGCGCACCCTTGGGAGGCAAACAGAAGCTCTCGCTGCGCGGGCATGTCGCCGTGTCGCACGACGGCAGCACGCCGATTCCGATCATTTCCGTGCGGGCCGATGCCTACGGCGAGCGGCTCCTGCAAATCGTCCGTCTTCCCGATGCCCGCGTCACCCTGGAAAAACCGGCCGATCTTGCCCCGTATGTCGCACCGGTCGTCGACGACCGCCTCTCGACCTCCGGTCGCCCGATCGCCATGTTGCAGGTCTCCGGTCCGCGGCCGGCCGGCCGGCTGCGCATCCAGGCGAACGTCGACCGATTCAAGGTTCGAGCCGCCGTGACCCTCGTCGTGAACGACCCGACGGATTGGGATTACGAACTGTCCGCGATCATCGAGACCGTGCAGGGCCTGGTCGACGAAGTCCACTTGGAGCTCCCGCCTCAAGTCGCGCTGCCGCTGGCCGTGACGCCGGCGATGCCGCACGAGGTCGTTCCCGGAGCCGCCGGCGCTCCGCGCCGCGTCATCTTGAGGCCTCGCACGGCCGTCGAAGGCCGGTTCACTTTCGCGATTAAAGCACCGCTCGCCGTCGATCCGTCGATCGCGGCGATTCCCTTGACGCGGATTCGCGGCGCCGATTCCGAGGAGTATTTCTTCCGACTCCCGTCGACCGTCGGCGTGCACGTCGCTCGTTGGGATACCGTTCAGCTGGCGCCGGCCGTCCTTCCCGACGATCTCGTAGCGGCGCCGGTCGCCGCGGAGTTCGTCGTCTTGCGATCCGTCGGCCCTCGGCCCGCCGCCCGCTTGCACATCCTGGCCGGTGCGCAAGGTCTGCCGTACGTGCGCTACGCCGATCATCGACTGTCGCCCGAAGAAGACGGGTATTTCGGCGTCAGTTCCTACCTCGTCGAGCCGGCCGGATTGAAATGGTTCATGCTCCGCGTTCCGCCGTCGCTCGAGATCGTTCAGGCCACCAGCGGCGGCGCGACGGCGAGTCTCCTTCCGGCCGGCGATTCGTTGTGGAAAATCGCCCCCGCCTCCGATGAGATGCCCCACTTCATCGACGTGGCCTACCGCAGCCGGACGGGCTGGGCCGCGAACCAGTCGTTCGCGACCTTGGCCGTGCCGAAACCGGAAGGCATTCGTACGAACCGCGCTTTCTGGGCCATCGTCGAGCCTGACGCCCTGCGACTTTCGCCCGTCGACGAGCAACCCCTCGATCGCCAGGGACTGTTGCGCGAGCGAATTCGCTTGCTCGACGTCGTCGTCGACGATCTGGCGAACCGGGGAGGTCGTAAGTCGACCGACGACTGGAGCGCGCCGTTGGCGCGTCGCCGCTCACGCGATTTAGAAGAGTTGGTCCGAATTCTGCCGGAACCCGATCCCGCGCTCGTCGATCGCGCGAGCGCCGGGGCAGGTCCGCCGGGCAAGAACCTCGCCGGGCTTTTCGAAGGGTCGGTGTCGCCGTATTCCCGCACCGTGTCGACGGCCACCGGCGATCTGTCGGAGCTGACCTTTCGCATCGAGTCCACCTCGCGTTCGCCGATCGGGCGATGGCCGATCGCCGCGGCCTGCCTTCTCTGCGGCTTGCTCTGGTATCTCTTCCGGGCCGTCGACGGTCCCATGCGATGGCCGCATCTCGTCGGGGTGCTGGCCGGCGCCGCGTGGTTGGCTTGGCTCCGGCCGGCGGAACTCGGTTGGTTGATCATTCTGGCGGTCCTGGCGACGCGCCTGCATTCGGCCATCCGGCAGGCTCGCACCGAAGGGCCCGCGACGGTCCGGCCGCTTACCGTCGGCCGTTAACGGACGGTCCGACCGCTATTGTCGGCGATTGACGGTTCGCCGCCGCCGACCGTCGGAACCCCGCAATATTGCGCGGCGACCGCCGCGGGATTCGGCACCCCATTTCTCCCTATACGTGCATGTTTTTTCTTGATGCCCGCCCACGCATGCAGGGCTGCTGCCGGCACTCGCAACGATCCGATCTTGGCGCGTGGGCTGAAGATGGAGTACGGTACGCGCCGCCGCCTTAGCCTCCTTGAGGGTCGGACGAGCGGCACGACCATGGACGGTCGTTCCGTGTCGCACGACGCGGTCATCGCAATGCTTGCCGGGGAAGGAAGCCCTATGAGCGTGCCGTTTCAAGACGTCGGATTCCACGTACGGTGGATGATCCGTCGTGATATGAGCGAGATCCTGCAGGTCGAAGCGGAAGCGTTCGAGTTTCCCTGGTCGGAGGAAGAGTTCATCCGTTGCCTCCGGCAGCGCAATTGCATCGGCATGGTCGCCGAGCTCGACGACAAAGTCGTCGGGTACATGATTTACGAGTTGCACAAGAATCGCCTGCATATTCTGAACTTCGCGGTGTCGGCCCGCCATCGTCGCCGAGGAATCGGTGCTCGCATGGTCGCGAAGCTGGCCGGCAAGCTCACGCCGCAGCGCCGCAGCCGCATTCTTCTCGAAGTTCGGGAAACGAATCTCGCGGCGCAATTGTTTTTCCGGTCGCGCGGGTTTCGAGCCGTTTCGGTCCTGCGCGACTACTACGACGACACGACGGAAGACGCCTACGTCATGCAGTTTCGCTGCCGCGAAAACAGCGCGACCTCGGGCTTGGACGACGACCAGATCACACGCCTCGCGGGTTAATCCCTACACGGCGATAATCTGCGTCTCCAGAGTCGGCAGCTCGACAATCGCCAACGTATGCGGCGTCGCCCGGTAGAGAGCGCCAGGATTCAGCACGACCGTTTTTCCCTCCAGACGCCGTCCGGCAACGTGCGTATGCCCGTGACAGACCAGGGCATACTCGCCGCTACGGACCGTTTCGGCCAGACGGCGGGTGTCGTCGCCGTGCAGAACGGCGATCCGCAGGCCTGCGAGCGAGAGCGAGGCGAAGGTCCCGTGAAACGTCGCACCCCACTCGGCCGCGGCCGCGCGGATTGTCGGGCCGTGGTCGACGTTTCCCAGGACGAAATGCGACGGCCACTTCGAGAACAGCCGCACGATTTCGCCTGAGCCGACGTCGCCGCAGTGGAGTACGGCTGCGACGTCAAATTGATCGAGCATCCCGACCGCATCGGCCGCGTAAGGGACGTGCCCGTGCGTATCGCTGACAATTCCCAAACGCATGGCCGGCCTGTTCGGCGAAAAATGAGCCGACTATATTGAAGGTGTTCCGGGCCGTCCCCTTGCCGACGGACCCGCCGCACCGTTTACTGTTCGACGCGGGCCGGTCGCCCGAGTGCCTGCTCGATTCGGAGCCGACGACGATGGACTTTTACTCCGTGAACACGCTCGCAGCAGGCGTGCTGATCGCGGAGGCTGCGCTCTTGGCCTGGGCATCCTGGCGAAAGGCGGCACAATCCCACTTCCGCCCCAAGCACTACCCTATATATCTCGTCGGCCAATTCTTAACCAGGACGCTCTGGCGGGCCCGTGTCGTGGGGCGAATGCGATGGGTGAAAAACCAGGGCGCCGTCGTCGTCTGCAACCATCGGGGCCCGATCGACCCGGCCTTCGTCGGCTTGGCCTGTGACGGACCCGTGCATTGGATGGTGGCCAAGGAATACTTCAACTACCCGTTATTCGGCCCGATGCTTCGATACCTCGAGTCCGTCCCGACCGGCCGCCGCGGCATCGATACCGCGGCCACGAAGCAAATCTTGCGCTACGCCGGCAGAGGCGAGATGGTCGGCGTCTTTCCCGAGGGGCGAATTAACACGACCGATCGCGTGCTGCTCCCCGGCTACACCGGGGCGGTCGTCATCGCCCTGAAGGCCCGCGTGCCGATCGTACCTTGTCACATTACGGGTTCGCCGAACGATCCGAAATCGCCGTACGGGTTCCTGCTCCAGCGGGCGCAAACGGTCCTGCGGGTGGGCTCGCCGATCGACACGTCGCCGTATTTCGACCGGGCCCATGATCGGGACATCCAGGAACAACTGACGCGGCAAGTTTTGCGGGCGATCGCCGCCCTGGCGGGCCGGCCCGACTACGAGCCTGAATTGATCGCCCGGCGCCGGCGTCAGAACGGCGTTTCATCCGGCGACGCGTCGGCCGAATCCTCCTCGGACGCTCCCGCCGAAGACGACGCCGAATCGCCGGCCGAAGTCTGAGCCGAACCAGCGGGTCGACTCCCAACTCACCGAGCGACGCACCGTTTCACCGTGCGACGCATAGTCGGTCGAAGGCCCGGCCGATCTCGGCGGCGGCGGCTTGCAGTTGTTCGGCGACGGCGGTTGAGTCGTTCCCGGCGGACAGCACCGTGGCAAGCGGTGCATGCGGCCCGACCGTCGATGCTGCCGGCGGAATATCGGCCACGGCCGGCAGCCGGTCGTCGCCGCGAAGCTTCCAGAGCAGCTCCGTGAATTCCGGGGCGACGGTCGCCCCGGCGTCGCCCGCATACACGATCCGCTTGCCTACGGTCCTTCGGGCAGCCCATGTTCGCGGCGGAGGCAAAGCTCGGTCGCGGCAAGCGCGAACGTGGTCGGCGACGAGCGCTACGTCGTAGGCATGTTCGAGCAGCTCCACGGAGGCCGTGTACCGCGGATTTACCTCCAACACCCAGACCACGTCCCCCTCCAAGATCACGTCCACCCCGAAGAGTCCGACCAGGCCAAATTCCGCGGCGAGATTCCGGCCGAGGTCTTCCAGCCGGCTTCGCACGACTTCGGCCAAAGGAATCGGGCCGATAGCGCCCCCGTAGAGAAACGGGTGCCGCCGATCGCCATCGTCGATCCGTTGCCGCACTGCCCCGACGAACCGGGCGTTTTGGCCGTCGCCGAGGAACGTTACTCCGCAACAAATCCCGGAAATTCGGCGCTCAAAATATCGACCGCCGTCCATTTGAGGCGAGGTTTTGCCGCCTAGATTACCCACTCCCAAACCGCCGGCTGATCGCCGGCTTTTCCAAAGCCAAGTTCCATCGCGGGCCAAGCCCGAAGCATCGGGGTAAATCTCGGGAAACCGCACGCCCTCGACCCCCGGGACCGCCCTCAGCGTCCAAGGATCGCGCACGCGGGACAACGACCGACCACCGATCCCGAGGAGCGGTCGCTCGGTCGTCAGCCGCTCGACGATCGACGGCAAATTCTCAAGCCCGCCCACATACATCCAGTCGGCCGGTGGAAACTGCTGAGCTTCGGCGACGAGGTTTGTCGGATAGCGGGGGTCGACCCGGCACTCGGCCAGTCGACGCGTGTCGTCGTCGCCGAAGGCGTCCACGACCCAGGGGATGAAACCGGCCCGGCGTGCCGACTCGGCGGCCGCACGAGCCGATCCCCCGACGATCAACAGCGGCTCATTCACGCCTTCGGCCTCGGAGCTAGGCGACGGACGCCGGTTCGAGCGGGCGGCCTTGTCAATCCGCAACCGGCACGACGGTCAAGCCGAGCGTCCCGTGGGCCGGTTCATCGAGGAAGTTGACCGGCGAACAGCACGAAGGATCGGCCCGCAGGCAAAAAGAACGGGCCGCCGCACCCAACGAATGCGACGGCCCGTAGAAACGCTGAAAATGCCCGTAAAAGCGGGCAAATTGCGGTTTAGCGCAAGAACTGCAAGCACCAGTACACGCGCCCTTCGGGCGACGTGTAGGCTGCCGCACCGACGCGGTTCCAGCTACGGCTCAGGATGTTCGCACGGTGTCCTGACGAGTTCATCCAGGTACGGATGACCGTCTCGACCGTGTTCTGACCCATGGCGATATTCTCGCCTACCGGAGCCGACGTGTGTCGCATGCTCCGCATTGACGCCATCCAGTTGGCGTGCTTGCGGGCCGACTCCACCAGCGTCGGATCGACAACCAGCGGCCTCATGCCGCGGGCGGTTCGTTGATCATTCGTCTGTTCCAAGACGGCCGCTTCGGTCGCCGTCAGTTGCAGCTTGGGTCCTTCCGCTTGCTGCGTCTCTTGCGTGGGCTTCACTTCCGTGGGCATGTCGCCCGTCAGTCCCAACGCCATCATCACAACCACTTGTCCGAACATTCAGACCTCCGTTCTCTCCTAGGGAATCTCTCCTGACCGACTTTCGACCCGACTGAGCGGTGATCGCTCGTGAGGTCGAGTGGCCTCTAGGGTAGTCACGCCGCCACCGGTTGCAAGGGGCTGGGAAATACGCACAAACTTTGACGGCACCAGAAGGGTGGGGAGCCGCTTGCAAAGCGATTTCCATCTGATAAGTTCACGGCTTCGAAATTTCAAACATCAACGCGCCTAGACGACTTCGCGGGAGATTTGCTGCATATGTCGATGTACATCGGAGAGGCCCTGGCCGGCGACGGCAACGAAATTGCGCACATTGATTTGTTGATCGGCGATAAGACCGGTCCGGTTGGCGCGGCCTTCGCCAACGCCTTGGCTCGCCAGAGCGAAGGGCACTCGAACCTGCTGGCGGTGCTCACGCCGAATTTGGCCGTGAAACCGGCCACGGTGATGGTCACCAAAGTCACGATCAAGGGCGCCAAGCAGGCCGTGCAGATGTTCGGCCCCGCGCAAGCCGCGGTCGCCAAAGCGGTTGCCGATTCGGTCGCCGAGAACGTCATTCCCAAGTCGAAGGCCGAAGAACTCGTCATTGTCTGCGGCGTGTTCATCCACTGGCAGGCCGCCGACGACAAGAAGATTTACGATTACAACTATCAGGCCACGAAGGAAGCCATCGCCAACGCGATGCAAGGCAAGCCTTCGATCGACGAAGTGATCGCCCAGAAGGACAAGGTCAAGCACCCGTTCCAGGGTTTCTAGTGCTCCTGGGTTTCTAGAGCTCCGGGGTTTCTAGAGTTTGCGTTGCCGGGTTACCCACCCGCGGGCGTCGCATTCGATTGATTCACGCGCCAAGTTCGTCGCCCGACGAGCTTGGCGTTTTTTTTGATTTCCGCCGAGCGGTGCATCCATGAGCAAGCCGAAGATCCTCGTTCAGCTCGATACCGATGCGCAACCGAGCGTGTTCGACTCCGTGGTGGCCGTCGATTCGGGCGTCGAGCATCTCTTCCGCCACTCGGGAATAACGCCCGAGAACGTTCGCGATCGGGTCCACGGGGCCATCTTTACCCGCGGCACCGACGACCTGAAGTCGACGGCGCTGTTCATCGGCGGGGGCGACGTCGCGGTAGGCGAGCAGGTGCTCTCTGCGGTCAAAAAAGCGTTCTTCGGGCCGATGCGGGTTTCGGTGATGCTCGACTCCAACGGGGCCAACACCACCGCCGTCGCCGCGGTGCTGGCCGCAGGAAAGCACCTGAACCTTTCCCAAACCACGGCCTTGGTGCTGGGAGCGACCGGCCCCGTCGGACGACGCGTCGTCCGGCTCCTGGCTCGCGAAGGAGCGACCATTCGAGTCGGTTCCCGATCGCTCGAGCGGTCGCAAGGGGTCGCCTCCGAGGTGGGTGCGGCCGTGGCGGGGGCGAAACTTTCGCCGCTGGCTTTGACGGACGAACGTACGACGCAGGACGCCCTGGCGGGGTGCGAATTGGTGATCGCGGCGGGAGCCGCGGGAGTCGAGTTGCTCGGGGCCGATGCCCGCCGGAACTGCGCCGGCCTGCGCTGCGCGATCGATTTGAACGCCGTTCCGCCTGCCGGCATCGGCGGCATCGAGCCGTTCGACAAGGGGGCCGACCATTCCGGTGTGATTAGCTACGGCGCACTCGGGGTCGGCGGCACCAAAATGAAGATCCACAAGGCGGCCATCCGCCGGCTCTTCGAGCGCAACGACCAGGTGCTGGACGCCGACGAACTGTACGAGATCGGCAAGTCAATCCAGTAGCGGCCTACGAGGCTGCCGGAGCGGTTCGTGACCCCCGCCGTTCGGCGTAACCGTCGGACGGAGCTTCTTTCGGACGGCGCTGCTTTCAGACGGCGTTACTTTCAGACGGCGTCACCGCTGAAGAAAATAGGCCGCCACCGCGATCAGGGCGAGCATCCCCACGGTCATGGTTGTCCACCGCACGGCGGCGCGTATCCGCTCCTTGCGTAGGCGGCGTTGCACCGCCTCCAACTCGTTTTCATCTTCGCCCGGTTGCGAGTCGGCGCCGAAAATGGCCGCCGCCGAGGCGCGGACCTCGGCGCTCATCTCCCAGGGAAACCGTCCGCCTGCTCCGGCCGATCCTCCGGCGGTCGATCCTCCGGCGGCCAAGCCACCGCTGCGGCGTAAGTTCGGGGGCAACGGCGTCGACCGACCCGCTGGGTCTCCGATTGCGGGCTCAGGCAGATGGGGAATCGGCGCTATGCCCCTGGCCGTGTTGCCGGCGAGTCCCGGCACGCGCAAGATCGCCAGCGGGACCAACGGACCAGCCGCCGCGAGGACGGGCGCTGCGGGCGTCGGTACGAGGTAGGTTTTGGCGCAACCGTCGCACGTCACCTCCGTGTCGGCCATGGCGGCCGGCAGGTTGACTTCCGACGGGCAGAACGGGCAACCAATTTGCAACCAATTCACGCGCACCACTCCGACGAGTTCGAGCTCTTCGTATAGTAGCACGCGGCCGATCGTGCGAGAATCAACGGGAGCGATGCCGCATCTGGCCGGCCTCGGCCGAATCTCCACAACTTCTCCTCTGCCTCTTCTCCTACACCGCATTGAAAACGTTCGCCGGCTCATGGAAACCCGACCTCCGTTGCCCCCCGGTCAGCAGTTGGCGTCGAAGGGAAAATGGCCGCAGGTCGGCGAGAAGACGCCCGAGGACTTGCCCGACCGCTGGACGGTCGAGGTCGCCGGCCTCGTTTCGCAGCCGCGGACGTTCGACCTCGAGGCCCTTGCCGCGCTCCCTCAAACCGAGCAGGCGGTCGACCTCCATTGCGTCACGCGTTGGTCGAAGCCGGGCATGCGCTTCGCCGGAGTGCGGCTGGCCGATTTGCTCGACGTGTGCGGCCCGCTGCCGGAAGCGCGGTTCGTTCGCTTTGTCGCCTACGGGTCAAGGAGCCATGACACGTCGCTGCCGCTGGAGGAGGCGCTGGCGCTGGGGACCATGGTGGCCCGGCAGGTCGAAGGCTTGCCGCTAACGATCGAACATGGCGGGCCGGTCCGGGTGGTGACGCCTGAGCGGTACTTCTACAAGAGCCTGAAGTGGCTGCGGCGCATCGAGCTGACGGCCCGCGATCAACTCGGCTTCTGGGAACGAGAAGCAGGCTATCAC
>Ga0163153_10008665_pt1 | contig 10488 bp, 10 predicted proteins | sample OliLakLV19MP6IB1_FD_148629 | JGI IMG/M metagenome (GOLD analysis project Ga0163153, IMG submission 148629) | Freshwater microbial mat bacterial communities from Lake Vanda, McMurdo Dry Valleys, Antarctica - Oligotrophic Lake LV.19.MP6.IB-1 | ecosystem: Environmental > Aquatic > Freshwater >...
CCGGTACGCGGGCAGGAAGGCGAAGCCGATGTCGATGTCGGGCTGCTCGTCGCGCCTGATGAGCCCACACATGCCGATGGGACGCCCGTCTTCCTTGCGCTCCACCAGGTCGAGCCCCATCCCGGTTCGCTCGTACATCACCATCGGCACCTTCACGATGTAGTCGCGGGCGCCCTCGACGGTGCGCACCCCGCGGTCGCCGATGAAACGGTGCCAGTCGGGGTCGTTGATCAGTTCGAGGATGAAGGGCGCATCGTCGACCACGATGCGGCGGGTGCGAAGCCGTTCGGTCTCCAGCAAACTATTTCTTGCCTTCCGGGCAATCGAAGCGCTCCACGCGCAGCGCGCCGAATACCGCGACCCCCTTGTTGCTTTCGTCCACGGCGCCGACCGAGGTGCCGTCTTCCCTGGCGCTGGCCAGGTGCGCCTTGCAATGCGCCTGGATCTCGATCTTGCCGGCCACCGTCACGTTGGAGCGGAAGCAATACCAGCCGTTGGGATTGTTGAGGCGGATGGTGCTTTTGCCCGCCACGTTCACGGCCGGACGCACCAGGACCAGCACCGGGCCGCTCGTGACCTCGTCGTTGCCCGACTGCCGGGAGCCGATGCCGAACACCTTCACGCCGGTGGCGATGGTCCTGTCGGCCTTCTTGCCCTTCTTGAACGGGGGGTTGCTCCACGAGCCGATGCAGGCGTCGAGGACGCCCTGGTCGCTGGCGGATGCGGCGGCGGGAACGAGGGCAAGGACAAGCAATGCGAGCAGGCGGCGATTCATGGCGTTCTCCAGCAATTCGGCGATGACGGAAGCTGGAGTTTAAGCCAATGTAAAATGCCCCCACAAAGCCATGGCATCCCTCAAACATCTCTTCGACAGCAACCGCGCGTGGTCCGAGCGCATCCGGAAGATCGACCCGGATTTCTTCACCAAGCTCTCGGGCCAGCAGCGGCCGCGCTACCTCTGGATCGGCTGCGCGGACAGCCGCGTGCCCGCCAACGAAATCGTGGGCCTGCTGCCGGGAGAGCTCTTCGTTCATCGCAACGTCGCCAACGTGGTGGTGCACAGCGACCTCAACTGCCTCTCGGTGATGCAATTCGCCATCCAGGTGCTCCAGGTGGAACACGTGATCGTCTGCGGCCACTACGGCTGCAGCGGCGTCTCCGCGGCGGTGCAGGACCAGCGCGTGGGCCTGGCCGACAACTGGCTGCGCCACGTGCAGGACGTGCACTGGAAACACGAACAGAAAGTCGACAGCGTGACTGGGCTGCCGGACCGGATCGACCGCATGTGCGAGCTGAACGTGATCGAGCAGGTCGCCAACGTCTGCCAGACCACCATCCTGCGCGACGCGTGGGACCGCGGGCAGGAAATCTCGGTGCATGGCTGGGTCTACGGGCTGGAGGACGGCCTGGTGCACGACCTCGGCACCACCGTCACCAGCCCGGGCGAGGCTTCCACCGTCTACCGGGCCGCGATCGCCGCGCTTTGAGGGGCAAGTGCGCATAATGGCGGCGCCCGCCTTTGGCAGGCGCCATTCGAAGGGGAGATCCATCATGTTCGCAAGACTCGAGCGCAGCTGGAACCTCGTGAAGGCCAGCGCCAGCGTGCTGCAGCAGGACAAGGAATTGCTGGTGTTTCCGCTCATTTCCACCGCGGCACTGGTGGTGGTGATGTTGTGTTTCGCCCTGCCCGTCTTCGGGCTCGCCTCGCTCGACATGCTTTCGCTGCGCCGGGGCGGCGATCCCTCGCCGCTGATGTATGTGATCGCGTTCCTCTTCTACTTCGCGCAGTACTCGGTGATCTTCTTCTTCAATACCGCGCTGGTTGGCGCCGCGATGATCCGCCTGGATGGCGGCGACCCCACGGTGAAGGACGGCATCCGCATCGCCACCTCGAAGATCGGCGTGATCCTGGGCTACGCATTCATCGCGGCCACGGTCGGCATGGTCCTGCGCATCATCCAGGAGCGCGTGGGCTTCATCGGCAAGATCATCGTGGGCCTGCTGGGCGTCGGCTGGACCATCGCCACCTACCTCGTCGTGCCGGTGCTGGCTGATCGCGACGTGGGGCCCGTGCAGGCGATCAGGGAAAGCGCGGCGCTCCTCAAGGAGACCTGGGGCGAAAACGTCATCGGCCAGGCCGGCATGGGCCTCGCCTTCGGCCTCATCATGCTGGGCGTGATCGCCTGCGGCGTATTCCTGGTGATCGTGGCCTTCATGTCGCACAGCGTGTTCCTGATCCTGGCGGCGTTCGTCATTGCGGGCCTCGCGGTGGGCATCACGGCGCTGGTGCAGGCCGCGCTGGGCGGCATCTACGCCGCGGCGCTGTACCGCTTCGCCACCAATGGCGAGGGCACGCCGGGCTTCGACAAGGGCGTGATGCAGCGCGCGTTCGCCCCGAAAGGCTAGGCCGGATTGGGAGCACGGCGCGCCGCATGCCTGGTTGCCACTTTCCTCGCCACGGGGTGCGCATCCGTTCCTGAGCCCTCCATCGAGGAGCCGTGGACGCGCATCGTCCAAGGCTCCTCGGGCGAGCGGGTCTCGCGCGCCACGCTCACCGCCGCGCTTCGCGACGCCGACTACATCCTGCTGGGCGAGGTCCACGACAACGCGATCCACCATCGCCTGCAGTGGGTCGTGCTGCACGAAATGGCGCCGCGGCCGCTGGTGATGGAGCAGTTCGACATCGAGGCGCAGCCGGCACTGGACGCGGCGATCGCTTCGGGCTCCAGCGCCGATGCGCTGGCCACCGCGGGCCGCCTCGACAAGCGCGCCTGGAACTGGGATCTCTACCGCCCCCTGGTGCAGATCAGCCTCGATCGCGGGATCCCGGTGGTGGCGGGCAACCTGGGCCGCGCCGAGGCGCGGGCGATTTCCGGCGAAGGATTCTCGCGGCTACCCGATGCGAAGGGGCTGGCCATCGAGACCGTGTGGAACGAGAGCCGCGAACGCGCGTTGGTGCAGGAGATCGTCGATGCGCATTGCGGGCAGCTGGCTGCGCCCGCCGCCGCGAGCCTCGCCCGCGCGCAACGCGCACGCGACGCGGTGATGGCCGATCGCATGTTGCGCCATCCGCGCGCCGTGCTCATCGCAGGCTCCGGGCACGCACGGATTGACCGCGGCGTTCCCCTCTACCTGCGCCATCGCGCGCCGAACGCGAAGGTGGTGAGCCTCGCCTTCGTCGAAGGCACCGACGATGCCGACGGCGCGAAGGCCTACGACTTCGTGTGGATCACCGAGGCCCAGCCCCGGGACGATCCCTGCGCCGGCGTGAGGATCAACGCGCCTTCGGTGAGCCTCGCCCCGCTTACTGCACCGCGAATTTCCAGCGCACGGTGAGCGTGCCACCGTCGCCAAACTCCATGGCGGGCTCGCGCCTCAGGCTTCCATGTAGTGGGTCCACGGCGGCAAGCCGCTTGCGGACAGGTATTCCACAACCTCGGCGGAGCCGAAGAACCGCAGTTGCCCATCGCTGGTGTAGGCCAGCGCCGAGCGGTCGACCTTCAGGCCCTTTGCGCGCGCCCGTGTGGTCAGCTGGTCGAGCAGCACCTGGTTGTCGGGATCCAGGCCGGTCGGAGAACGGGCGCCGAAGATGGCGAAATCGAGGGGTTCTCCCGCCTTGGAGGGCTGGCGCAGGTGGGCGAATTTGAACTGCATGCGGGCTCCTGAGGGTGACGGCGTGCCGTCGTGGTGGGTCTGCGATCCGGCCATGGTACCCGTGGCCGGCACGCTGCCGGGCGAGCGCCCGGGGAACGACGGGCTGGATCCGGCGTTAGGGTGCTGGCGGAGAGGGCGGGATTCGAACCCGCGTTAGGTAATTAGCCTAAACACGCTTTCCAGGCGTGCGACTTAAACCGCTCATCCACCTCTCCGGTGGCCCAACTGGCGGAAACCCTGGAGTCCTTCAGGTTCCGGTAATGCCGGTAAAGCGAAGCCCGAAATTATACCTTGCCGCACCACTGCGACGCGAGGGTGTCAGGGCCCCGCGGACACGCCCTGGCGCCGGAAGCTGTGCAGCTGGCGGTAGAACATGTAGGACAGCAGCAGCACCATCGCGCCGTGCACCGGCCACAGGCCCAACCAGCCCGGGATCTTGCTCTGCGCGGTATACGCCTGGAACACCGACAGCAGGTTGTTGTACAGCGCGTAGATCAGCACCGCGAAGATCAGGTTCCAGGAGCGGCCCGACCGCGGGTTGACGAACGAAAGCGGGATCGCGAAGAGCCCCATGATCAGCACCGCCAGCGGCATGGCCAGGCGCCAGTGCAGCTCGGCCACCTGATCGGGCTTGTGTTCGGCAAGCAGCTCGAGGGTGCCCATGGCCTTGTTGGATGGCGCTTGGCGCGCGGCCTCGCGCGGCTCGATACGCAGCGCATAGCGGTCGAAATCCACCATGCGGAAGTCGAGTTTCCCGGGCGTGCCCTCGTAGCGGCGCCCGTTCAGCAGCACCACGAAGCGATCGCCGTTTTCCGCCGTCTCGATGAAGCCGCGCTGCGCCACCATCACGCCCATGCGGTCGGCCTGCGTCGATTGCACGAAGACGTTGTTCACGACGTTGTCGCGCTCGGTGAGCTTGTCGACGAAAAATACGCGGTCGGCGCTGCGCGATTCGCGGAACACGCCCGGGGTGACACTCGAGACATCGTCGCGGCTGGCCAGCAGCCGCTGGTATTCCACGCTTTGCGCCTGCGACCACGGCGCCACCGCCAACGACAGCAGCGCACACACGAACGCCACAGGCAGCGCGAACTTGAGCACCGGCGCGATCCACGACGCGATCGACAGTCCCGAGGTGAACCACACCGTCATCTCGCTATCGCGATAGCTGCGCGTGAGCGCCAGCAGCACCGCCACAAACACCGCGATGCCCAGCAGCACCGGCAGGTAGGTGAGGATGCCGAAGGCGATGAGGCCCAGCACCGCTTCGGCCTGGATCTCGCCGCCGGCCGCACGGCCCAGCAGCAGGATCAGCAGGCGCGTGAGGATGATGGCCAGCAGCACACCCACGACGGCGATCGCGATGAGGCTGAATTCGCGGATGAGGGAGCGCTGGAAGATCACTGGGGATTCGGGTGACTACGGTGTGCGATAATTCTACTCTCTGCTGCTCCTCCAACCCGAGGAAAACAAATGGAATTTAGCGTCAAGAGCACAAGCGTCGCAAAGCTGCGCACGGCTTGCCTGGTGGTGGGCATTTTTGAAGGCCGCAAGCTTTCGGCCGCGGCGCAGGCCCTCGATGGCGCGTCGGGCAAGTACCTCACTCAGGTCATGAAAAGCGGCGATTTGGAGGGCAGCCTCGGCAAGACGCTGATGCTGCGCGGCGTGAAGAAGGTCGCAGCCGATCGCATCCTGCTGGTGGGCCTGGGCAAGGAACGCGACTTCAACGAGCCGGCGTTCCGCACCGCGGCTTGCGCCGCCGTGAAGGCCCTCAAGGGCACGGGTGCGGCCGATGCAACCTTCTGCCTCACCGAAGTCGCCGTGAAGAAACGCAGCCTCGGCTGGAGCGTGGAGCAGGCGGTCCTGTGTTTCATGGACGGCGACTATCGCTTCGACCAGCTCAAGAGCAAGGCGGCTGATGCCAGGCGCCACCTGAAGAAGGTCACCTTCCAGGTGGCCGACAAGAAGGACGTCTCCGCGGCGGAAACGGCGGCCGATCGCGCCGCCGCCATCGGCGAAGGTGTGGCGCTTGCCAAGGACCTCGGCAACCTGCCGGGCAACCACTGCACGCCGACCTACCTGGCCGAACAAGCCATCGAACTCGGCAAGCGCCACGGCCTCAAGGTCGAGGTGCTGGAAAAAAAGGACTGCGAGAAACTCGGCATGGGATGTTTCCTCGCCGTGGCGCAGGGCAGCCGCCAGCCGCCCAAGTTCATCGTGATGGAATATCGCGGCGGCAGGAAGGACGCGCCCCCGGTGGTGCTCGTTGGCAAGGGCATCACGTTCGACACCGGCGGCATCTCGATCAAGTCCGCGGGCGAGATGGACGAGATGAAGTTCGACATGTGCGGCGCGGCCAGCGTGTTCGGCGCGATGAAGTCGATCGCCCTGATGAAGCTGCCGCTCAACGTGGTCGGGGTGGTTGTCGCCACGGAAAACATGCCCGGCGGCAACGCCATCAAGCCGGGCGACGTCGTGACCACCATGTCGGGCCAGACGGTGGAAATCCTCAACACCGACGCGGAAGGCCGCCTGGTGTTGTGCGACGCGCTCACCTACGTCGAGAAATACAAGCCGGTGGCGGTCGTCAACATGGCCACGCTGACGGGCGCGATGGTGATCGCACTCGGCCACGTCGCCACGGGCCTCTTCTCGAACAACGATGAGCTCGCCGCCGAGCTCATCGCCGCCGGCGAGCGCTCGTGGGACCGCGCCTGGCACATGCCGCTCTGGGACGATTACCAGGAAGGGCTCAAGTCCAACTTCGCGGACATCCCCAACATCGCCGGGCGCGCAGGCGGCGCCATCACCGCCGCGTGTTTCCTCTCGCGCTTCACCAAGGCGTATCCGTGGGCGCACCTGGACATCGCGGGCACGGCGTGGAAGTCGGGTGCGGAAAAAGGCGCCACCGGCCGCCCGGTCGGGCTGCTCACCCACTTCCTGGTGTCGCGGGCGGCGTGACACGCATCGACTTCTACCACTACGCGGCGGACAAGCAGGCCTTCGCCTGCCGCCTGGCCACCAAGGCCTACGAACAGCACAAGCGCCTGGTGGTCTATTCGCCGGATGCGCCGGCGCTGCGCCGCTTCGACCAGCAGCTGTGGACGTTCCAGGCCACGCGCTTCGTGCCGCATTGCTTCGCCGGCGACAAGCTGGCCGCGCAAACCCCGGTGATCCTCTCGACCGGCGAAGGCGATCTGCCGCACCACGACGTGCTGCTGAACCTGGGCGACGAATGGCCGCCCAGCTTCGCCTCGTTCGAGCGCCTGCTGGAAATCGTTGCGGTCGACGAGGAAGACAAGAACAAGGCCCGTGGCCGATATCGCTTCTACAAGGAGCGTGGCTACGACATCAAGGTCAATGCCATAGAGGCGGAGCGCCGCCAGGGTGAGTGAGATGCCGGGCGACAAGGACATTTTCGGCCAGGCCGACGGCCTGATGCGCCGCCATGCCGCGGCTTCGGGCACGGGCAGCGAAACCGGCAGCTTCCCCATCCTCACCGACGTCATCGGGGAGCCGCCGCGCCAGGTGGAATTCACCCAGCCCACGTCGGAGCTGGCGCGCGACATCTTCAACCGCGTGATGGCGGAGGTCGAGGGGCGCCTGGCCGAAGAGCTGGAACGCCGCCTCACCGAACACCTGGTGCCCCAGGTCCACACTGCGGTTGCGAGCGCCCTGGGAGACCTGCACCAGGACCTGGCCAACGCCATCGGCGACGCCGTCACGCGCGCCCTCGAAAACCGGCTCAAATAACGCTTCAATGGAACTCGCAAAAGCCTTCGATCCCCACGGCATCGAGTCGCGCTGGTATCCCGTCTGGGAATCGCGCGGCTACTTCAAGGCCGGCTTCGACGAGTCGAAGCCCTCCTTCTCGATCCAGCTCCCGCCGCCCAATGTCACCGGCACGCTGCACATGGGCCACGCCTACCAGCAGACGCTGATGGACGTGCTCACGCGTTACCACCGCATGAAGGGCTACAACGTCCTGTGGCAGCCGGGCACCGACCACGCGGGCATCGCCACGCAGATGGTGGTCGAGCGCCAGCTGGAAGCGAGGGGAGAAAGCCGCCGCGCGCTGGGCCGCGATGAATTCGTGAAGCGCGTCTGGGCCTGGAAGGAAGAATCGGGCTCCACCATCACGCGCCAGATGCGCCGGCTCGGTTCGTCCTGCGACTGGTCGCGCGAGTACTTCACCATGGATGCGCCGCGCTCGCTGGCGGTCACGGAAGTGTTCGTCCGCCTGTTCGAAGCCGGCCTCATCTATCGCGGCAAGCGCCTGGTGAACTGGGATCCGGTGCTCGGCACCGCGGTCTCGGACCTTGAAGTGGAATCGCGCGAGGAAAACGGATCGCTCTGGCACCTCAAGTACCCGCTCGAAGACGGCAGCGGCTTCCTGGTGGTGGCCACCACCCGGCCCGAGACGATGCTGGGCGACAGCGCCGTCGCCGTGCACCCGGACGACGAACGCTACGCGCACCTCATCGGCAGCAAGGTGCGCCTGCCGCTTGCCGAGCGCCTGATCCCGATCGTGGGCGACGCGTATGTCGATCGCGAATTCGGCACCGGCGTGGTGAAGATCACGCCCGCGCACGATTTCAACGACTACCAGGTGGGCGTGCGCCACGGCCTGCCGCTGATCTCGATCTTCACGCTCGATGCAAAGGTGAACGACGAAGCCCCGGCCCCCTACCGCGGGCTGGACCGCTTCGCCGCGCGCAAGAAGGTCGTCGCGGACCTCGAAGCCGCCGGCCTCATGGAAAGCATCAAGGCGCACAAGCTCATGCAGCCGCGATCGCAGCGCTCCGACGCCGTGGTCGAACCGATGCTTTCGGACCAATGGTTCGTGCGCATGGACGGCATGGCGAAAGCGGGTCTCGAAGCCGTGGCGCAGGGCAAGACCCATTTCGTGCCCGACGAGTGGACCAAGGTCTACAACCAGTGGCTGGCGAACATCCAGGACTGGTGCATCTCGCGCCAGCTCTGGTGGGGGCACCAGATTCCCGCGTGGTACGCGGCCGACGGCACGCCCTTCGTCGGGCGCAACTTTGCCGAGGCCTTGGCGCAGGCGAAGAAGGCCGGCAAGGAAATCCGCGAGGATTCGCGCGATCCGGATGTGCTGGACACCTGGTTTTCTTCCGCCTTCGTGCCCTTCTCCACACTCGGCTGGCCCGACGAGGCCACCTTCGAGCGCGAACGCCGCTTCTACCTGCCGTCGACGGTGATGGTCACCGGCTTCGACATCATCTTCTTCTGGGTCGCGCGCATGGTCATGACGACCCTGCAGTTCGCGGGCGAGACCGCGTTCAAGGACGTGTACATCAACGCCATCGTGCGCGACGCCGAGGGCCAGAAGATGTCGAAGTCCAAGGGCAACACCATCGATCCCCTGGATGTGATCGACGGCATCGCGTTCGCCCCGCTGCTGGAAAAATCCACGCAGGGCCTGATGCTCGCCTCGCACCGGGAATCCGCCGCCAGGCGCATCAAGCGCGAGTTCCCGGACGGCATTGCCTCGTACGGCGCGGACGCGTTGCGCTTCACCTTCGCCTCGCTGTCGACGCTGGGGCGCACGCTCAACTTCGACCTCAAGCGCTGCGAAGGCTACCGCAGCTTCTGCAACAAGCTCTGGAACGCCACGCGTTTCGTGCTGATGAACACGCAAGGCAAGGACACGGGCCTGGATGAGGCGCTGGCGCTGGAGTTTTCCGCCGCCGACCGCTGGATCGTGAGCCGCCTGCAACGCGCGGAGGCGGAGGTGAACCAGGGCTTCGCCGAATACCGCTTCGACATGTCGGCGCGCGCGCTCTACGAGTTCGTCTGGGACGAATACTGCGACTGGTACCTGGAGCTGGCCAAGACGCAGCTGGCGAATGGCAACGAGGCGCAGCAGCGCGCCACGCGCCGTACGCTGATGCGCGTGCTCGAAGCCACGCTGCGCCTGGCCCATCCCATCATCCCGTTCATCACCGAGGAACTCTGGCAAACCGTGGCGCCGCTCGCGGGCAAGGCCGGCGAGAGCGTGATGATGGCGAAGTACCCGCAGCCCGAGGCGTCGAAGATCGACGCAGCGGCGGAGCGCGAAATCGCGGGCGTGAAGGAAATCGTCAATGCCGCGCGCAACCTGCGTTCCACGCTGGGCGTGCCACCCGCCGCCAAGGTGGCGCTTTACCTCGCCGACTGCCCCGGCTACATGAAGGACCACGCCGAGGCCATCAAGGGCATCGCACGCATCTCGGATCTGCTGATCGCCGCCGAGCTGCCCGCGCGCGATTCACCGGTCACGATCACGACGGCCGGCAAGGTGATGCTGCACGTGGAGATCAACAAGGCTGACGAGAAGGCGCGCCTGAGGAGGGAAGCCACGCGCCTGGAGGCGGAGATCGCCAACGCGAAAGGCAAGCTTGGCAACAGCACCTTCGTCGACAAGGCACCGGCCGCCGTCGTCGCAGGCGAGCGCAAACGCCTGGCCGAGAGGCAATCGCAGCTGGCGGACGTGAACACCCAGCTCGGGAAGCTCTCCTGAGCGCCGGTCCCTATCCGCACCTGCTGGCCCCGCTGGACCTGGGGTTCACGACGCTCGCCAACCGGGTGCTGATGGGCTCGATGCATACCGGGCTCGAGGACCGCGTGAAGGATTTCCCCCGGCTCGCCGCGTATTTCGCCGAGCGCGCGCGCGGCGGTGTGGGCCTGATGGTCACCGGAGGATTCGCCCCCAACGTCGAGGGCTGGCTCTCGCCCTTCGCTTCGCGCCTCGCATCGCGACGCCAGGCGGCATCGCACCGCACCGTGACCGACGCGGTGCACGCCGACGGCGGCAAGATCGCGATGCAGATC
>Ga0163153_10008666_pt1 | contig 10487 bp, 14 predicted proteins | sample OliLakLV19MP6IB1_FD_148629 | JGI IMG/M metagenome (GOLD analysis project Ga0163153, IMG submission 148629) | Freshwater microbial mat bacterial communities from Lake Vanda, McMurdo Dry Valleys, Antarctica - Oligotrophic Lake LV.19.MP6.IB-1 | ecosystem: Environmental > Aquatic > Freshwater >...
CGGTGACGTCGGCCCCAACCCGCTCAAGCACTACATCGCGGAGGGCATGGACCGGATGATCGGCCCCGAATTCGAGGCGAGCCTGGCCAACCTCAAGGTGCTGGCGGAGAAGCCTTGAGCGCGATCGCCTGCCCCGGTTGCCGGCAACCGATGAAGCGCCAGTTGTTCGCCCGCAAGCCACACGGCGGCCTGGAGATCGACCTCTGCTTCACCTGCCATGGCATCTGGTTCGACCAGTACGAAAGCGCGCAGCTCACTCCCGGAGCGGTGATGGACCTGTTCCGGGCGATCCACGAACACCACGACCAGCCGCCGCGCCCGATCAGCGACCGGATGGCGTGTTCCAAGTGTGGCGACCGCCTGGTCCTCACCCAGGACGTTCAGCGCACCAATCGCATCTCGTATTACCGCTGCCCGCGGGGCGACGGCCGCTTCACCACCTTTTTCCAGTTCCTGCGTGAGAAGAACTTCGTGCGTACGCTCACCGCGCCGGAGGTGACGCAACTGCGCGCCACGATTTCGCAGGTGCGCTGCTCCAGCTGTGGCGCGCCCGTGCAGCTGGGCGGGGCGTCGGCGTGCAGCCATTGCGGCGCGCCGATCTCGATCCTCGACGCCGACGCGGTCAAGCGCACGCTTGCGCAACTGTCGGCCGCGGACCAGAAGAGCCGCCACTACGATCCCACCGCCGCCGTCGACGGGCTGCTCGCGGGCAAACGCATCGAACGCAGGATCGCGCAGATCGAAAGGGGCAATTCCGGGCGCGGCGAATCCAACGTTGCGGCCGGCGTCGAGCTGGTGGACCTGGTGAGTGATGCACTCGATTTCCTGATGAGAGACTGAAAGGCACCGATGAAAACGATCCTCGCCGTCGCCACCGCCGCGCTCCTGCTGGCGTCCTGCGGCAACCTGCAGAAGAAGGACCCGCCGCCCAAGCCGTTCCTCGGTACCAAATGGGTGATCCAGCTGGACCTGCCGTTGGCCGGAGAGCAGCCGTTCGTGCGTTTCGGGGATGGCCGGATGGAGGGCTTCGGCGGATGCAACCGGATCGCCAGCCGCTTTGTCCAGGATACGGTGGGCGCCAGGGCGGTGGTGATGGGCAAGATCGACCGGGGCACGCGAGCGTGTGACCCGTCCGCCCAGGCCAGCGAGGTGCACCTGCTCGAGGTGCTGCAGGGCGTTTCGAGTTACTCGATCACGGTGGACCTGATGACCATGAGCGGTTCGGCGGGCAGCCTCAAGTTGCGCTCGGACCCACCCGCGGAGGCGCCGAAGTGATGATGGCCAGGATCCTGGCGGCACCGTGTGTGCTGGCAATCGCCGCCTGCGCGGTGGCGCCCGGGCCGGTGGCGGCACCCGCGCAGATGGCCACGCGGCCCGCGACCGTGCTGGCCGAATCGCTGGTCGGCACGCGCTGGATCGGCGTGGTGGAAGGCAACCCGGACCCGCGCATGCTCCCGCGGCTGGAATTCGTGCGCGAAGGGCGCTTCACCGGCTTTACCGGCTGCAACCTCATGAACGGCGCGTGGAGCCTGGATGCGGGCGAGCTGCGCGTGGGCCCCGTCGCCACCACGAAGCGCGGATGCACCGGCATCGAGGGCGAAATCGAAAACCGCCTGGCCGCCGCAATCGGCGGGCGCGTCACGCGCGAGGGCGGTCGCCTCATCTTTACCGGGCCCTCCGGGGTGCGCTTCGAGTTCGTTCCCGCCCAGGCTCCCTGAGGGCCCCATGGGCCGCGCCTTGTGGCCTCAGTTCGGCCAGGGGTCGTTGGAATCGGTGGGGTGTGGGCGATTGCGCATGTAGCGCGGTGTGACCGGGGCGGGAGCCATTGGCGCGGCCGGCACCTCGCGATGCGGCGGCAGCGAGCGTTGCGGCAAATAGGCGCGCGGTGTGTACGGCGGCTCCGCGGGCACCGGCGGCGCCCCCTGCCGGTAGGGTTGCCCCTGCCGGTAGGCAGGAGCCACATAGGGCGATGCCGCGGGAAGAGGGGCTGGCGGAGCGACGTATTCCGGCATCAACGGTCTCGCATTGGCGGTTGCGGCGACGATTTCCGCCGGGCTCACGACCGACTCACCCGGCCCCAGTCCCAGATCGGCGCCGATGCGGGCGGCGTTGGGCACGGGCAGGGGCGACGGTGAGGTAGTGGGCGCGCCACGGCGATCCGGCACCCAGCCGAGCATCGCCGCGACCGCGACACCACACAGGACGATGATGGCAAGCGCCGCGCCGATCACCGCAACCACCGCCGGCGGGCTGGATCGGACGGCCTGGAGAGTGTTATCCACGCCCCTTAGATTTCGACGTGGGTCCCCAGTTCAACCACCCGGTTGGCCGGGATGTTGAAGAAATCCGTCGCGCGGGTGGAGTTGCGCGTCATCCAGGCGAACACGTGGTCGCGCCACAGGGCCATGCCCGGGCGGTCGCTGGTGGGGATGACAGTGTCGCGGGACAGGAAAAACGAGGTATCCATCACGTCGAAGTTGAGCCCGTAGCGAACCCGGCACGAGTCCAGGATCTCGTCGATGTCGGGCTGCTCCTTGAAGCCGTACCATGCCTCGATGCGGTAGAAGCCCTTGAGGATCGGCTCGAACTGCACGCGGTCTTCCATCGGCACAAACGGCACGTCGTGCGTGATGATGGTGAGGAACACGGTTTTTTCGTGCAGCACCTTGTTGTGCTTGAGGTTGTGCAGCAGCGCGTTTGGCACCGCGTCGGCGGCGGCGGTCATGAAAATCGCCGTGCCCTGCACCTTAAGCGGCGGGTGCGCCGAGAGCCCCTCCAGGAACGGCTTGAGCGGGATGCCCTGCTCCGAGAGCCGGCGCAGCAGCAGCGCGCGCCCGCGCTTCCACGTCATGAGGAGCGCGAAGATGGCCAGGCCGACCAGCAGCGGGAACCAGCCGCCGTCGAAGAACTTGGTGGCGTTGGAGGCGAGGAAGATCGCGTCGACCACGAGGAAGCTGCCGAGCACCAGAATCACCATCGGGAAGGACCACTTCCAGATGAGGCGCGCGACGACCATGGCGAGCAGGCACTCGATCACCATCGTGGCGGTGACCGCGATGCCGTAGGCGCTTGCGATGTTGGTCGAGGTCTGGAAGCCGAAGACCAGCAGGATCACCGATATGCACATGACCCAGTTCACGAACGGCATGTAGATCTGCCCGATCGCGCGCTCCGAGGTGTGCAGGATCTCCAGGCGCGGGATGTACCCGAGCTGGATCGCCTGGCGCGTCATCGAGAAGGCGCCGGTGATCACGGCCTGCGAGGCGATCACCGCCGCGCACGTGGCCAGCACCACCATCGGCAGCAGGCCCCATTCGGGCACCATGCGGTAGAACGGGTTCTCGATCGCGCTCGGCACCGAGAGCACGAACGCTGCCTGGCCGAAGTAGTTGAGCAGCAGCGCCGGGAACACGACGAAGATCCAGGCGATGCGGATCGGGCGTTTTCCGAAATGGCCCATGTCGGTGTAGATCGATTCGCCGCCGGTCAGCACGAGGAAGACTGCGCCCAGCACGAAGAATCCCGCCACCGGGTTGGCGAAGATGAAGTCCACGGCGTACTCGGGCTTGAGCGCCGCCAGCACCGACGGGTTCTTGACGACCTGCGCGATGCCGAGCACGGCGAGCGTGAGGAACCACAGGATCATCACCGGTCCGAAGAAGGTGCCCACCTTCGAGGTGCCGTGCCGCTGGATCAGGAACAGCAAGGCGATCACGGCGACCGTCCCGGGGATCACGTAGGGCTTGAGCGCCGGCGAGTAGTCCTGCAGCCCCTCCATCGCCGACATCACGGTGATCGCGGGCGTGATCATGCTGTCGCCGTAGAACATCGCGGCGCCGAAGATGCCGAGCGAGATCACGGTCCACTTGAGCCTGGGATTGCCCTTGATGCCGCGCAGCGACAGGGCGAGCAGCGAGAGCGCCCCGCCTTCGCCGTTGTTGTCGGCGCGCATCATCACGAAGAGGTACTTGATGGTGATGACCCACACCATCGACCAGACCATGAGCGACAGGATGCCCAGCACGTTGTCGTGCGTGAGCGGGATTCCGTACTGGGGGCTGAAGGCCTGCTTGAGGGCGTAGAGCGGGCTGGTCCCGATGTCGCCAAAAACCACGCCGATGGCCCCGAGGACCAAGGCGGTGCCCCCGTGGGCGTGTGACGACTTCGAGTGGACCGGAGCGGCGGTTACGGCATTCATCTTGTAGGGGGCGGAATATACGCCGCTTTGCTGCGGCGCACAACGCAACCTGCCCCGTTTGTTGCGCGTTTGGTCACATCCCGGTTGCGCCAGGCATGGCCGGTCGCCAACCTGCGGCCTGATCTCAAAATACTTGAAAACAATGAGGAAACTTGCAAGGGGCCTGGGAGTCGCGGGGATGGTGTGCGGGCTGGTTTCGTTTGCGCCGGCCCACGCGGTGCAAGCCCTTAAGCTTAACCCCGGCGAGCGCATCGCGGTCGACGGGCGCATCGACGAGCCCGCGTGGCAACGCGCGAAGGCGCTCGACCGGTTCTGGGAGCTTTTCCCGCAAGCCGAGGTGGAGGCGCGCTTGCGCACCGAGGCGCGCTACATGATTGTCCTTTTCATCGATCCGGTGGGTAACCGCAAGTTCGCGCACTTCTTCCGCGTGAACCCTCGCGGGGCGATCGGCGACGGCCTCTACAACGAGGACAGCGGGGCCGAGGACTTTTCACCCGACTTCGACTTCGAGGTCGCCACGGCGCCGTTCGAAGGCGGCTGGGCGGTGGAATTCCGCATTCCGTTTTCTTCCCTGCGCTACGGTGACCCGCCTTCGAGGCAATGGAGCACGATGGTGTTGCGCAACTACCCGCGCGACCAGCGCTATCGCTTCTCCACCAGCAAGCTGCCGCGCGACCAGAATTGCTTCCTCTGCCTCAACGAGCCGCTCACGGGGCTGGATGCGCTTCCCGACGCGCGCCACCTGGCGATCACGCCCGACCTCACGGTGCGTTCGACAACGACACCATCGACGCGATCGAAGGCGTCGAGGGTTCGCGGCGGATATTGCTGCAGCGCGCGCAGCAGGTGATTGCGATCTGGCATTTCACCGCGCGCGACAGCCTGCGGGCGATCTGGCAGGAATCGTCGACCCGGCGCGCGGCCTCGTTGTGGCAGCAGCCGGTTTCGGCGCGCGACAACTCGGACACGCTCTCGATCGTGTACGGGCACCGGCGCGGCATCGGCGCCACGCTGTACGTGGGCGCCACCGTGGGCCGCGTGCGCGATCCCGAAGCCGGGGTGCGCACCCGGCAATCGGAAATCTTCGTGAAAGGGTCGTGGACCTTCGACGTGTTGTGAAAGCCCGCGCGCGCTACATCGGCGTGCGGGTGATCACCTTCTCGTCCTGGCGGCCGTCCACGGTGTAGCTCAGGCGCGCGCGGCCTTCCTGGCCCGCAGCCTGCTGGAAATCGATCGTCGCCGCGCCGGCGGACTGGATCAGCACCAGGCGCGGGTCAAACGTGGGCGCCGCGTAGAACGGACCCGTGGTGCGGTAGACCATCGCGGTCCAGCGCGTGGCGCTTTCCCAGCGCCCGCCCTGGAAGGTGAACCACTCGGGCGCCGTTGTGTCGTCGTAGACAAAAAGCGCGCCGAACATCACGTCGGTGGCCGACTGGTGCAGCGAGAGCCCCCAACCCGATTCCTGCGTGTTGCCCCAGAGGCCCGAATAGTCCGTGATCGGGCGCGCGGGCGGCGGGAACACCGCGGCTTCCGGACGCGGGACGACCTGGAAAACAAGTGTCTCGGCGGGCGTGCCGCTGCTGTCCTGCGAAGCGAAGACCTCCACGCGGTAGCTGCCCGCGGCCAGCGAGCCGAGGCGGACATCGGCGATTTCGACCGGGCCCGGGACGAGGCAGTTGTTCATGTGCTGCGTGACCTTCAGCGTGTTGCCGTCGGCGCGCACGCGCACGGTGGTGGGCACGAATGCGCAGCCGTCGACCGTCATGCGCAGGTTCACGGGTTCGAAGGGGATGGGTGTGGCGGGCACGATCTGCGAGGCGCCGGCCGCAAGGGCGCCCGAAAGCGCGAGGGCGAGAAGGGTCGCTTTCATGGGCCCATTATCGCCGAAGGATATTTGCCGTTGGGTTACCGAACATTCCACCAATGTAACGGAGCTGGGGTGCGTGGTCCCGGTCAAAGTCCCGAAAAATCGGGCTTCCGCCGGGCGAAAAACGCCGCGATCGCTTCCCTGGCCGCGGGCTCGCCGAGCATGCGGCGGAAGTGCGCGCTTTCCTCACGCATCTGGCGCTCGATCGCCTCGTGGTGCGCGCCGCGCAGCAGCGCACGCGTGATCCGCACCGAATTCACCGGCAGGCGCGCCAGCTTCTCCGCGGCGCTCCACGCGGCCTCCAGCGTCCCGGAAGGGGGCAATACCCGGGTGACGAAGCCGGCGGCAAGCGCCTTCTGCGCATCGAAGGGTTCGCCGAGCAGCAGCAGCTCGGCCGCGCACTGGCGTCCCGCGACAAGGGGCAGCAGGTAGCTCGATCCGAACTCGGGCACCAGCCCCAGCTGTGTGAACGGCATCGAGAAACGCGCATTGTCCGCGACATACACGAGGTCGCAATGCAGCAGCAGCGTGGTGCCAAGCCCGACGGCGGGCCCGTTGACCGCGGCCACCAGCGGTTTGTCGAAACGCGCTACCGCCAGCAGGAAGCGGAACACCGGCGCGTCTTCGGCGCCGGGCGGGCGTTCCATGAAATCCTCGAGGTCGTTGCCGGCCGTGAAAACATCGGGGCTGCCGTGGAACAGCACCACGCGGACGGAGTCGTCGGCGCCCGCTTCGCCCAGGGCATGGGCCATGGCGGAATACATCGCGGCGGTGAGTGCGTTTTTTTTCTGCGGGCGGTCGAAACCGATGGCGAGCACGGCGCCGCGGCGCGAAATCGTGATTCCGGTGGATGTTTCCATGGCCTTCAGCGCCCCCCGGCGACGTCGATGAAGGAGCCGGTGCAGTAGCTGGCTTCCTCCGAGAGCAGCCACAGGATGGCGCGCGCCACTTCTTCGGGCTGGCCGCCGCGTTTCATCGGCACCGCCGACTTGACGCGGTCGACGCGCGCCGGTTCCCCGCCGCCGGCATGGATTTCGGTGTAGATCACACCGGGGCGCACGGCGTTGACCCGGATGCCTTCCTGCGCCACTTCCTTCGCCAGGCCGATGGTGAGCGCGTCGATCGCCCCCTTGGAGGCGGCGTAGTCGATGTATTCGTCGGGTGATCCCAGGCGCGATGCGATGGACGAGACGTTCACGATCGCGCCGCCGCGCCCGCCATGGCGCGTCGACATGCGGCGCACCGCTTCGCGCGCGCAGAGGAAGGAGCCGGTGATGTTGGTTGCGAAGACACGCTCGAAGCGCTCGGCCTCCATGTCGTCCAGGCGTGCCTGCCGCTCCAGGATGGCGGCGTTGTTCACGAGCGCGGTCACGGCGCCGAATTGCCGGGTGGTTTCGTCGAAGAGCCGCACCACATCGGCTTCGCTCGATACGTCGCCGCGCACGGCGATCGCGCGTCCGCCGGCATCGCGTACCTCGTCGACCACGCGCAGGGCGCGGGCCTCGTTGCTGTGGAAGTTGATGCAGACCTCGTAGCCGCGCTGCGCGGCCAGCCTTGCGGTGGATGCGCCGATGCCCCGGCCGCCGCCGGTGACGATCACCACGCCCTGGGATTTGTTTTCACTCATGACCGCGTTTTTACCATGGCGGGCGGCGACCGGATTTCTCCACCCCGACTTCGCGGCATACTCGCCACATGAAAAACCTCTATATCGTCACCGGAACAACCCGGGGCCTGGGCCTCGCCCTCGCCGGGCAGATCGCCAACGACCCGGCCAACGACCTGGTCGCCCTCACGCGCGCGCCGTCGGGGCCGATCAAGGGCGGCACGTGTATCGAGCTCGATCTCGGCGATACCTCTGCGATTGAACGTGCCTGCGATGCCGTCGAGCGCCACATCGCCGGCAACACCTATGGCAAGGCGGTGCTGATCAACAACGCCGGCGTGATCCCCCCGGTGGGCGCGCTGGATGAGGTATCGCCGCACGACATCGAGCGCAACATCGTGGTGAACCTGCTGGGGCCGATGCTGCTGATGCGCCGCTTCCTGCGCGCGACGCAACCGGTGGCACTCAGGCGGATCATCAACATCTCCTCGGGCGCCGCGCGCCGTCCCATCTTCGGCTGGAGCGCGTATTGCACCGCCAAGGCGGGGCTCGACATGGCCTCGCGCGTGGTGGCGCTCGAATGTGAAACGCGGGGCATGGCGGTGGAGGTGTCGAGCCTGGCGCCGGGCGTGATCGACACCGGAATGCAGGAGACCGTGCGCGGCGCAACCGCCGAGCAGTTCGCCGACGTCGAGAAATTCCGCGCGATGAAGGCCGATGGCGTCCTGCGGGCGGCGGGCGACGTGGCCGCCGACATCCTGCGGCTGGAAGCCGCCGGCGGGCTGAAGGGCGACCCGATCCAGGACCTGCGCACGATCGCGTGATCACCGATCCGTGGTTCTACGCCGCCGCGATACCGTCCATCCTGCTGGTGGGCATCTCGAAGGGCGGCTTCGGCAGCGGTGCCGGCATGTTCGCCACGCCGCTGATCGCGCTCACGATCCCGATCCCGCAGGCCGCCGCGATCCTGCTGCCGATCCTGTGCGTGATGGACCTGGCGGGGCTGTGGGCCTATCGCGGCACCTGGAACAAGGCGGTGCTGCGCACCATCCTTGCCGGCGGCGTGCTGGGTGTGTTGCTGGGCGCGCTTGGCTTCCGGTATTTCGACGAATCGGTGATCCGAATCCTGCTGGGCGCCATGGCGCTGGGATTCGTGCTGCACCGGTACGCGTACCGGGCAAACCTGCAAGCCGCGCTGCCGTCGCAACGCAAGGGATTCGTCTGCTCCGTGTTTTCGGGGGTCACCAGCACCGTGGCCCATGCGGGCGGGCCGCCACTATCGATCTACATCCTGCCGCTCAGGATGGAAAAGTCGCTGATGGTGGGCACGACGGTCGTTTTCTTCGCGGTGATCAACTTCGTGAAGCTGGTGCCCTATGCCTGGCTGGGGCTCTTCGACGCGCGCAACCTCACGACCTCGCTGGTGCTCATACCGCTCGCGCCGCTGGGGATCTGGATGGGCGTGAACGTGATGCGCCGCATCCCGGAAGCCCTGTTCTACCGCATCTGCTACACCATCCTGGTGGTGGTTGGCGCCAGGCTGCTCTGGGACGGGGTCCGCGGGCTCCAGGGCGCGAATTGAACAGGAATAAGTGGCCGCGGTGCGTTGTTCACGCGGTTGAAGTAGACTTCACGCGCTTTTCCCCCCAACTGCCCCAGGAGAAAACCATGAAACGCATTCTCGCCCTCGCCGCCACGCTGCTGTTTGCGTCGGCCACCGCCTTTGCCATGCATTGCCCGAAGGACATGAAGCAAATCGACGACGCCCTGGCCAAGAAGCCGAAGCTCACCGAAGCGCAGGCCAAGGACGTGGCCAAGCTGCGCGCCGACGGCGAAGCCCTGCACAAGGCCGGCAAGCACCAGGAATCGGTCGACACGCTGGGCAAGGCCAAGGGCATCCTGGGCCTCAAGTAACCCGCCGCACCGTTGCAAGGGAAAACGCCGCGTTCACGCGGCGTTTTTTCGTTCCGGCTTGCGCAGCGCCACCCACAACGCGCCAGCGCCGAAGACCACGAACCAGGCCAGCGCCCATTCCGGGATCGACAGGCCCAACATCTTCCAGTCTACGGACGAGCAGCTGCCGGTGCCCTGGAAGATCTTCGGCAGCGCCTTGCCCAACGGCAACGTGTTGATGAGGAAGTCGAGGTCGGTGCCGCAGGTTTCCATCGCCGGCGGGAAGTGCTGCAGGTACGAATGGCGCACCGAGATGCCTATCCCCACCACGGCGAAGAGCGCGATGACGGCCGAATACGCCTTGAGGAATGCCCCGCGCGGCCCGTGGATGGCGGCGGCCAGCGCCACGGCTGCGATCACGATGAAGCAGTAGCGCGAAAGGATGCACATGGGGCAAGGCTGCAGGCCCAGCTGCTCCTGGAAATAGAAAATCGCCGTGGCGATGAGGCCGGCGGCGGACAGGAAAATCGCGGCGAAGACTGCTCGGGTGGGGAGGCGCATGGCGGGATTTTCCCACATCCCCCCTTGCTCGACGTACTACTTCAGGGGACTACTTCAGGGAACGCAGATTTCCGCCGATGCCACGCCGATTGCCGCCGAGGCACCCCGCGAACTTAAAAGACCTATGGGTTTCGTGCCATGGCTTGAATTGGCCACGAACCATTCTTCAGGGGACTACTTCAGGGAACGCAGATTTCCGCCGATGCCACGCCGATTGCCGCCGAGGCACCCCGCGAACTAAAAAGACCTATGGGTTTCGTGCCATGGCTTGAATTGGCCACGAACCATTCTTTAGAGACCTATGGGTTTCGTGCCATGGCTTGAATTGGCCACGAACCATTCTTTAGAGACCTATGGGTTTC
>Ga0163153_10008667_pt1 | contig 10486 bp, 15 predicted proteins | sample OliLakLV19MP6IB1_FD_148629 | JGI IMG/M metagenome (GOLD analysis project Ga0163153, IMG submission 148629) | Freshwater microbial mat bacterial communities from Lake Vanda, McMurdo Dry Valleys, Antarctica - Oligotrophic Lake LV.19.MP6.IB-1 | ecosystem: Environmental > Aquatic > Freshwater >...
CTTGCCGAGTCTTCAGGGACAACAAAGCGGGCGAGCTGTCCGAAGCTGAAATGAGTCATTGAGGAGCGCTTGGTCTGTCCGGCAGCGTTGCAGCCTTCGAGGAGCAATTCGCCGCCTTCGACAACCGCTTTGAGGCGATTGATAGCGAACGGCTTTTCGACGCCCGCCGCCTTGACGGCCTGAGCAGCGGCAAACATCGCCTGTAGCGATTCGTAACGCTCGTCAGCCGGACGATTCGCCCATTGATTGCTTGCGCGCATGATGTTCATCGTGCTCTCCTTAAAATGGGTCTGTTATCAACAGGTCCGGTTAACTTTGCCCTAACAACTCGCGTTTATTTCCTCAGACTCTCAAAATATACCTCAGTTCAGGAGTCTGTCAAGTTTTCCGCGAAATTCCATGCAATATCGAAGGTTTCCGCGTCTCTACGGGTCTTTGCCCGATTCTGGTACTGCCCTGAGACATTTGAGAAGCCCGCTCGGAGTCGTCCGGCGGGCTTTTCGTCTCTACAGGTCCGGTTTGTCGGCTTGGCTCCCCGCCTTGCCTGATGAACGTCGTAATCCAGAAGGATAGCGAACCGTCTTCACAATGGGCGGGGAGCTTGGTCTAACCGTATGTAGAGGGGGCGCGTCGGCGCATGGGCGGGGTTTCCTTTCGAATGGTTGGGGTTATCGCCGTCTATGCTGGGCGAACATCAGGCGGGTCGCGAATCGTTAGCTGAGGCGCATGATTGTCTCTCCTTTCTTTCTTTCTTTCTTTCTTTCCGGTAGTCTACAGGTCCGGTTAAGATTACCCTAAGACTTTGTTCCGATCAGCGAGATATTTTGGCCATTCACGGCATATCATTGGATACGCCGTTACCCTACAATAACTTATACTTTTACAATAACTATACCCCTCGACCCAACCGAGGCGGGCAAAGAACAAATAGCCAAGACGTTCATTGTAAATGCAATTCCACACCCAAGAGCAAAATGCTTGCTCACTAGATAGATCGGGAATTGGCATGTCCAGGGCAAGGCAAGCTGGGCAAAGGAAATAAATTGATGTCGTAAATCCGGAGGTATCCCTCCGTATCGGCTTGACGAAACTTGCACCGCAATGGCCGCAACAACGAACATCTTTTTTAGGCATTCGTTTTTCCTCATCCAGTTTTGCCGCCGTAATAGGCGCGGCCAAAATGAAAGGTAACGTTCATGAACGCTCATGACTACTTTACCTTTCCAATGTCTACGGGTCCGGTTAACGATACCCTAATTAGGCAACGGACTTTTTATCGAGGATTTTCATGTCTTTATCAATCGCCCCGAATTCAATGAGGCGTTGCAACGATTCATGCAGCGACGGCGGCGCGATCTTCAACTTATGCGCCAGCTCGACTTGGGTCGCGTTCGGGAACTTGGCAATCAGCTTGAGGACTTCAAGCAATCGCTCTGAGTAGGGAATCTCATCGCCGATCTTGATGATTTTGCCAACAATATCGATCTCTTTTGCGCGCCGCAATTCCTTGATGTAGCGGAAAACCATTGGCGCGGAGATTCGCATTAATTTCCCGATCGCCGCATAGCTTGGCGAATGACCATTCTCTTTTCTGAAATCCTTGATGATCTTCAGGACTTCAGCGGCGCGGGCGGAATATTTTATCGGCATTGAAATTTCCTCCAATGTCTACGGGTCCGGTTAACGATACCCTAATTGCTGGCCGAGCGCAAGTCTGGGGCAGTACCAGAAACAGTCATTAGGGCGATCTTAACCTGACCTGTAGAGTATGGGAGGACAGAATGACGATGAAAAACAAGAATAAAATTTGCGCGGTTGATGCCCCTGAGTTGTACGATGTTCTGGCAACGTTCTGCATGATTCGCGGCTATCTGGAATTTGACTATTCTCGCTTGCCGGAATGCAAAGCGAAGGTCAACGAAAATGCCCCAAGCCGCGTCGCCGCTCGCGAATCGACCGAGCATATCGAGCCGCTCGAAAAGGTTCGCGGATTTTTGGACGAATGTCCGAAGCAAAACAAAGGCGGCGATTGGTATATTACCTTCCGCAGCATTAACCGCCGGAACAAGGGAATGCAGGTTGACGAAGATACGGGCGAAATTTTGGGCGAAAGCTACTTTGTCGATAAGAGCAACGCGCAACCGGACGGGGGTAAGAAAATCGGTTTCATCAAGGGTGAATATCTTTTCCGCAGCTATCGGCTTGACGTTCGCGGCGATGGCAAGGGGATTCAGCTTCATACCGTTCAGGCGAATCTCAACGGCAAGACGCGCCTTTTCCCGAATGTCTAACGGGTCCGGTTAACGATACCCTAATTGCTGGCAAGTCTGGGGCAGTACCAGAAACAGTCTCGGGCAGCAGCAGCAGCACCCTGCCGGAAAGTGGGGAGGCAGATCAACTCCGAAAGGAATACGCGGCAATCATAGCGTTCGGCGGCGAGAAAAAGATAGCCGCGATCTGGGGCAGTACCAGAAACAGTCATTAGGGCGATCTTAACCTGACCTGTAGAGTATGGCCGGGCGAGGCCATCCGGGACGAGAGGCTCATTATTATAAACGAGACTGGCGAAAGATCGTAGGTTAGGGTAAAGTTAACCGGACCAGTAGTTATTGGAGGAACGCAGATGACCACAGCAGAAATCAAAGCCTTGACTGGCAGAATCTTGATTCGGCCCGGCCCTTCGAGAAATTGAAGGGGAAATACGAATACGAAAACTGGATACCGCCGACGCGCTTACTCAAAGGCGTTAAACGCAAACAACCTGTCGTCTAATTGGCCAAGAAGTTGAATTAGGACACTCCTGCTCGTCGGGAGAAATGCTGGTGAAAGTCCAGCCGGGTTGACTTTTATCGGAGTACTACGGCATGCGGGAAACCGATCTGGCTGTAAACCAGAAGCCCAGGCAGTCGTCCTCTGTACAGAGCAGCAGCAGATTATTAGCCGGGCAGTACCAGAAACGCCGTTAGGGCAATATTAACCGGACCTGTAGACTCTAACCCAAGGAGAAAACGCCGATGAAACTTGTTGCCTATATCGCGGTCGTCATCGATACGACGGATGAAGACGTTGCGGCGGATGCGATCTCTGACACCATGCGCGAAGTAACGCGCTTAGGATCGATCTTGCTGGACTGGCAGAATCTTGATTCATCCCGGCCCTTCGAGAAATTGAAGGGGAAATACGAATACGAAAACTGGATACCGCCGACGCGCTTACTCAAAGGCGTTAAACGCAAACAACAAAGAAAGGAGAAAAACGCCAATGGCAAACAGACGAAACAAGTCCGACCGCCGGAACAAACGCCGAAGCGCTCATTCGCGCCAGAATCGGCAGCGCAATGAGCGCCTCGGTTCGATGGGTCTGTCAATGTTCGCTCTTGCTCTCGTCATGGGACTGCGCTAAAAGCGCAGTCCTTTTTTGTAGACTTTGGAGGAACAGAGAATATGAACAAAGATGAAATGATCGAAGAGATGACCGAGGAGCTAGCACGGCTCCGCAGGTTCGTTGGCGCTTGGCAGACTGTAGACGGGGTCTGGGTGTGGGGGCCTTCGAAGGTTTTCTACGTCTCGTCATGCATACCTCATCTCGTACTGGATTACCCGGCTGAAGACATCGTTCCAGATAATCGTCGTTTTTACGCGTCAAGCTTTCAGGCCGCGGAAATGTTCCGTGATTTAAGAGCGCAATGAGCGCCTCGGTTCGATGGGTCTGTCAATGTTCGCTCTTGCTCTCGTCATGGGCAGTACCAGAATTGGAGTTAGGGTAACGTTAACCTGACCTGTAGACTTTGGAGGAAACGCCGATGATGAAAAAACTGGTTCTTGAAAATGGCAGCGATCCGAAGGCCGAAATCAAATTGCGCATGGAAGCATTGCGCATCATGAGACTTTGGTACTTCATGTTTCAAGGCGCATCCGTCCCTTACGGCCCGATCAAAGCCGAGTCAGAGAAAGAGGCCCGATGTCAGATTCGCCGCGTATGGGAAATTAAAACTACGCGCTGGGTTCAAGTCTGGGAAACAACTCAAGCGAGCATCGATCAGATTGCGCGCCAGAATCAAGCGACGGCCCGCGAAATGCAAGCCGCCGGCCATGCTATTTGTTCGACGGATCTTTGAGGACATGCTCAATTTGCGCTGACTTGGCAAACTATATTTGGGATCATGGCAAAGAAACCTGCACGGGAGGGATTTGAAATGTTCGGATTGCTGATCATCAACAAGGACGACGGATGCATGGTAGTTCTCACGGTTCCCACTGGCGTTCGTGTCTGGGCGACGAAGGCAGAGGCCACTGGCTACGGCGACATCGTTTACGGTCCTTGCAATAAGCATGTGACATATCAGGCAGTCGTCGTCATCAAGCATTAGGGCGATCTTAACCTGACCTGTAGAGTATGGGAGTAGCGAGGCCGATCTGACAACCATTTGGAGAGACTTAGCGTTATATCAACCTGTCGTCTAATTGGCCAAGAAGTTGAATTAGGACACTCCTGCTCGTCGGGAGAAATGCTGGTGAAAGTCCAGCCGGGTTGACTTTTATCGGAGTACTACGGCATGCAAAATCCTGAAGGCGTCGCCGAGCAGCGCGATATGGAGTATTTCAAATGACTGGCGGCGATTACGTTCGATTTAAAGGCAAATGTTGGCAGCTTGGCCATTCTGGACCGGATATCAACGGTCGCCTTTCTCTAATCGATCTGCAAGACCATTCTACTGGCATTCTCGCCGATCCTAAAGACATTCGCCCTTGCTCCGCTGAGGACGTTGACGGGATCAAATATTTTCTCGAACTTCGCGCTGGGCAGTACCAGAAATAGGCATTAGGGCGATCTTAACCGGACCTGTAGAGTCTGGAGGAACGCTAATGAAAGACCCGACATTCTACAGCAAAGACCCGATCTTGTTCGCCAATGCGGATAAGGCTATCTGTCGAGCGCTTGGGGAAATGCATAAATGCGCGCCAGCGCCAAGCAACGATCCTAATGCCGTTGACGAACATCGCGCCCATATCAATAAACTTGTCGATATTCGTTCATATCTTTTGAATCTCGCGCATCGGCAACCGAACGGTTAGGGCAATCTTAACCGGACCTGTAGATTCTGTAGAGGATCTTGACATCCAGTGGGCCCCGACTAATAAAATGCGCGGCCTTAGCTCAGTTGGTAGAGCAGGTAACTCTTAATCACCGGGTCGAAGGTTCGAATCCTTCAGGACGCATTTACATAAACCAATCTTATAAGGAGAGCAAGCATGGATTTTACGAGCAGCATCGTCGAACAGGTTCGCATGTCCTTCAAGCGCAAGAATCGGCTGGCCATGATCTGCGGCTTCATCCTCGGCAGCTTCATCCCTTGCGCGACGTTCTTTGTCGTTCATAGCGATGTTCTGGTTTCGCGCCTCTACTGGATTCTGGTCGCTGGCGGCTTGCTGTTCTCCGCTAAGACGGTTTACGACTGGACCAAGGTCGCTTTCAATAGCGGCTGGAAAGCTTTCGGCTTCTGTCTGCTGGTCGAAGGCGTCATGACCTTCTCAACGCTGGCTTATCTTTCATGGGCCGCGCTCGCGATTCTGGCCGTTATCAACGGAATCGAGACAGGTTGTAAAATCGCGCTCAATCAGAAGCAGTACCAGAAACAGAAGCGGGTTACTCAAAAGCCTCTGGGAACTCAGCGCCCCGCTCCGGTTCGCGCTCGCAAAGAAGAGGTAGCGGCCTAGCCGCTATCTTTTGCGGCCGTCTTTTTCTTCCCCCGAAAATAGGAGAAAGATCGCGGCTGGCAAGGGGCATCGAAATTTCAACTTTACGGAAAGTTGGGGCAGGTTGTTTGGACTCGCGGAACGGGCGGCGAGATCGTTGGCAATGACGAGTACAATCGAGACAATGACTCGGCTGGCGGCGGGGCAAACTATACGAAAGGAACGCTACGGCCCGAAGACCAAAGAAGATCGTCGCCGATTTGCATCCCGCTGGTAAAACGCCGATCAAGAAAACGCCGTTAGGATAATCTTAACCGGACCTGTAGACTTTAGGAAAGAACCCAAAGGATAAAACGCCGATGACGAAATTTACCGTTACGAAGGTCAAGACGTTCAGGGGCCATGATGGGCTGGGCTGGAATTGTACCCTGATGATGGATGGCAAACCGATTGCCGAGGTCCATGATGGGGCCTACGGCGGGGAGCCGGAATTTACTTGGCTCGATCGCGCTCATGAGAAGGCTCTGAGAGATCATTGCAAGACGCTGCCGCCTCATAAGGACAAGCAGTATCCGAACCTTCCGGCGCTCGACATTACTTACGATATGTTTGTCGCCGATCTGGTCAATGAGCAGCTCATGGCGAAAGAGGATGCGAAGATCGCCAAGAAGTTCCTGACCCATGTTTGCTTCCATCGCGACGGCGATAGTAAAGGATCCTTTACCATCGTCAAAATTCCGCCGACGCCGGAGAACAAGAAACTCATGCGCGACAAGTACGGAAGGGATATTGTCTTTCTCGATGAGGCTCCGAAGGACTGGCGTAAGATAATCGTTGATTAGGGTAACGTTAACCTGACCTGTAGACTTTGGAGGAAACGAAACCGGCCTAAGGGCCACAAGGAGAAACGAAGGTTGCCCCGTAGTTAAGTATAAGAAAGCCAATTTCAAAACACTTGAGAAAGCGGTTGAAAATCGAGATGAGACCGCAATTGAATTGTTTGCCGGTGACTTGGTCGATGATGAGAGCGGTTATTGCACTTGGACCAAAAACGCCGAAGCGCCGCGCCAGTACCAGAATCAAGCATTAGGGTATCGTTAACCTGACCTGTAGAGTATGGGAGTACAGAAATCGATCTGACAACCAGGAGACAAAATAATGGGTTACAAAGTCATGATTAAAGGTGATAGTGGAACCTGCATGAATATTGGAGATCGGCATGAACGAGTTTATCATACGTTTTGCTCTGTGTACGGCGATACGGAAATAGATGCTCTCGACTCTCTTGGGAAGATTCAAATCGACGGTCGCTGGGCGACCGCCGCATGGATCGAAATTGATGGTTTCATTGAATCTGGGGACGTGGCTCTCCTGTTCCAGCAGTACCAAAATCCGCCATTAGGGTTATCTTTGTAGAAACGCCGATCCGTAGTTTAGGAAATTAATTAAATAATTTGACAGAACACAGAATCATGGTATAGTTAGTTAGAACTTGTGGGAACCAAGTCGTTTCTCGGGGGATAAGTCATGGCAGCTCCATTACCGATGGGCGATGGTAGTAACCCGAACTTTGCAGGAAAGACCATTCACGGGGTGTAGCTCAGCTTGGTTTAGAGCGCCTGGTTTGGAACCATGAGGTCGCAGGTTCGAATCCTGTCGCCCCGACCACATTATGGATGGAGAAAGCGAAGCCTAATCAGCCGAGCCGCACCGTCCATGGGTGAAACCAAAGCAAACAGATGGGTGTGATAGCTCATAATGTGCGATGGTAGTAACCCGAACTTTGCAGGAAAGACCATTCCTATGTGATGAGCATCCGAAGGACTGGCGTAAGATCATCAACGATTAGGGTATCGTTAACCTGACCTGTAGACTTTGGAGAACCCGGCCAAAGGAGAAAAAATGCCTCTTCCTAAACATCTTTTTGTCAACGACGAAAGCGGAGCGCTGTCAGATACGCGCGAGTCGGACTGGCATAAAAGAGTGGCGCTCCGTGGCGTCTACTGCAGGACGTATTTGACCATCTGCACGGTCTCCGAATTCAAGGCTACTCTTCGGGCCGGATCAAATACCTGGCCGGGATTATACCCGCTCTACTTCATTGCAAGCGATGGCACTGCCCTGTCTTACGACTCGGCCCGTAAAGAATTCCGAAACATTGCCTCAAGCATTCGCGAAAAGTCAAGCGACGGCTGGCGAGTTGTCGGTTGCCGGATCAACTACGAAGACAACGATCTGGTATGTGACCGTTCCGGCAAGAAAATAGAATCGGCCTATGGCGAGGAACCGGCCAGTACCAGAAACAGTCATTAGGGCGATCTGACCTGTAGAGTATGGAGGGATTGCAAATGTGTTCGCCTGAACCAGTCATCCTTTCCCTGAATATTTAGGAGAATATCGCCATGAGTAGATACGAATGGGAATCCGGTAAGATCAAGTTCTCTTGCAAAGAGTTTCAAATAGGCGATACGCGACAAGTACAATGAACGGCAAGCTACGCGCCTGAATGAGGCTGGAAGAAAAGGTTGCTCAATATCATTATCCTCAACCCAGCGCTGAGCAGATCGCTAAGCCAAGTTACAAAAGCGTCGAACGCAAAACGCCGCGAACGCCGAAGAAAAAAGATTTCCCTTTGGCTGGCCGAGAAAAAACGTCATACTCAAATGGGGAAGGCGGAATCTCATTCGACGACAAGAGTCGTACCGTAAAATGGTACGTTACTGAAAATAATCATGCTTGCGAAAGCGCGCATGAGAGCTTTATGGGGAATGCCTTCTTTCGAGCGCTGGGGCAAGTTGTTTGGACGCGAGGGACAGGCGGCGAGATTGTTGGCAATGACGAATACAACCGCGAAAGCAAAGCCTCTGGCGACGGCGGAAACTTTACCAAGCAAACCTTTGGCCCGAAATATATTTAGAGAGTCAGCGATTAGACGGACATCCCGATTGACTCGTATCGTGGGTTTCCGTCGGGAAGCGAGACAACTTATTGCAACGATTTGGCGTTGGGTCGCGTTGGGTCAGTGAAACACGTTCGGGATTTGCATTATTCCGAACGAAGTTTTATCATCTCGACATTCCGAGAACATAATGATGAAGAGAACCACCCGAAATCGCGACTTTCAGGAAGCTCGGCTAGCGAAGAAGGACGAGTTCTACACCTCGCTCAGCGACATTGAGCTCGAGCTGAAGCACTACACAAGCCACTTCAAGGGCAAAGTCGTCTACTGCAACTGCGACGACCCACGAGCCAGTAACTTCTTCCGCTACTTTTCCGCCAACTTTAAGAAGCTCGGCCTCAAGAAGCTAATTACAACCTGTTACCGGAGTCAGGACGCCAGCCTCTTCGGACGGAATGACTCTGACCGAGCTGTCTACCTGGAGTACACCGGTGTCAAGAACGGCAAAAGCGCCCCAGACGCCGAAAAGATCGGCATCAAGCTGCTCACTGGCGACGGCGACTTCCGCAGTGCTGAGAGCGTCGAGTTGCTCCAGCAGGCGGACATCGTGGTGACCAACCCACCTTTCTCGCTCTTCCGTGAATACGTCGCCCAGCTGGTTCAGTACGAGAAGAAGTTCCTGATCATCGGGAACATGAACGCCGTGACCTATAAAGAGATCTTTCCGCTCTTCCAGAACAAGCAGATGTGGTATGGTCCCAGCATACGCAGCGGTGACCGTGAGTTCCGTGTGCCAGACAACTATCCGATTATGGCCGCTGGGTCGAGAGTCGATGAGTTTGGCAACAAGTACGTCCGGGTAAAGGGCGTTCGTTGGTTCACCAACCTCGATTATCCCGGTCGGCACGAAGACCTGGACCTTAAGATGGCCTACTGTCCTGAAGCATACCCAAAATATGCAAACTTCGACGCGATTGAAGTCAGCAAGACCATGAACATCCCGTTCGATTACGATGGTCCTATGGGAGTGCCGATCACCTTCCTCGACAAGTACAACCCACGACAGCTCGACATCCTCGGCTCCAGCAAGACCCTTAGTCGGCCGATGTCGCAGATAGCGAAGAAGGGCACCTATCAGCAGGGCGGACCACGTTTCTACCTCCCAAATGGCGACGGCACCTACCGCCGGATGTACGATCGCATAGTCATTAGAAAGAAGCAGTCATGACCGCCAGAACCGCGGAACAGCAGAGAGGAAGCCATGTCGTTCCGCTACCTCGGTAACAAGACACGTCTGACCGAATGGATTGTCGGCGAGATCACCCGTGTCCTACCGCCGAACTCATCGATCGCGGACCCAATGTGCGGCACAGGAGCTGGCTCGGCACTACTCCCTCTGTTTCATTGGCGCTGGCCCGTGCTGGCTACTCCGTCACCGCAGCCGATGCTTTGACCTTTCCCGTCATCCATGCACGGACTCGCCTGCTCGCCAAGAAGGCACCGGCCTTTAAGGCCCTTGGCGGCTACGACAACGCACTGGACTGGCTGTGCTCGGTTGCGCCCGTGAAGGGCTACTTTTTCCAGGAGTTTGGTGAGGCAGGCAGGCCCGCAAACGGGCGCGCTCCGCGCCTTTACTTCTCGGCAGCCAACGCGGCGCGTATCGACGGTATTCGGGACGGCATCCGCAAGTTGGCCACGTCCCGTGCCATCACTAAGGTTGAGCACAGCGTGTTGCTCCATCATCTGATCATGGCCACTATCCGAATTCCAGTCCGAGAAGCCCAAGCGTCATGGCTAGGCATTAGGGCGATCTTAACCGGACCTGTAGAGTCTGGAGGAACGCTAATGAAAAGGAAAGGGTCAGGGTCGATTGTCCAACATAAGGGCGTGG
>Ga0163153_10008668_pt1 | contig 10485 bp, 9 predicted proteins | sample OliLakLV19MP6IB1_FD_148629 | JGI IMG/M metagenome (GOLD analysis project Ga0163153, IMG submission 148629) | Freshwater microbial mat bacterial communities from Lake Vanda, McMurdo Dry Valleys, Antarctica - Oligotrophic Lake LV.19.MP6.IB-1 | ecosystem: Environmental > Aquatic > Freshwater > Lake...
TTTTTCTAAGTCACAATGGGTAGGGCGGCGAGTCCCTTCGCCGCCGCGGTGGCTGCCACCGCCAACGGCAGATGCGCCCGACGCTCCTCGTCGCTAATACGGACAAGCCACAGAGGGCATGGAGGTCACAGAGTTTTATCACGCGTCCAGTCGCCGTCGCCCGTGCCGATATCGGTCTTCCGATTTTTCGCTTTCCTGATTTTCCACTTTTTCCGTGTGTTCCGTGTGTTCCGTGGGCCACTTGGATTGGTCTTCTCCGAATCTCGCCACCTCCTTCCGCCTCCTTCCGATCTCCGTGCCCTCTGTGGCAACTTCCGGCCCGGGTTCGGTTTCCCGTTTACGGTTTACCGGTTCGCTCGAATCGCAGTTTCCAAGCCCTCCCGACTCGACATGTCTAAACGTGGCCGGATTGTTGCTTCGTTTTGTCGACCCAAGCCACTTACGCCCGCGCATGGATGAGATTACGCTAATTCAGGATCTCGCGATCGTCCTTCTGACTGCGGGTATTGCCGGCACGCTCTGCCGTCGTCTCGGCCTGTCCGTAATTGTTGGATACCTCCTGGCCGGCATCCTCATCGGGCCGTTTACGCCGCCGTTTTCCTTCATCACGGACGTCGGTCGCATTCAGACGCTTTCGCAGGTGGGCCTGGTCTTTCTGATGTTCGGCATCGGGTTGGGCTTGAGTCTCGGCAAACTGGGACGCATGGGGTGGCCCACGTTGCTGGCAACCGGCCTGGGCGCCTTCCTCATGCTCAACCTGGTACAACTGGTCGGACTGGCGGTCGGTTGGACGGGCACGCAGTCGCTGTTTCTCGCCGGCATGGTTATGGTCTCGAGTTCGGCGGTGATTGCCAAAGTCGTCGGTGAACTCAACCTGACCCATGAACGTCCCGGCCAGTTGGCCTTGGGCGTGACCGTCCTCGAAGACGTTGTCGCGGTCATCATGCTGACGGTGCTCGGCGCGAAGGTTCACGGCGGCGGTGAGACCGTGGGCAGCGTACTCACGGGCATGACCGCCTTCATCGTCCTGCTCGTGGGCGCCGGTCTGTTGATGGTTCCCCGCTTGATGCGGCGACTCGAAGCCCGCGCGGACCCTGAGCTGCAAACCATCATTGTCGCGGGACTGCTTTTTTTGCTGTCGATGGCGGCGGTGAAGGCGGGCTATTCACTGGCCCTCGGCGCGTTTCTCCTGGGCGCGATTGTCGCGGAAATCCCGCAGAAGGCCTCGGTCGAAAAAGCCTTCGCCGGCATGCGCGATGTCTTCAGCAGCGTGTTCTTTGTTTCCATCGGCATGATGATCGATCTCAAGCTGCTCGCCCCCGTCTGGCCCTGGGTGATTGCGATCGGCGCGTTTGCGCTGATTGCACGGGCACTCGTCACCGGTTTCGCCCTCATTCTCTGCGGCACCAAACCCACGGAAGCGCGCCGCGCCGGTCTGCTGCTCGGCCCCTTGGGCGAGTTCACGTTTATCATCGCTCAACTCGGAGTCTCGGCCTCAATCCTGCCGGGACGTTATTACCCGATGGCGGTGGGCGTTTCGATCTTCACCGTTCTCATGGTTCCGCTCGTCAACCGTCGCGCGGAAGGGATTCTGCGTTTCACCGAGCGCATCGAGCCGTCATGGTTGCAGCGCGCTCTCGATGCTTACCACAGCTGGTTGGAGCAGGTGCGCTCGCAACCCACCTCCTCGCTCGGCTGGAAACTGGTTCGGGGCCGTCTGGCCCAGACCGGCCTCGAGATGCTGTTTGTCACGGGCGTAATGCTGTTTTCACACCAACTGCTCGACTTGCTGATGGAAAACGCTCCGGCGTTCGGCCTGAAGCCCACCACGGTAAGCTACGTCTTCTGGAGCGTGATCAGCGTGATTGCACTCATCCCCCTGGTCGCGATCTGGCGAAACCTGGGCGCTATCGCGATGATCATCGGCGAGAGCGTCAGCCGGGCCTCCCGTCTGCCCGCGCCCTTCGTGCGAAACAGCGTCATCGCCCTCTCCGTTATTGGACTCGGCTACTGGCTCTACGCCATCGTGCCGACCGATCAACTCGGCGTCTGGGGTTGGGGCGTGATCGCGCTCGCCGCGACCATCGTAGTAGCGATTTTTTCCCGCCGGCTCATCTACTGGCACAGCCACTGGCAGTCCTCGCTCCGTGACGTGCTCGCAGAAGATGTCCGCGACATCGGCCTGGCCGCAGCCCGCGTTGCCCGAGGTCGGCGACAGCAGGATCTTGATCGCTGGGACCTGCATCTGCGCGAAGTCGTGGTTCCTGACGCCGCGACCTACGGGGGGCAAACCCTCGCCCAGCTTTCCATTCCCTTCCGTTTCGGCTGTGCGGTGCTCGAGCTCGAGCGTAATGGCCATGTCATTACAACGATTGGACCCGATCTACGCGTGTATCCGGGCGACAAAATTCTGCTCCTCGGACCCACGGAACAACTGACCGCGGCCAGCGTCGCCCTCGTGCAGGGCCGCAGTGCGCGCAATGAATCCGAGCAGTTCCTCGGTTCAGTGCTCGAGAACTTCCACATTCCTCCCGGCGCCCATTCAGGTCACACGCTGGCCGACCTCAAACTTGCCCAGCTCACGGGCACGCGCGTTGTCGGCATCGAACGCACGGGTCAGAAGATCATTGCGCCGTCGGGTCAGGAGAAGTTGCTGGACGGTGACAACGTACTCGTCGCCGGCACGCTCGCGGAAATCAGTGCCTTCCGCCGGTGGCTGAAAACCACCCACTGATCCGTGGCTGCTCGATCGCCGCTCGCGGGCGACGTCGGAAGTCGAAATTTATACCGATCGCCCCAAGCTTTTAAACTTTTCAACATCCGCGTAATCGGCGTTATCCGCGGTTAAAATGCCCGGGGTATGGTACCGACGCGGTGTATTAGCAAAGGTCGTTGTGTATAAGGCCTCAGAAACGATCCATCGCAGATAACGCGGATTAAGCGGATGGTTAAGGTGTTCGGGGACTATCCGCAAATTGAGCACCTAATCGCAGGTGATTCGCCGATTGCTACTGATCCTGACTAATACCGATCGCCCCAAGCTTTTGAATTTTCCCGAATCTGCGTAATCCGTAATCCGCGGTTACCCTGTGTCAGCCGTGGTACGGAGGAGGGGTAAATGCAATGGGCTATTGGTATTATTTCCGGCCGAACAGCGCGTCTTCAACTTCTTTCGCCGCGAACATGAACGCAGCCTGATGCCCAATTCCGGGCGTCTCGACTTTGCGCCAGTTGAAGGCCCAGCCCCGATCACGCGCCAGTTTCTCCGCAAACGCGAAGCAAGCCCGACCGCGCTCCAGACGATTCGCCCCCTGCTTCATCCCCGCCGGGCTGGCATCGAAGCTCGGGCGCGGATAAATGTCATCCGTGCCGAGATAGAACGTCACCGGCGCCGCCAGGTAACGTTGCAGCACGGTATCGCTGCTGAGGGTTGGCGGCAATCCGCCGAAGCCGTATCCAAAATCCTGATCTCGGGTCGGGAAAAGATGAGAACCAGGATTCGCCGCCACGATGCGAACCGCTTCGCCAGGCAGAAACGCCGCCAGGCGCACGAGAAATTGTCCGCCCGCTGAATGCCCGATCAGATAATAGGGCAGGGCTGGCTTTTCCTCGTTCTGCCGGATGAAGGCCACGATCTTGGGCACAGCGGCATAGGTCCATTGTTCCGGCGGACGCGCTTGGCCGTCCTCGCCCACCAGGCCGCCCCGCTGGTAACGGGCTGAGGGGAAACGCTCGATATCGAACAAGGGCGTGACCACGATCGACTTGAACCGTTCCGCCATCGTGATCGCAAAAGTGCGATACTCCTCGGCATTCCGCGCCACCCCGTGAAACACCACGAGCAGCGGCCCATCGGTGTAGGTGGGCGGCTTATACGTGAAGAGCGTGATTGGCTCACTGCCATTCGGCATTTCCACCTGGCCCGGGCCCACCGCCAGCGGAGCGGCCTCGGCCCAGCCGAGGAATACCATGGCGAAATACGCGAGAGCCCAGAGATTCAGACGCATCCCGCAAGCGTAGCCTGCCCAAAAACTCACGCGAGCGCAGAAAAAGGTGTTCCCGATTTTCCCGAACGCGGGGACGTCCACCGCCTGCGAGCAACGGGCGGAAAGACGCATCCGCGATCGCACCGTACCTCTGATCACGAATAACCCAACGCCGCCGCCACCGCCGGATTCATGATTTTTCCGGCTTGCGTATTCACGCCCCGCGCCAGTCCCGGATGACCGCGCAACGCCCGCTCCACGCCCTTCTCAACCAACATCGCCACGTACGGCTCTGTGGCCTGCGTGAGCCCGAGCGTGGAGGTTCGCCCGACCAGCGCGGGCATGTTCGGCACGGCGTAATGAATCACTCCGTGCTGGGTGTAAACGGGTTGCTCGTGCGACGTTGGCCGGATGCTCTCAATGCATCCGCCCTGGTCGATCGCAATGTCGACGATGACACTTCCCGGGCGCATCTTCGCGACGATCCGCTTTGACACCACCGTCGGTGCCTTCGCTGCGGGGATCAGCACCGCTCCGATCAGCAAATCGGCGTCCGCCACTTCCGTTTCGATGTTCGCGGGATTCGACATCAACGTGACGACGCGTCCGCGATACTCGGTGTCGAGCGCCTCCAGCTTGCGCGTATCCAGATCCAGGACCGTCACGCGTGCACCCATTCCGACCGCCATTTGCACCGCGTGCGCGCCTGAATTTCCGGCGCCGATCACGACCACATGTCCCGGCATTGTGCCCGGTATCCCGCCGAGCAATACACCCGACCCGCCGTGTTGCGACTGGAGGAAATACGCCCCGATCTGAATCGAGAGCCGCCCAGCGATTTGCGACATCGGCTTCAACAACGGAAAGCTTCCATCCGAGCCCTCCACCGTCTCGTAAGCGATGCCAAGAATGCGTTTCTTCAGGAGCATCCGCGTCAGATCTAGTCCCGCCGCCAAGTGCAGGTAGGTGAAAAGTACCTGGCCGTCGCGCATGAGCTCGTACTCAGCCGGCAGCGGTTCCTTAACCTTCAGGATTAGATCGGCGATGCTCCAAACCTTCTCGCCTGCGCCGATGACGGTGGCGCCGGCGGCGCGATAGTCGGCGTCGGTGAACCCCGCGGTATCTCCTGCGGATTTTTGCACCAACACCCGCCCGCCCAAGGCCACACACCGGCGACACAAACTCGGAGTCATCGATACCCGCGTTTCACCGATCTTGATCTCTTTCGGTACGCCGATGGTCATCCGCTTAGGACACGAACTCGCGGCCGAATGGCAACGCCGGAGCCCGAGCGATTTGAAATCTGAAATTTGAGATTTGAGATCTGAGATCTGAGATTTGAAATTTGAGATCCGGAGTTCGGCGGGGGTTCGTTATCCCGCTCCCGAATGCGGCCGGGGGCGGCCGCGGTCCCATCGATCCAGCGAACTTCGTCCCGACCACCCTCACTGTTCTCGAGCAATTTCCCTGGGACCGCGGCCGCCCTCGGCCGCACTCCGTCCGGAAATTTTAAATCTCAGATTTGAGATGCTAAGCCTGGCTCGCCTCCGCGGTCCGCGCCGCTACGTTCCTAGCCATGCCCAAACTGCTCCATGTGATCGTCGCCTGCGCGGCGAATCGCGTCATCGGACGCGACGGCCGTCTTCCCTGGCACATCCCCGAGGACCTGAAATTCTTCCACGAACAAACGGCCGGGCACACCTGCATCCTCGGCCGGGTTTGCTTTGAAACCTGGCCACGCGCGCAAAAGGACGGACGCCAGTCGATTGTTCTGACGAGTCGTTCGTACACCGAACTGAAGCCCAAGCCCTCCAGACCGTCGGAAACGCCCGAACCCATGACCACCCCCAGGTTGGTCCCTTCGCTCCGCGCCGCACTTGATCTCGCCGAAACCCTTCCCGGCGAAATCTACATCTGCGGCGGTCAACGCATCTATGAGGAAACCCTCGCGCTGGTCGGTCGTCCGCTGCGCCTGCACCTGACACTGATCCACGTCGACGTGCCGGGAGACACTTTTTTTCCGGAATGGCGGCAGTTCGCGTGGCGTGAAGTATCCCGTCGCGAAAGCGCGGACGCCACGTGGCGCTACACGTTTCTGACGCTTGATCGCGACGCCGTGCGGTAGCCGGCTGGCTTCCATCTCAAATCTCAAATTTTAAATGTGAGATCTCAAAAGGCCGGCGCCGTATCCACATCGCCCAGGCAGAGCGGCGAAGATCAGCCGTGGACCGGTTCAGCGCGCCGTCGCCCGCGCTGCGTGGGCGCCCGCCACCACGATATACTTCTCGGACCAACTCCGTAAATTTTTCCGCTCCGCTTCGCTGAGTGGCCGCACGACTTTCGCCGGCGCACCGAGAATCATCGACCCCGGCGGAGCGATGAAGCCGCGCGTAACCAGCGCATTGGCGCCGACGATACACTGATCACCGATCTGCGCCCCATCGAGCACCGTTGCGCCCATGCCGATCAGGCACTCGTGGCCGATGGCGCACGCGTGAATGATCGCGGCGTGTCCAATCGTGGTAAAATTGCCGATCTGCACGCCGAAGTCGTCGGCCAGATGAACGATGCACCCATCCTGCACGTTGGAACCCTCACCGATGACAATGGAATTGATGTCACCGCGCAACACGCAGCCATACCAAACACTACTCTGGGCGCCGAGAGTGACGTCCCCCATCACCGTCGCGTTCGCCGCGACGAAGGCCGCGCGGGCCGTGTCAGGTTCCCGACCCAGATAGCGAATGAGGCGCTCTTGGACAGTCATGATCAACTTGGTTCTCGCCCGGCGGGGGCGGCTCCGCAAGCTCGGCATTCTCTCCCGCTTCGCTTCTAATGGATACACTTTCGCACGTTGGCCGCGGCATCCTCGGGCTGGCCGCCTTCATTGCCATCGCCGCCCTGTTTAGCTCGAATCGGCGCGCCATCCCGTGGCGACTCGTCCTCGTCGGAACCCTCCTGCAATTCATCTTTGGCGTGCTGGTGCTGCGGGTCGACGCCGTCCGCGTGGGCGTGGATGCCGTGGGGACATTCTTCATTCGCATCCTTGACTTCAACGAAGCCGGCGCCCGTTTCCTCTTCGGCAATCTGCTCGATGCCTCCCAATCGTGGGGCTTCATCTTCGCGTTCAAGGTCCTGCCGACGATCATCTTTTTCTCGGCGCTCACGTCCCTACTTTTTTATCTCGGGATCCTGCAGCGCGTGGTCTTCGCATTCGCCTGGGTGATGACGCGAACCATGAAACTGTCCGGCGCGGAGAGCCTGAGCGCGTCGGCGAATATTTTTCTCGGTCAGACCGAAGCGCCGCTGCTGATCAAGCCCTACCTGGCCAATCTTACGCGCTCCGAATTGCTGGCCGTCATGACCGGAGGCATGGCGACGATCGCTGGAGCAGTAATGGTGGCTTACATCGGAATGTTGGGTGGCGACGACCCGGCGTCGCGGCTGCTCTTCGCGAAACACCTGCTCACCGCGTCGGTGATGTCCGCGCCCGCTGCGCTGTTGATGTCGAAAATCCTCGAGCCGCAAACGCAGCAAATCGATAGCAACCTCACCGTGCCCCACGCGAAGATCGGCTCAAACGTGCTTGAGGCCATCACCAACGGAACGACCGACGGCATGCGCCTCGCCGTGAATGTCGCCGCCATGCTTCTCGTCTTCACGGCCATGGTGGCCTTCCTTAATTGGATCCTCTCGGCGGGATTCGGCGGCTGGACCGGCCTGAACGCGCTCATCCTCGATTCCACCGGCGGACGCTTCACTGAGTTCTCGCTGCAATATATTTTGGGCCTCCTGTGTGCTCCGGTGGCATGGCTCATGGGCATCGATCAACAGTTGATGATTGCCGGCCAGATCATCGGCGAGAAAACCGTGCTCAACGAATTTTACGCCTACGGCACCCTGGCGCAGATGAAGACGGCCGGAACCCTGACTGACCCACGCACTCAGATCATTCTGACGTATGCGCTTTGTGGATTCTCGAACATTGCGTCGGTCGGAATCCAAGTCGGCGGCATCGGCGCGCTGGCTCCGAATCAACGCACGACCCTGGCGCAGCTCGGATTGAAGTCCCTCCTGGGCGGCAGTCTCGCGTGTTTCATGACCGCGTGTGTGGCCTCAATGCTGATCTGAGCGACGATGCCGGGAGAGACGGCCGCCGCGCCGTCCTGTCCAGCCGTCCCACCTCACGCGAGGTCAGGGACCGGACATCAAAAAGGGCGATTAAAAATAATCGCCCCTATCCGCGTTTCCGCGTTTCCGCGTTTCCGCGTTTCCGCGTTTCTTCTTTCATATTTCATCTGTTTCTACTTTGCCCGAGCTACCCCTTCTGGTTCCACGTCCCGCCGGCATCCTGAATCCAGACACCTGATTTGCTATTGGCGGCAATGCGCTGCGCCCGGGCGCGGCCCACGGTCTCGGAATCGGTACCGGTTTGCGCCGCGATGGCCGCATAAACGGCGCCGCGATCTGAGTTCTCCGCGGAAATCACCTGCTGGTCGGCCGCAGAGGCCGAGCCCCGCGCTTCCAAGTAACCGCGATTTGTCTCACCCGCGACTCCGCGGTCTTTGAGACCATCGACGGCCGCCACCCGTTGTTCCATCCGCGCCCGGATCGCGTTAAGATCCTGCGCTGACACCACGGCGGTGCCCATCGCGAGCGAGACGGCGAGGAGAATGAGGCGAACAAATTGGTGAGACTTCATGGTTTGGTCGTTTTCGGGGCGTTAATGGTCGACGACTTCTTGTCCAAATCTCCGAAGAAATCGTCGAGCGCACGGTCCACCTTTACGTTAACATCGACAGTGATATGGATGGGTTTGACTTCAATCGGTTGAGTTTTGACGCTCAAGCAGCCGCTCATATTCAAAAATAGTGCAGCGAGCGGAAAGATAAGGACTTGGCGTTTCATCACGGGGATAAGGTGGGGGTATAGACGCGGGATCGCAACGAATGTTTCCTTAAGGTTTCGTCCCGAAGCGCAGCCGGGAATCTGTCCCAAACTTGATCAGCGATTCGAGCGGCCCCCGCACATTGATATTGAGGTCCACCGGAGCCCGCAAGCTGGGGTCGACGGGGCCGCCCACAATCCGCACGGAAGCGGTGCGGCCTTGCGGGTCGCCGCCGGGAGTGAAGGAAACCTCGAGCGTCTCCGCGCGTAACGGCACCTCCCCCGTTTCGATCTTTCCGAGTCCCGGGTAATACTTGAGCACGGTCTCCGGCAAGCTGCCGGATAACAATCCCGGGGCCGGCGCCAGCCGCAGATCGGCCGTCTCGCCCGCCCGCAACGCCAGCGATCCGCCGCCGAACCGCACGCCCGCCTGACTGCGATGCAGTGACACGGACCCGTCGACCCGTCCCCGTGCATCCGAAAGCACGTTCGGCAAAAGCGGCAACAGAAACTTAACATCCACGCCGATCACCCGCGCGATGACCGACGCCTCCCGCCGCACGGTGGAAAAAACGAACGACGCGAGCACAACTTCGCCGCCGAAAACTTCCGTCGATGCTTCGTCCACGAGCACATCCTCGCCCGAGAGAGTGAAGTCCACATTGCCCAGCCCAAACGCAATCGCATCGTAATGGCCACCGGTCCACGTCAACGACTGACGCGCGGCGGACTGTCGCTTGGCGAGATCCTGCATCACCAGATCCAACTGCACTCCCTCAATCAGGAGCTTGCGGGCAGTGTCCTCGATGCGTCCGTTCCGCAAACTGAACTGCGCCCGGCCGCCCAACGTGCCATCCAGAATCGTCCCATCACCATCGGCGCGAATGAGGCCACGAACGCTGGCACCGGCGAATTCCTGTCCAAGAAAGGCCGCGGCCGATGCCGACCAGACCGCGAGGTCCATCTCGCCTGCGATCAAGCGCCACGTGCCGTTGCCGGCCGGATCGAGACGCAGTTCCACCTGTAAATGCGTCCCGGGACCATCCACGAAAAGGTCGGCGGCGCGCACCCGCCCCGGCAACGCCTGCGCAACCACGCGCCACTTTAAACTGGGCGCATTGGGAATCGTGAGCGGACGAAACTCGCCGGCGAGTTCACCGTCGACCGGTGGAATCCTCCAAGCCGCCGGTGGAGAACTCACCTCAGCTTGATTCGCCGTCACCTGCGCTGCAGAATCGACCCAACCGCCGGCAAGCGCCAGCCCCAGAATGGGTGCGAGGCGGAGGACAGAATTGCGAATGACGTTCAACAAACGCGCGCAGCTTGATGTGTTTCTCGCGTCGTCGCAAGCGCCGCCGCCTTCCCCGTTGTCTTCGTGGGCTCCCCATTATTCGAGGGCGAAGAGGACCGCTGCGGAGAGCGGTCCCTACCTCCGACCATCGGGACCGCGGCCGTGGCCTTTGCCCTTACCTCCCTGGGACCGCGGCCGCCCTCGGCCGCATTTTATGAGCGGTCGAGGGGCGGTCCCCGCCCATCCGGATTATCCGAGCACCCAAAGAGGACCGCTGCGGAGAGCGGTCCCTACCTCGGACCATCGGGACCGCGGTCGTGG
>Ga0163153_10008670_pt1 | contig 10483 bp, 12 predicted proteins | sample OliLakLV19MP6IB1_FD_148629 | JGI IMG/M metagenome (GOLD analysis project Ga0163153, IMG submission 148629) | Freshwater microbial mat bacterial communities from Lake Vanda, McMurdo Dry Valleys, Antarctica - Oligotrophic Lake LV.19.MP6.IB-1 | ecosystem: Environmental > Aquatic > Freshwater >...
TTCGCGTCATCCAGCGACGCGCATACGGACTGCGCGACGAAGAATACTTGAAACTTAAGATACTGACCTGCATGTTGCCAACCCTTTGAAAACGTCAACTTCCACCCACTCGACCACGCGAAGAGCCTCTATTTTAACGAGTCTGCCCCGTTGCCCTGTTTATCATGGGGCATTCAGTAAATACGTTTCCATCTCTTAAACGCCCGAACATCTTCAGTCGAAAGCGAAAACCACTCTCCGTTCTTGCGTTTCTCTGCAAACCTGGCATGCCAATAGTGCTCTACGCCCGCAGGATCATCTGTCTTGATGCGGTGGACTGGCTCTAGTTGCTCGGGAAGTTCAATGCTAATTTCGCCTTCCCGGCGTATTGGGTTGTTCGTTCGACCAATCTTATACTCTCGACGTGCCCCATGCCTAACGAGATAGACATACCCCAAGGAATGACCTTCGGTTGATTCCTCGCCAGCGTCTAATGGTCGGACGGAGATCGCCTGGGCACAGAATGGAACGATATCTTCAAATCCCTCATGCGTCCGACAGTATTCAAGTACTCTCGCTGCACGTTGAGATTTTGGCCCCAGTCGTTTGAAAGCGGACCGATCCGGGAACGTCTTGTCTCCCTTGCGCTTGACCATGAGCTGACCTTCAATTGGAAAACTCTGAAGCTCACGAATGAGATCAATGTATTTTCGAATCAGGACCTCAGGGTCATACGAAGTGCTGAACAAATTCGACTCACATCCAGCCTCGCGGACGGCATCGCCCCAACGAAGCCAGTACTTCGGATACCAGTCAGCCTTTTTAATACCTGTCTCAGATTCGAATCGCTGACTTCCTGGCGCCTTCCCACTGTCTGCTTCGGCAATACGGCGAATCATGTCGAGGATCTGCTTCTTTTCCATCACGATGCTCGTGGTTTTCTAACTAATAGCTCTGTTGTGGCATGTCGCTATAGCTTGGCTAGGCAGTCATTAGTAATCCGTTGACGGGGAAGTGTACTGCAAAGTCTGACGTGTATCCAGTTTCATAGTCGGCCGGTGGCTGGAGTGCTTGGCAGTCGCCCTTGTTGAGGCAACTGGGACCCAACCGAGTCTCTGCCTGGAAGGAAGGTGGAAACTAACCGAGTCCGCAAGGGAATTTCCGAAGGCTTCACCCTGGAGAGTCCAGATGGGTCGTTCTGCGTGGCACGAAGGCGAGAGGTATTTTGGCCGCTCAACCGTCTGTCTTCAACCGTTTTCTGGTCCACGAGGGATTCCTGCGGCAATCGAGTACGGCATGCACGCGCACTAATTCATTCTCGACGCTGTAGTAGATTGCAAAGGGGAATCGCTTGGAGTGGCACCGGTGATAGGCGTACAGGATCTGATGAATCCCTGCGTAGACGAGAAGAGAATCGACGTCCGATAATGGGTAGCTTATGGACTACGATCTGAGTCCTGGCTCCCGACTTTCATAGAAGTGGAAGCCCTGAGTCAGATCCTCCCGGGCTTCATCCAGGATCTCGATTCTCACGACAGATTCTTGCGAATGTCCTCTTTGGCCGTTTCCCAATCGGTGAAACGAGATGTGCCCTCGGCGAGCCGCTGGCGGCGTTCGTCGAGGATGTCCTTGTGCCAGGCAGGAGATCAATAGCTTCAGGAATGCGGGCGAGGTCTTCCCAGATCGATTCCATGACCGCAAGCTTCTCTTGAAGAGTCATGTCTTTCAGGGGCACGCTGATCGGTATGGGAAAAGCATACCTCGATACCGAATCAGTTGAGACTCCGTTGGCAACGAGCTTCGGCGCGTAGAAAAAGACCTCTCGTGGTAAAGCTTGGAAGAAAACTCTACTGTAGTTCCGGCAGGCGATCAATGATGCGCAGGCGAACCTCATCGCCCACCTGCATTTGAATCATCTTAGTCGTCAGACTTTCACGAACTCGATTGGCATCTTCCAGATTAAATTGAATGTCCCCGCCAGATTGCTCGACGAAGTGAAAAAGCAGCAAGCTTGTGATGTGCTGGAGTTCCTCCTCGCTCGTGTGCGCACTCAGGTTCAAAATCTTGGACATTGAAGGGGCTCCAGCTCGATCATAAGGCCCGCCCCATTTATCGCTGAATTCTCTATTACTCTACAATGCCTCAAAAGGGGGGGGTAGCTTTGTTTTTACGATGAGAGACGCCTATTGCCGAGCATGATAATGGTGTACAGACGGAAGGGTACGCTCAGCCTACGGAAACGCTATTGGTGGCCATCAGCAATTCAGTCCGGCCAACGGCAGTCTTCGTTGTCAGCGGTATGACTTCGAGGCGGGTCAGGACTTCGAGTCTTGATATTCTTCGTGCCAAGCCATTTGGATCGCTTCGAGGATTTTCTCGTTCGATTTCTTGGGATCGTCCTTGAAGTCCGGGAGCGCCGTGATCCAGGTGTGCATATCGGTGAATCGAACGGCGAGTGGGTCCGTTTCCGGATGTTCTTCGACTAAACGAATCGCAATATCCTCGGTATTCTGCCACTTCAGATCCATATCCACTCCTCATGTTCCGTCCTAAGTCGATTGCGGCAACGGTGCGGGATCGTCGCTACGTGACTTCCGAGACCTTTTTCCCCTGCAACCTCTTCGTAAGCGAATCATTTAAAAGTGCGACAGTCAGCGGCTTTGCGGCCTGTTCGAGGTCCGCCATGCGTGCACGGATGGCGCGCGGATCTGTCCCGTCTTTGGCAGCAGTCAGCGCCGCCAACTCGGCACGAGTGGCTGCGATGGTATCTGATGCAATGAGAGGGCTTCCCTCCAGGAGGGATTTCTCCGTCGTCGTGATCAATGCACTGGCATCCAGTCGTGCTTCGATCAACTTGCGGGCGGAGACATCATCCGCGGCGAACTTAAATGAATCTTCGATCATTCGCTCTACTTCACTATCCGACAAGCCGTAGGACGGCTTGACCTCGATAGACTGGCTTTGCCCTGTCCGCATGTCTTTGGCCAGTACGTTGAGAATGCCGTTTGCGTCAATCAAGAACGTGACTTCGATACGCGGCACACCGGCTGGTAAGGGTGGCACTTTGAGTCTGAATCGCGCCAGGCTTCGATTGTCTTTCGCGAGCTCGCGCTCGCCTTGAAGGATATGAATATCGACACCGGTCTGGCCGTCCACGTAGGTCGTGAACATCTCTTTTGCGCCGGCGGGAATCGTTGTATTCCGACGGATCACGCTGCTCATCACGCCGCCCATCGTTTCGATGCCAAGCGATAGCGGGGTGACATCCAGCAGCAACATGTCGGTGGTGCCACCGCTCAATATATCGGCCTGGACTGCCGCGCCAAGCGCAACGACTTCGTCGGGATTGAGCTCGCAATGGGGAGCTTTGCCGAATAGATCCTGGACACGCTGCCGAACAAGAGGCATACGAGTCGAGCCGCCGACGAGGACCACCTCATCGATGTCGTTCGGAGTGAGTCCGGCGTCTTTCAGAGCAAGACGGCAAGGTCCAAGCGTGCGCTCCACCAATTCCATGGTGAGAGATTCGAGTTGTTCTCGGGTAAGATCTCTCGCGTACCGCCCTTTGCCCTCAGGCAGGTCGAGTATCGCCGTCATCTTGATCTCATCGGAGAGTCTGACTTTTGTCCGCTCGGCTTCCAGTCTGACTGCCTGCATATGGTCGGGATGGGAATTCAAGTCGAGACCATATTGCTCGCGGATTTCCTTGACGAAAAGATCTGCGAGCCGGCGGTCGAAGTCATCGCCTCCGAGATGGGTGTCGCCATTGGTCGCTAGGACCTCAAAGATGCCGTTCTTGAGCTTCAGGATAGAAATATCGAAGGTTCCCCCGCCAAGGTCATAGACGGCAATCGTGCCCTGAGTCTTCTGTTGGAGGCCATAGGCCAGCGAGGCAGCAGTGGGTTCATTGATAATTCGTAACACCTCAAGCCCTGCAATCATGCCGGCATCTTTCGTCGCTTGCCGCTGGCTATCGTTAAAATAGGCAGGAACGGTGATGACGGCCTTGGTAATGCTCTCACCGAGGTGCGCCTCGGCCCGTTGCTTTAATTCCTTCAGAATCATGGCAGAGATCTGCGGCGGGGAATACGTTTTCTCGCCCAGCTTGATCCGGATAACTCCGCCCTGTTCCGTCAAGTGGTAAGGAAAGTACGCCAGCTCGCCCTGGACATCCTCAAGACTCTTTCCCATAAATCGTTTCACGGAATAGACAGTTCGTTCCGGGCTGCGCGTCAGGTGTTCTTTCGCCGAATCGCCGACGATCAGCCCGTTGTCGGTCATCGCGACAACAGAGGGGACCATCGCCCGTTCGTTTCGACCTGGTATGACAAGGGGATGGCCGTCCGCCATATAGGCCACGAGCGAATTCGTTGTGCCGAGATCAATACCGACGATACGTGCCATGGCGGTGATTATCCGATGGTTGAGACGAGATCCCTCACGATGTTTTTGACATAGGTGCGGTTGGACAGATGTTCTCGCATCTCTTTCAATATCCGGTCGCGCTCGGTCCTCGCCTGACTGCTTGCTTCCCCGCGATCTTGGAGTGCGTCCCATTGAACAAAGAGCTGCTGCAGCGCGGCCTCCATGTCCCGCTGCCGCTGTTCAAGCGTATTCTGCTCAGACTGTAGCTTCGCACGGAGCGTCGACTCGGTTTCTGACGTCTGCCCGGCAGCTCTGTACTCATTCAATGTATCTTGCAGTTCAAGAATCTCCTCGAACAGGTCGGCGGGAGGAGAATTTCGAATCTCTTTTACCGCCCCGGCCTCCAGACCGAGCAGATACTCAGCCCGTTCTATCGGGTCGCGGAGCGTCCGGTACGCGGTATTCAACTGGGCGGAATTGCCGAGGCTGATGGCCTGCTCGTCAGCGCTCTTATTCTGATAGAAGTCAGGATGGAATGCGCGGCTCAGTTCGTAGTATTTGCTTTCCAGCTGATGCTGGTCGATCGTGAGGCGGCGGGGGAAGCCCAGACAGCTGAAGTAATCGAGTTCTTTCGACACCGGCTGGACCTTGACGCATCGGTCACAGAAGTATTCACCGGACACTTCAGACTGGCAATGCCAGCACATGCTGCGAGCCATCTGCAGCTCACGAGGACTTGAGCTATGGGTGTGCTGATGGTCCATCCCGTTACCTCTTCTGACAAGACGGGCATGGCAACCTGCCATGCCCGTGGATGGTTTCAATACGCTGCTGATGCTCGTTATGCCGAGAAGGACTCTCCGCAACCACAGGTCTTGTCGGCATTCGGATTGACGAATTTAAAGTTTCCGCCCATCAGGTCTTTTTGGAAATCCAGTTGCGTGCCTTGAAGATAGATCGCGCTCTTGGCGTCGACAATGACTTTCACCCCGTCAAAGTCTTGGATCTGGTCGTGCGGTCCGATCTTCTCATCGAAATTGATTGTGTAGCTGAGGCCTGAGCAGCCGCCGCCCTTCACGCCGAGACGGAGCCCTCCTTCGGTGAGGCCCTGCACGTTGATGAGGCGTTTCACTTCTTTCAGTGCCGACTCGCTGAGCGAAATCACCGGAGCTTGGGTTTCTGCGTTCGTGGTGTCCATAGCAACACTCCCTTTGTTCACGTTACTTCGCGTCGGCCAGTACTCCATCGGCTTTCTTCTGGTAGTCCGCAAGGGCGGCCTTGATCGCATCCTCGGCAAGGACAGAGCAATGGATCTTCACGGGCGGCAGGTTTAGCTCCTGCACGATGTCGGTATTCTTGATCTTTTGGGCTTCGTCGATCGTCTTGCCCTTCAACCATTCGGTGGCAAGACTCGAGCTGGCGATGGCGGACCCACAGCCGAAGGTTTTGAACTTTGCGTCCACGATCGTGTCGTTCTCCACCTTGATCTGAAGCTTCATGACGTCACCGCACTCCGGGGCTCCGACCATGCCGGTACCGACCCCTTCCTCGTCCTTCTTGAAGCTCCCCATGTTCCGGGGGTTATTGAAATGATCGACGACTTTGTCACTGTAAGCCATGGTGCATCCTCCTCTTGACTATCCGGGTCAGTGGGCAGCCCATTGGACTGATTTCAAATCGACGCCTTCTTTTGCCATCTCGTACAGCGGGGACATTTCGCGCAACTTGGTAACGATTTCAATCACCTTCTTAATCGTATAGTCGATCTCATCGTCCGTGTTGAAACGGCCCAGACCGAAACGGATCGAAGAGTGTGCCAACTCCGTCCCGACCCCCAACGCGCGGAGCACGTAGGAGGGTTCCAACGTGGCCGAGGTACAAGCCGAACCTGACGAGAGAGCGATATCCTTCATGCCCATCAGCAACGATTCGCCTTCCACATAGGCAAAGGATATATTGAGATTACCGGGGAGCCGGTTGGTCGGATGGCCGTTAAGATAGCTTTCCTCTAGAGCCTTCATGATACTGGCCTCCAGACGATCACGCATCGCCATCAATCGCGCGGTGTCTTTTGCCATCTCCTGTTCGCATAGTTCGCAGGCCTTGCCGAACCCCACGATTAAGGGCACCGGGAGCGTTCCAGAGCGCATACCACGTTCGTGCCCGCCGCCGTCCATTTGAGCCGCGATACGAACCCGAGGATTCTTTTTCCTCACATAGAGCGCCCCGACCCCCTTGGGTCCGTACATCTTGTGGCTTGTGAAGGACATGAGATCGATTCCCATATCCTGCACATCAACCGGGATCTTGCCGACGCCTTGCGTAGCATCGCAGTGGAAGAGGATGCCCTTTTCCTTGGCGATCTTGCCGATCTCTTTGACGGGGTTGATCGTGCCAATTTCATTATTTGCCAACATAATGGAGATGAGGATCGTCTTCTCTGTAATGGCGTTCCGCACATCCTCGGGATTCACCATCCCGAATTTATCGACGGGAAGATAGGTGACTACCGCTTTGCCCTTGCCCTCTAACGATTTGACGGTATCGAGCACGGCGCGGTGTTCGGTGGACGACGTAATGATATGGTCGCCCTTTTCTTTGTACATTTCCAACACGCCTTTGATCGCGAGATTGTCCGATTCAGTGGCGCCACTCGTGAAGACGATCTCTTTCGGATCAGCTTTGATCAGCTTTGCGATCTGTTTCCTGGCCTGCTCGACAGCTTCCTCTGCGGCCCACCCAAACGCATGGTTGCGGCTTGCCGCGTTTCCGAACTTCTCGACGAAGTAAGGAAGCATAGTCTCCAAGACACGTGGATCCATCGGCGTCGTGGAATGGTTATCCAAGAAAATCGGCAGTTTCATTGTTCAACTCCTTGTGCCGCAGGGGACTGAATGGTGATGAGGGGTGTGCCACCCATCATGTCTTGCAGGGTCATGCTATTGAGCAACTGGGCAATGCTGTCCTGAACTTTCAAAAGCGGTGTACGGATATGGCAATTTTCCCGCTGCATGCAGAACTCTCCGTCTTTCTCGTGTGAACAGTCGGTAATACCCAGGGGACCCTCGATGCTTTCGAGGATTTGCGCAATCGTAATCTGGTGCGCGCGTCGGGCCAGTACGTATCCGCCCTTGGGGCCATTGTGGCTCTCGATCAGTGCGTTCTTGGCAAGGGTCTGAAGCACTTTGGCCAGTAGCTCGAGAGGGATGTTATATTCTTCCGCAATCTCCTTCGTATTTACCACGCGCCCAGGCGTCACATCGCCGAATTGGACAGTCGCGATATGCTGAAGGGCCATGAGGGCATAATCAGTTTTTTTCGAAATCTTTAACATTGCTATTGCCGATCTCCAAGATCGGAGACTATAATAGTCTCCGATCAATAAGGTCGCACTAAGGATAGCATGCAAGTTTCAAAACTGTCAACAGCGGAGACTGCTGCTGCTCAGTCAGAGAAAGGAATAGGCAGATGGGCGGAACTAATCCCTATATTGAAAAAACTGATTACGAGCTTCCTCGAGTAGCCTATACCGTCACCTTTATCGCACCTGGCGGCGTAGTGACAAAAGTTGAAGTGGATCCAGCCAAGATTCCCTACGGTCCAACTGGGCTCCCCGGGAGCCTCCTGGACGTGGCTATGGGCAGTGGGGTGGCACTGGAACATGTCTGCGGGGGTGTCTGTGCCTGTTCAACCTGCCACATTGTTGTGAAGCAGGGGCTTGAGAGCTGTAATGAAGGTACGGACGATGAATTCGATCAGCTGGAGGAAGCACCGATCACTACCCTCCAGTCACGGCTTGGTTGCCAATGTGTGCCTAATGGGACGAAAGACATTGTTGTCGAGATTCCGGCGGTCAATAAGAATCTCGTGAAGGAAGGCCACTAATCGTAGGTCTCAATTTTGACTTCCTTTCGGTCATATCCCGCCTCCGCAAGATAGGCCCGCAGCGGTCGTACGAATCCTTTCGTGCCGCACAACATCGGAATCACTTTCGGCGCTTTCTCAATCAACGGCCTCAGCATCGAACACGCGAGGTCGACACCTTGTTGCTCCCCTTCGGCAGCCACGAACGGAAGATAGCGAAACCGCGGATGGGTCGCAGCCAGTGTCAACAGTTCGTGATGAAAGAGGACTTCATCCTCCGCAGGGGCAACCGCGATCAAGAGGATAACGCCGGTCTGTAGTTGTGCGTACAGCTGTTTCAGCATGCAACGGATTGGAACAAGGCCTGTGTATCGGGCGACGAAAAAGAGATCGCGGTCAAGTTGCTGGGGGAGCGTAAAGTTTCCATAGGGGCCTGAAAGGTGTATGACATCACCGGGCTTGAGTGTGTAGAGATAATTGGATCCCACACCACCCGGTACGCGATCGAAGATGACGGTCAACTCGCCTGATGGTGTGCCAGGCGCTGCCATCGAATACGCCCGGTTGAGCGGTGGTGCGGCCCCGACCGGCAGTTTGAGTGAAACCCACTGGCCGGGCTGGAATACAATGTTCTGAACGGTAGGACGAAGCACAAGCTGGCGAGTGTGGGGGGTGAGATCGTTCACCGAGAGCACCCTCGCTGCTTGCGTGAATTCGGCCATCACGATCTCCTTCTTCCTCTTAACAGAAGCGAGGACGAGATGGAAGTGTTGTGTTTTCTGTACAAGACTTTTCCCTGCATGTTATAGATACCGACCTTTTCGTATCACATCGGTGAGTATACGATGACTCAAGTACGAGTGCGATTCGCGCCCAGCCCGACCGGCTTTCTCCATATTGGAGGAGTCCGCACGGCGTTATTCAATTGGCTCTTTGCCCGCCAGCAGAAGGGCGTCTTCATTCTCCGCATTGAGGATACGGATCAGAGTCGGTCGACGGACGAATCGATCCAGGCCATCATCGATGGCATGAAATGGGTGGGGCTCGATTGGGATGAAGGACCCTATCGGCAGACCGAACGCATGGACCTCTATCGCGGTCATGCCATGCAGCTCCTTGGAAAGGGCCAGGCCTATTGGTGTGTCTGCACAGCGGACGAACTCGACGCGCGGCGCAAAGATGCCGAGGCTAAGGGGTTATCGCAGAAATACGACGGCCGTTGCCGTGATCGTGGCCTCACAAATCCGGTCGGTGATGCGGCCCTGCGATTCAAAGCTCCGCAAGAGGGCGAGACCGTGGTTAATGATCTTATCAAAGGTAAGATTGTCTTCGATAACGCGGTGCAGGATGATCTGATCATTCTCCGCTCGAACGGTTATCCGACGTACAACTTTTCAGTGGTGGTCGATGATGCGCTGATGAACATTACCCATGTCGTGCGAGGAGACGATCACCTCACTAATACGCCTCGGCAGGTCCCGATCTTCCAAGCACTCGGGTTTCCAGTCCCTCAGTTCGGGCATCTCCCGATGATTCTGGGACCGGACAAAGCCCGTCTTTCGAAGCGGCATGGGGCTACCTCAATTATGGCCTATAAAGACATGGGATATCTGCCGGATGCTATGGTGAATTATCTCGTTCGGCTCGGGTGGTCACATGGAGACCAGGAACTCTTCACATGCCAGGAGTTGATTGAAAAATTTTCCTGGAAGAACGTCCAAACGTCCGCAGCAGTGTTCAATCCCGAGAAACTCCTCTGGGTTAACGCGGAATATATCAAGAATAGTCCTCCGACCCAGGTCGCTCAGGCGCTGACGCCTCTGTTAGAGGCAGCAGGATTGACAGAGGACCTCAGAGCTGTCTCGGCCGACTGGCTCGCACAACTCGTAATACTTGTGAAAGAGCGGGCAAAAACGCTCATGGAAATGGTCGAGTGGGTGAAACCGTACTTTGGACAGGCCGTGGTGTATGACGAAGCGGCCGCGGAGAAGTTTTTGACGCTGGCCATGGCACCAATCCTCAGTAAATTGCTTGCTCGTTTCGAGGCCTTCCCTTCTTTCTCAAAACAGCCATGGGAAGAGGCCTTCAAGCAGCTGGTTGAAGAAGAAGGAATGAAGATGGGACAGCTGGCTCAGCCAGTCCGCGTGGCCCTGACCGGTCGCACGGCTAGCCCTGGCCTCTTCGATGTCATGGAGATACTGGGAAGAGACCGGACATTGTTTCGTCTCCGCCAGGGGATCGAACGGACCTCAGTGTAATTGGCTGGCCCTCGCGA
>Ga0163153_10008672_pt1 | contig 10480 bp, 9 predicted proteins | sample OliLakLV19MP6IB1_FD_148629 | JGI IMG/M metagenome (GOLD analysis project Ga0163153, IMG submission 148629) | Freshwater microbial mat bacterial communities from Lake Vanda, McMurdo Dry Valleys, Antarctica - Oligotrophic Lake LV.19.MP6.IB-1 | ecosystem: Environmental > Aquatic > Freshwater > Lake...
GCAGAGCCTGGCGTCGTAGGCCGGGATGTAGCGAATCCGGTACGGGAGCAAGAGCACCCACTGGCGCAACCGGCTCCCCCGGCAGCACGGCGTCGCACAGGTGCGCGGCGTCGATCATGCGCCGGCCGCAACAGGAGGGACAGAAGCCGCGGCCCTTGCACGAGCAGGTGATCTGGTTATGGACACTTCCTTGCCAGGAGCATCTCTGCTCCTCTTCTGGGTGTCCACTTTTCCGGGAGATGATCAGGCTCCGCGAAGCACCAATGCTTGCAAGACCACGCCGTTCGGTGTGACACCGCGGGGCCGATTTTACGATGCGTTCGCCTTGACTTCAGGCTTACCGCAGCACGGCAAAAGTGATCACACAGGCGATTGCGATTATGCATCCAACCAGGAACAGGTCAAGGACGTGTGGCGCGCCAACAGAGAAGCACATATTATCAATCGTGCTGATGATCCGGAGCCACGCGGGCTTGTACTGAGGGATTACTTTGACACTCGGCTCGATCACGCGGGCCGCACGCCGGCCGCTCTCGACGGCGCCCTCAATGCTCCACACGTCGGCTTCTGTCTTGGTGTGCGCTCCCGCCAAGACCAGGTTGGCGACAGGAGTGGCCTGCGTCGGCTGATTCGGCTGAGTCTTGGTCGTGTTTACCCACTTCGGCTGGGGACCTTTGATCCCATCTGGAGAGAAAAGCCACTCATGCCAGGCTTCGACACGGACGATTGGAAACGTCCTCCAGCTTTTACCGTTATTCGCCTCCTTGACCAATAAGTCGAGTCCCTCGCAGCTACCCAACTGTGCCATCACTTCCTCGATGAATTGGTCCTTGGTGCAGTTGATGAGCGGCAGACCGTAGATTCGTCCCGGGACCGTCGCCACGCATGCGGTCCCGGTCCACAGGGACTTCACACCGTCGCCGATCGTTACGTCGGATGGCCACGCCTGCTCTTGGGCGAAAAGCGTCAGATTGAACTCAGAATCTGCTATGATAATCCCCGTACGTTCGCGCGGCCAGGCAATCTGCTTCGAGAACGCGATTCGGAAGCTGACTTGCGTATGCGGGCCACGCTGTGTCAGAGGGCGGAAGAGCCGCAACTGCTCGTGAGTCGCGAGAGACGGGGTGCGGTCGAGGATTTCGGCCGCGGCAAACGGAGTCGTGGCCAGGACGTAGAGGTCGGCCTCGACGATGGCGCCCGATCCGAGCTGCGCGGCGGTAATGGCCGCACCGTCGTAATCAAGCGTGTGCAAGGGCTCCTCCCAGAAAGACCGCACGCCGTTTCTCTTCAGGTCCAAGACCCACTTGTCAAACCAATACTCGCTGCTTGGCCCACGCAGCAGCAGCCAGCCGGCACGCGCTCCATGCGTCCAGGCGGGGCCTTCGTCGTCTGCTTTGTGCGGATGGGAGGGCTTTGTAAATAGCTGCTTGCGAAAGAATTGACCTGCCTGATGGAGTGATACGTTGGTCCAATCGGACCCGATCCAAGGTCCGAAGGTTGCCCCCCATCTTCGCCATCCCAATTCACTTAGGATGGGCTTCCATTGCTCGGCAGCATTCAGCGTGGCGTAGTACTCCTGGGATCGGCGGTCAGACATGAACGTCTTCAGAAGAAGACACGCCCACCGTACTCCCTCCCACTGTCTTAATCGAAACATCTTCGGCAGATGAATAAGCCCGGAGTAAAACGCCGCCGGGCCGATATCGGGAGCAACGCAGAAAGCTATTGGCCGCGAAAGACCCTTGTCGTACACACTCCCCGTCTCGTCAAAGGGGATCTGTTGCAACAGGTCGAACGTATTGTGATACCAGGGGCCCATACCATGCCAAGAGTACTCGGAGGGCATGTTCCTATCAGCCAGTGCCCGGGCGCTTCGAAAGAAACCTCCGGCTTCGCTGTTGGCCTCGTAAACCGACACTTCAAACCCAAGCCGGGCGAATTCGTGTGCCGCGCTGAGCCCAGCAATGCCGGCTCCGAAAACCGCCACGGTCTTAGGCATCGCGTCATTTCCTAGTATGAATGCTTCTTTGTCCGTGCTGAACAGAGTTGTCCGTAGAGACCCCCAATTCGGCTCGGCATTGTGCCGACCGAAAAGGCTGCAGCTGCCCGCCTCCGGGAAAATATGGGGAGGTCAAGTTGGGCGCTCATGCGGTCATCAACTCAGCGCCCAGTTGAATCTTTATTCCGTCGTTTTGCCATCAAAGTGTTCGTTATCCGCCTCTGCGTCGTCGCGGGTATGGTGGACGATGCCGTCCCGGTGATTCGGCGGCGCATAAAGCGTATAGAGCTTCAGCGGAACATTGCCGGTGTTGACGATGTTGTGCTTCGTCCCGGCCGGGACGAGCACCGCAACGCCCGCGCTGATCGCCGTGCGAACGCCATCGAGAACCGCCTCACCGGTCCCTTCCTCCACGCGAAAGAACTGGTCGAGCTTGTGGACTTCCGCCCCGATCTCCTCCTTGGATTTTAACGCCATGACGACGAGTTGGCAGTTCTTCGCCGTGTAAAGCACTCGGCGAAATTCTGTATTCTTAACAGCGAGGCGCTCGATGTTTTTCACGAAACCTTTCATAACGACACATCCTTCGTTGGGCTCTTGCCGCCCAACTTGGTTTTAGCCGACATTTCCCATGTGAGTTCAGCCTGGAGCCGATCCAGACTCGCGTCGGCCACATGTTTAACAACGCTCCCCCCCACCGTCTAGCAGCCTGTTGAAAAAGTCTCGTCACGAGGCGGTGCGCGCATTTGCAATGCAAGGAGAACGACGAAGGGGCGGCGGAAGCGGCCTTCCTGGCCGCTGAGCACGGCCCGCCGAGTTCGACGCAGCAGCGCGAAGGCGCGCAAAGCCGCATCAGAGAGTTTTTCAACGGGCTGCTAGCGCAGTAGCTTCATGCTAACGGGCATAGGACATCCAAGCAGATGACTCCGCGGCGCTCGACCTGCCGTGGACATTTGCAGCGCCGATCCAGGCCGCTCCGGCCGTGCCTGGCGACCCTGTTTTGGCCGCGTGCTCGCGGGAATCGCGCATCGGTGACGCTCGTTGGGTCGCTTGGCCGCCCTGCGGAACCCGCGCGGCCCGGCAGGGCTTTGGTCCCCACACGATGGAAAGCGTGCGCCGCGTCCCGCCGTGCGTCTTGGTTCGCTGCGTGTCCTTGACCGCGTTGGTGCAGGGACCTTCGGCGTCGCAGAGGCACAAGAGCCCCTCGCGGTCGATCGTCTGGCCCGAAGCGTTGAACACGTACCGCGCGTCCGCCCCGACGCTGATCGGGCGGGCGGCCTGCACCACAAGGTGACGCTGCTGATGCCGGAGAACCTCCCGTTGTTCGCCTGATTGGGCTGCAACCGCTGCGCGGCCCGAGCGTCCTCTGAGAGGCCGAGAAAAAATCGATCGTACGGCCTCTCCGAACCTGGTGGCGCCGCTCCGCGGCGCGAGAGACTTCGAATTCTTCTCAGTCTCTGAGAGGCCGAGGCAAAATCGATCGTACGGCCTCTCCGATCTTGGTGGCGCCGCTCCGCGGCGCGAGAGGACTTCGTCCGACCCGATGACCGGCCAGCCTCTCGGGTCACGCCAGGGCATTCCTCCGCGCACAGGGTGTGCTCGGCGCGATCACGCCCCCCACGTCACGCTCACCCCGTTCGTCAAGTTGAACGTGCTCGCCGTGCAGAACGCCGCGGCGTTCCGGTACCACACCTGGTAGTTGCGTACGGCGCCTGCTGTGCAGCCGCCGCGGACGGAGACCGGCAGGTCGCCGGCCATGGGATATATCGAGGTTCCCGCGACATTCTGCTTCGTCCCCAGGCGCATGATGCTCCCGCCAGCACAGCGCAGCCCGTCGCCAAAGGCGCTACCCATGCCCCCGTTCGTCTGCGCCGTTCCCTGGTAGTAGAGCGCCGAGCTATCCGGCATGCCGCTGCCCGAGAGCATCAACGAATCGTTCGCGATCGAGGCCGTGCCGCCACCTGTTAGCACTGCGCCATTCGCATTGATCGAGCTGGCGCAGCCGTGACCGCTCGCGCCCGGATTCGTGCACGGGCAGGCCGTGCCGCTGCCGTCTCCGCTGCAGAACGTCGTGATCGGCGGAATCTGCTCGTGGACCGAGAGGTAGGCCTGGCCCGCGTTGTTGTTGCACGCGACCGCGAGGTCGAGCGAGCCGTCGCCGTTCCAGTCGCCGAGCTCGCACGCCATCGGCTGGACGCCGCTGGCGACCGTCTGCGGCATGCCGAACGCGCCGCCGCCCTGGCCTAGGTAGAGCTGGATCCCGCTGGAGCTCGCGATCATCACGTCGACCTGTCCGTCGGAGTCGATGTCCCCGGCGCGCAGGTCAGTCGAGTTCCCTGCGATCGCGTAGTCGTGCAGCAGCGTGAAAGTGCCATCGCCCGCGCCGTGCCAGACGCCGAAGTGGCTCGCACTGCTCGCGGTCAGGAGATCGAGGACGCCGTCGCCGTCCACGTCTGCGGCGGCCAGGCTGCCGATCGGGTAGCTGACCGGCAGATCGAAGGCGTTCTGGAACTGGAAGCCGGGCAGCGGGTTGATGAACACGCGCGCGCCGGTCGTGCGCGCCATCGCCATGTCGGGCTTGCCGTCGTTGTTGAAATCGGCAGCGATCAGGCGCGTGGCCGAGTCCTGGCTCGTGGAGGGCACGATGTGGCCGGCTCCGAAGGTCATGTCGCCGTTGCCCGGGAACCAGGTCAGCGCGTAGGAGCTGGAGGTCGAGGCGATCGCGAGGTCGAGGAACCCATCGTTGTCGAAGTCGGCTGTCGCGATGCCGAGCGGCCCGTAGGCGAGCGGGTAGACTACGCTGGAGGCCGTGAACCCGCCGAGGTGGTTGTTGCGGAAGATGTGGACGTCCTGGTGCCATACGACGGTGATGCCGGCGGCGAAATCCATCCAGCCGTCTCCGTCGAAATCGCCCAGGCCAAGTGCCTCGGCCGAGGTGAGCGGGATCTCGTAGTTCGCGCTGAAGTCGGAGTTCCCGTCGCCGAACTTCACGTCGATGCGGCCTCCGCCCTGGCCCAGGTTGGTCGTGACGAGATCGAGGTTGCCGTCGCGGTCCAAGTCCGCCTGGGCCATCTGGCGCGGCATCTCGGCCGCGAAGTCGAAGTCGACACGCGGCTGGAACTGCAGGCTCTGCGCCGAGGCCGCTCCGGAGAGGGCGAGGAGGGCAAGAGAGAGCCAGATGCTGTGCAACGGAGGGGTGCTCATGATGCACTCCATAGTCCGTCCGAATCGCGGCACGCGCGTCCGCCCTTGTGCGTACGCGAAGCGGAACATCGTCACACTCCGAGTGGATCACCCTCGGTCACGCGGCGGGCATCGATCCTCACCCGAAAGCCCTGCCGCGCTGACGGCACACCGCCGCTTTCTACGAAGCACCGTGGGCGCGCCGGCCTCCGCGCCGCGGAACGGCCCGCGCGCGTCGCGCCCGCCGATGTCAGGACGTGCGCGCGGAACCGGCGAGCACAGGCACATCAGCCGCGGCTGGTCACAGGCTCGCGAACGTCTTGATGGCCTTCTCGTGCTTGGCGAGCGACTTCTGGAGCGCGACGCCCGCCGCGGTGACCTCGGCCTTCGTGCCGGACTTCAACGCCGTCTTGAAGGCGGCGTGCTTCTCGGCGAGCTCCTTGTCCCCGGGTGCGCCGTCGATCAGGTAGGCGACCAGCAGACCCGCCTCGTTGTAGAGCCGGCTCGAGCCCGGGATGTCCTGCAGGTCGAGGCGGAAGGCGAAGATGTCGTCGAGCTTGCGCAGGCCACCGGCCTTCTTGATCTCCGCGCACGCAAACGTGCGCAGGACCCACGGATCGCTGCCTTCGACGGCCTCGGGGTTCTTCATGAAGCGCTCGACGTACGACGCGGCGCCGTAGCGCAGCCAGCGCGGGATCTTCTTCTCGTTCCAGAATGCCGCCGCGTACGCCGCGAGATCGCCCTTGCCCTCGTCAGCGACGCGGTCGGCGACGGTCGTCCATGAGCGGTCGATCCCGTCGACGAAGCTCTGGGCCGCGGCCCAGCGCGACCAGTAGGGACCCCACCGGCCGACCTTCTCGTCCTTGCGGTCCCAGTAGCTGACGCCGCACCCCAAGAACTGCGGCGGCTTCGCGTCGAAATCGAAGAACGCGTCCGCGAAGTACGCGCCGTGCAGCGAGGAGATGCCCTCGCTCTCGATCAGGATGGGCGTGTTCCCCGCCGCCTGGTTGTACTGCTGCAGCCCGTTCAGGACGTAGACATGCGGCTTGCGCTCCGGCTCGACGCCGAAGATCCGCACGAGTTCGGGATGCACCTTGTCCGCGTGCCAGCGCGCCAGGTTCGCGCCTTCCCAGTCGCACGTCGACCAGAGCTCGTAGTGTTCGCCGACCAGCTCCCACGGCTGCTGGATATTCGAGTGGAACTCGTTGGCCTTGGCCATGTCCACCCAGTCGTTGCCGCACTTCCACTGGAGCGCGGTCCACTTCTCGAAGTCTTCCGGCGCGATCCAACTGTTGTCGTCGGCGCGGAACTGGTGTCCGGCGGTCTTCCAGGCCTCGACTTCCTTCGCGCGCGCGACTTCGGTCGGATCGACCCAGGTGCTGCCTTCCTTCGCCCAGCCCATCTTGAGGTAGGCCACGTCGGCCTCGGGCACCCACGCGTCCTTGAAGCGCGCCAGGCCCTTCGTCTTCATCTGCGCGGCTTCGTCGCGCTTGTACTTGGCGAGCTCGGCGAACGTCTCGAACCACTTGCCGTCGTAGAACTGGTGCCTCAGCGCCTTGCGAGCGATTTCGTTGCCCGCGTCGATCTCGATGACGCGCTTGTAGATCTTGTCGACCGAGCCCTGTTGCGGACTGCCCTGGAGCGAGGCCGCCAGCTCGAGGAGCTTCGCGACGTCGGTCCCGGCCGCGGCGATCTTCGCGTCGAGCGCGGGATCCTGCGCGACGCTAGCGAGCGGAGCATCGTCGGGAACCGGGAGGCTGCAAGGGCCGGGAAGCAAGCACAGGATCAGCGCGGCGATCATGGAAGTTCGTGGGCGGGAACGGGCTGGTGCGCGCACGAGCTGCGGGGCACACGGCCGTTCGGGGGGTACAGGTCGGAACTTGGCCGGGGAGCGGTCGTCGAAAGCGTAGCGTGCCTTGCGATCGGCGGGTACACGCGTTGGCGGCTCGGGATCCCGCGACGCAGCCCGCCGTGATCCTGCCCATCGCGAGCTAGGATTCGAGTTCGCCGTGGAGACGACCGCCGCCCACCTGACGCCCGAGACGGCGCTGCCCGAGATCCGCCGCGCCGCCGAGCGACTCGCTCCGTATGTGCGGCGTACGCCGACCGTCTACTCGTACACGTTCAGCGAGCAGGCCGGCTGCGACGTGTGGCTCAAGATGGAGAGCCTGCAGCGCACGGGCTCGTTCAAGATCCGCGGCGCGCTCAACAAGGTCCTGACCATGCCGCGCGATCAGCTCGAGCGCGGGCTCGTGGCGGCTTCGGCCGGCAACCACGCGCAGGGCGTCGCGCTGGCCGCGAAGTTGGCCAACGCGCGCGCCACGATCGTGATGCCGACGTCGACGGCCATCGTGAAAGTGCAGCGCACCCAGGGCTACGGTGCGACCGTCATCCTGTCCGGCGGGAATTACGACGAGGCGCAGGTCTACGCTACGCGCCTCGCCGCAGAGCGCGGACTGACGCTGATCCACCCATTCGACGATCCTGCGATCGTGATCGGGCAGGGCACGGTCGGGCTCGAGCTGCTCGAGGACGCCGAGGCGCTCGACGCCGTCGTCGTGCCGATCGGCGGCGGCGGGCTGATCGCCGGAGATCGCGCGGCGGTCAAGGCGCGATCTCCGGCGACGCGCGTGATCGGCGTGCAGGCCAGCGGCGCTGCGCCGATGGCGCAGTCCTTCCTGCACGGATCCGCCGTGCGAGTCGACGCGCCCCACACGATCGCGGATGGCATACGCGTCGGCACCGTGGGCGCCGTGACGTTCGACATCGTGCGGCGCTGCGTCGACGAGATCATCACGGTCGACGATGACGAGATCGTCGACGCCGTCGTGCAGGCGATGGAGAAGAGCAAGGTCATCGCCGAGACCGCCGGCGTGGCCGCCGTTGCGGCGATCCTGGCCGGCAAGGTGCGCGGCGCACAGCGCGTCGCGGCCGTCATCTCGGGCGGCAACATCGACCTGAACCAGATCGCGCGCATCATCGAGAACGGCCTGGCGCGTGCCGGTCGCATCTACCACGTGCGCGTGCGGGTCGCGGACGTGCCCGGCCAGCTCGCGCGGCTCCTCGCGATCGTGGCGCAGAACCAGTGCAACATCGTCGAGGTGCAGCACCTCCGCAGCGGCTGGCAGGTGCCGCTCGGGTTCGTCGACATCGACCTGCTCGTCGAGACGCGTCGCTCGGATGCGGGCCCGCAGCTGGACGCCGCGCTGCACGAAGCCGGTTTCGAAGTCCGCGCCTGAGTCACGCATCCATGGCCTGGATTCGACTCCCCTCGATCGACGGCGCGACGGGCGACGTCGGACGGCTTTTCCGCGAAGCCCTCGCGCGCGCGGGTCGAGTCTGGAACATCGTCCACGTGATGAGCCCGAACCCGCCGGTGATGGACGCCAGCATGGCCTTCTACCGCGCGCTGATGTTCGGGCCGTCGCCGCTGACGCGCAGTCAGCGCGAGATGCTCGCGACGGTCGTGTCGCGCAAGCTCGGCTGCGTGTATTGAACGCAGGCCCACGCGCACGACCTCCGGGCCGAGGTCGTCCCCACGATGGCCGCCGACGCGGCAACGGCTGACGCGCTGGTGCACACGCTGGCGTCCGATTGGACGCGCGCGCAGATCTCCCCCGCCGACGCGGCCCTGTGCGCGTTCGCGGTGAAGCTGACGAGCGACCAGGGCCGGATGAGCCCGGCCGACCTCGACCTCCTGCGCGCGCACAGCTTCGACGACCGCGCGATCCACGACGCCGTCCAAGTGATCGGCTACTTCAACTACGTCACGCGCGTCGCCGACGCGCTCGGAGTCGAGCCGGAGAACTTCATCCCGCGCTGGTAGACAACGGTGTCAGACACCTTGTCCCGTCTTCGCTCTCGCCCCGCGCCGACAACGGTGTCAGACACCTTGTCCCGTCTTCGCTCTCGCCCCGCGTCGGGTAGACAGCGGTGTCAGACACCTTGTCCCGTCGTAGCGCTCGCCCCGCGCCGTGGTGACGGCGATGGGCGCCGGGCTGGCAGCGCGAAGGTGTCTAGCTGGAAAGAGGTCTCCGCGAGCCGCCTCCGTGGCAGGTTTCATCCGCTGTAGGTCAAGTGACGTCGATGTCGAACTGACACCGCTGTCCGCGCCGCGAAGGCGGGAAAAAGTGTCTGACACCGTTGTCTACCGCAGCAGCGCTTTCAGCGCGGGCGCGATGGTCTGCGCGATCCGCTCGTGACCCTTGGCGGTCGGGTGCAGGCCGTCTTCGAGGTTCATGTCGGGCACGCCGCCGACGCCGGCCAGGAACTCGGGCACGAGCTCGACGCCCAGCTCCTGCGACAGGCGCGGGTAGATCGCGGCGAAGCGGCCGGCGTAGTCCGCGCCGTAGCTCGACGGGATCTGCACGCCGAGGAGCAGCACGCGCGCACCGGCCGCCTGCGCGCGCGTCACGATCGCGCGCAAGTTGGATTCGACCGCGTCCACGTCCTGGCCGCGCAGGCCGTCGTTGCCGCCCAGCTCGACCACCAGCACGGCCGGTTTCTGCTGCAGGATCCAGTCGATGCGTCGCAGACCGCCCGCGCTCGTGTCGCCGCTCACGCCGGCGTTGACGAGGCGGAACGGCACGCCGGCGGCCGCCAGCTCGCGCTGCAGCACGGCCGGGAACGCCTGATGCGCCGGCAGGTGCAGCCCGGCTGCGATGCTGTCGCCCAGCACGACGACGAGCGGAGCGTCGGCCGGGATCGCGAGCTCGCCCGGTTGCGTCGGGTCCGGCGCGCCGGCGACCTTCGACGCGGCCTCGCCCGGCAAGGCCGGCACGGAATCCCTGGCGTTCTGGTCGCCGCACGCGACCAAGGTCGCGAGCAGCAGAACGCCGGTCAGCGCGGGCACGTAGCGACGCAGATCGAACATGGGGAGCGAATCTAGATCGCCTCGCTGCGACTTGCATCCCGCTCGGTGGATCCGAGAACGTGGAACCATCGTACCTTGACGCCCTCCATGACCTCCGCCCCCGCCGTCGCCTGCGTCCGACTCACGAAACGACTGCCGTCGGGCGCCGAGATGCTGACGATCCTGGACGGCGTGGACCTCGAGATCCTCGCCGGCGAATCGGTCGCGATCCTGGGGCCGTCGGGCAGCGGCAAGTCGACGCTGCTCGGCCTCATGGCCGGCCTCGACCGGCCCAGTGAGGGCGAGGTCTGGATCGCGGGTGCGCGCATCGACCGCATGTCGGAAGACGAGCTTTCGCTCCTGCGCCGGCGCCAGATCGGGTTCGTGTTCCAGAGTTTTCAACTGCTCGCGAACCTGACCGCGCTCGAGAACGTGCTCCTGCCTCT
>Ga0163153_10008674_pt1 | contig 10478 bp, 11 predicted proteins | sample OliLakLV19MP6IB1_FD_148629 | JGI IMG/M metagenome (GOLD analysis project Ga0163153, IMG submission 148629) | Freshwater microbial mat bacterial communities from Lake Vanda, McMurdo Dry Valleys, Antarctica - Oligotrophic Lake LV.19.MP6.IB-1 | ecosystem: Environmental > Aquatic > Freshwater >...
CCATTCGCCACTGAACGCTCAACATTTTCGCTTCCGCCAGACACGTGAACAGTTCGCTCTCCAGAAGCTCATCCCTTACCCGTCCGTGAAAGCTCTCGGCGTAGCCTCCTCCAGCTGCTTCAGACGTTTCATCGACTCGGCCTTCATTCCCCCGTACTGGTTCCGCCAGCGGTGAAACGTCTGCTCATTCACTCCAAGCTTCTGGCAGATTTGCCCAATCGACTGACCGCCGGACAGCAATCCATCCGCCTCACGCAACTGCGCGATGATCTGCTCGGCGGAATGACGCTTTCTTCGAACAACACTCATCGAGAATCTCCCGGCCATTTACGGCCTTAAAAACTCTCATATCGACTGGATCAGGATTTGGGGAGCAGGTCAACCGCTGCAAGCTATTTCAGTTTGCCTCTCCCGCGAAAGCCGTGTTTCAATCCCACCGTGAAGAATGGGAAAATTCCTCCGACAGTGCTAACGTAGAATTGTTTTCCAATGGCTATCTCAAGCTGCAAAGTGAACCCACGGAAGAAGGCCGAAGCGATAGTATTTGAGCGCGATTTAGTGCAGGAACTAGACGAGTATAGCTGAGGATGGCGGCACCATTGTGCGGACACGTTACGGCGAATCATCGGTGAAGATGTCGATGACGGTGCCTGCCCGATTGATGAACTGGTATGTGATGACATCATCTGCGGCCTGGATCAGCATGCCTCCGAAGTCGCTGTTATACCGGGCGACGCTTCCGCTAACTGGAGTGCCGAACTGATCAAAGTCGTTCCGGCCACCGAGGCCATTCACGAAATAGGCAAAATCGCCCTTCATAATCCGTTCATACAGATGTTCATGTCCCGCGAGCACAACGTCGGCTCCCCATGCCCGAAATGGCCACTGCAATGCGGGACTGGACCCTTCGCCGCTTCCCGATGCGAACGGTGCATGATGGAAATACACGACGTTCCACGGCGACGTTGACGCCGCCAGTTTGGACTTCAACCAAGTGGCCTGCACGGATGTGTCGCTGTTGCCGCTGGGCTCCAGCGAATCACTGTCCAGCGCGAAGAAATGGGTCGGGCCTTTGACGAAATCGTAATATCTCTCGTTGTTGGGCAGCGTGAAGTAGTCTCGATAGGCTGCCAGGTTTGGCGAGCGCCAGTCATGATTTCCCGGAACTGGGAAGAAGGCATTTTCGCTGGCGCCGGGGCCGTATATTCCGGTATAGTTGCCGATGAACTCGTAATAGTATTTGCCGATGTTACGGTCAATCGTCGACGCCGACCCATCGGGGTAGTTGTTGTCTCCGACGGTGATGACGTAGTCGGGAGCCCAACTTTTGACCTCCTGCGCAACATCAGCTTCGGCCGGACCGTCATCGCCGAAATCACCTATCGCTGCAAAGCGGGTGAGATAGGAATGGAAACTGCTGGCCGGGATTACCGCTTTCGGCGTCGAGGGGCTGCTGTAAAGCAGCTTGGCCGACGCCTGACCGGTATTCTCATAATACTCAAATCGGATGTCGTACTTCTTGCCGGCGACCAGTGCGATCGTACCACTGAACTCCTGATTAGCCGACTGCGCGACCCAGCGATCGATCAGCTTCTTGCCGTTGACCCACAGCCGGACACCATCGTCGCTTATTGTATAGAAAGTATATGTTTCACTGTGTTTCGCCTGGAACAATCCGCTCCATCGCGCGCTGAAGGTATCGGGGACGATGTCGGAGGATGGGGAGCCATTTCCCCAGTTCTTGTCGATGTTCGTGTTCACCTGGGTGACGCGAGTGCCGGTGAAATCGACGTTGTTGAAATATGTAACTGACAGGCCGTTTCCTTCTCCCGCTGGCGGGACGGGAGGTACCGGAGTGCCGATAGCGGAATAAAGCTGTGCCTGAGGTATTACCTGCTTCGCCTGGGTTGAGCTTGACCATGACAGTTTAGCATTGGCCGAATTGTCAAATTCGTAATATTCGAGCTTGATGTCATATTTCTGATTGGCAAGGAGATTGATCGAGCCGCTGCTTTCGCCCCAGGAATTTGCCCAACGGTCAATGAGCAGCTTGTTGTTCACCCACAAACGGACGCCATTATTCGCATCAACGTAGAATTTATACGTCTGCGAATACTTTGCCTGAACCTGACCCGTCCATCGAGCGCTAAAAGTATCTGCGGAGATCCCAGCGAGCGGCGCCCCCTGCCCCCAAAGAAAATTCACCGTCGCATCCACCCGGGCCACCGAAGGACCTGTGAAGTCCAAATTGTCAAAATACCTAGCTGATAGTCCATCGCCGGCGAAAAGCATTCGGCGCTCAAGAGAATCCATTGAAGACCGCAGGTGCATTGAGAACTCCGTAGTCAAAATCGGATGAACTCACGATGGTATCAAAATGGAATTTTATTTGAATACGGAAAATGCTAGATCAAAAAGTTTTATTCCATTGTGTGAAGCTTGGCAATTAGGGCAACTTATGCGCGACTAATTAAGTGCTTCCAAGCCATTTGACATCATGAATCTTGTGTAAGGGGATGCCTATGCCGCTGTGCGACCCAATAATCAACCAAACTTCATATGCATAACTTGCAGGAGACGGTGCGGATACCTATTCTCACCGCAGCTTTGTGTGAGCAATTCAACAATGGTGGGGTGCCAGCGGAGGAGAAAATGTACAACGCGCGCGTCAGACGCATATCGAAAATTGTAATGCCCGCGATCTTACAATGGATTCCGCGGCAGGTTCGGTTCTTCGGACTTCTTCCCCTTGTTCTCCTCATTTACTTTGAATTTCTGCGATGCGGGCTAATTCTCCGAAACTGGGATTCGGCGCGCTCTGTCACTTGGCGCGAGCTTTTGCAAAGTTTGGTTTTGGGAGCGCGTGACGACCTTAGGGCGGCTTGTTGGATCACTTTACCGCTATTCGTGCTGGCTTGCCTTCCGAGCGTGGGGGCGGCCGTGTCCCTGCGGCTTCGCAGGTTTCACTTCATACTGCTGTTGGCGGCAATCGGTGTGGCTACTCTTGTATTGCTGGTTGAGTATGAATTTTTCAAGGAGTTTCAGACTCGTTTCAACGGGTTAGCGTTCGACTATATGGATCAACCCTCGACCGTTGCGGGAATGGTTTGGTACAATTACCCGGTTTTCGGTTACGCCATCGCGTGGATGATCCTAATGGCGTGCTTTATGCTAACCACTAGGCAGCTTCTGCTTCGGCCATTCTTTAGTCTGGCGCCCTTTACACTTCCAATGACTGTAAAAGAGAAATCCCTACGAGGGATATCATTTATTGTGCTGATTGGCCTGCTGCTGGCCGGCATGCGAAGACCGTCGCAGATAACCCAAGTGAGAAGTTCCTTTGAGTTTGTCAACCAAGTTAGTGCCAATGGGCTTATCCGGTTCGGAGTTGCTGCGCGAGACTGGCTATTTCCTCGTCCGATCGACTCGCACTGGCTCCAACAGATGCCAATCGACGAAGCTCGCGCCATAACCGCTCGGTTGGTGATGGAAAGCGATGAGAAGCTCCTAGCCCCTGGTAGCCGCACGCTTCTTCGTGTGGACAATGATATGAATCAAGCGGTCACGCTTAAGAAAACCAATCGCCCGCCAAACGTCGTGCTCGTGCTAATGGAGAGCTTTTCTGCGCGTTTCGTGGGTGCTTGCGGATCGAAGGAAAGTATCACCCCGGAATTTGATAACATTGCGCGCCAGGGAATCCTTTTTGACCATGTTCTATCCGGCGGCACTCACACACATCAGGGCATATTCTGCTCGCTGCTTGGATTCCCGAACCTGCCTGGTTTCGGATACCTCATGAAGACTAGCGCGTCATATCAACCGTTTGCATCGTTGCCGCGGATACTTAAGCGAGCAGGCTATTCTACCATGTTCCTTTATTGCGGTGATTCAACGTGGGACAATGCCGAAAACTTTCTCGATAATCAGGGAATGGATCGTTTCATTAGCAATAAGGATTTCGTCAATCCGAAGTATCGCGATGCCGTGTGGGGAGTAAGCGATCAAGATCTCTTCGAAAGAGCGGTACAGGAATTTGAAGCGGCCGACAAAGTGGGGCCATTCTTTGCGACATTGTTGACGATTTCAAATCATGCGCCGTTTCTCCTGCCCGAGCCACTTCCATTCGACCCCACAACCGAATTTGGAGAAATGAACCCGCGCATCAACAGCATGCGCTATGCCGATTGGGCCATCGGCCGATTCATTGAACAATCCCGTGAACATGAATACTTCAAGAATACGCTATTCATATTTGTGGGAGATCATGGCTTTTCTGTACTCCCCGATCTGACGGAACTTCACTTGCTATACCACCATGTACCGTTGCTCTTTTATTCTCCATCGCTTTTGCCACCGGGCGGAAGCGTGCGACACGTGATCGCCAGCCACGTCAATATTGCGCCTACGATTACGGGTTTACTCGGACTAACGAAAGGCCACGCATTCTGGGGAAAGAATCTGCTCTCTTCAGATGTTTCGCCGCAGGAACATTTCGTCATTTTCAAGAATGCCGATGGGCGCGAAGTTGGGATGATTCGCCAGGATAAATTGTTGGTGCTGGATTTTAACGACAGGCCACATCTTTATCGCTATAATTTGGGTTTTCCCCCGTCCGTGACCCCACTCGATGAAACAACATACGGGTCTGCTGTGTCAACGATGGAGAACGACCTAAGGTCATATATTGAAGCGGCAATGACCGACCTTTCTGAGCGGAGGGTCGGTTTTATGCCAGCGGTTTCCACAATAGTTGAGGATTCAAAGAAGTAAGCGCGAAATATGGCGATTGTTACTGAATCGCGCGGGAGGAGTAGTGAATAGTGATGCGATGAGAGAATGAGGTGCCGTAGGCGGTATTAGACCATGCTTCGGCATCTTCACTTTCGGTGACCGACCTGGTTATGCACTGGCTGTTCCGCCGGATCCGTCACTCTCCCGATCCCCGATCCCGCCACCATCGACCCCTTCGGTGGCCCGGGCAAATAACTTGCTGATTGTGCGCTTGGGGAAATCTGTATGACGTTCCAAACGTTGGACGACCTCCTGGGTCACAGCCGGGCGAAGGGATCGCGGAATGGGTGCATGCGAATACATCGTTTGCGAAGCTACTCGGCGGGCTGGGCAATACCAGCGGCGGTTATCACGCTCTCGGGAGAACTGAAGGACGTCCCGATAGAACAGCGGGGACGATTCACAATCAGGGTCTACCCATTCATCCGGCATTATGCGGCCGCGCTCCAACCCACTGCCTGAGCATTCGCGTTATCGGCCTGGTCGAAATACGCCTCCTGCAACACCGCGGCCTCCCCCGACGATGCTTCCTATCCCATGATCGACTTCATGAAGGCGTACTGCGCTGTCAGCCTGACACTTACGCCGGCGTCATCGCCTTGAAATTCCGAGGCACGCGAAGACCTCGTATCGTGGACGCCGCATCATCATTGCAGTAAATTTATTTAGCCACCGGATCAGGCGAAAATATTCGTGGATATCCCAGCGCCCAAACACACAGCCGATTACGTATGAGAGACGTAACGCTGCCTGATCGCTCGAAGAAGGCCAGTCCAAGCCAATGCTAATATCGTTCCGAAGAGAATCGCTTAGCTCGTCCTCGGCATGGCCAGCGTTCGCCGCCGAGAAAGCCTCTCCAAACGTCATTCTGTATTGAGACGCTACAGCCCGTTCGACGACCACGATTGCATCAAGGAGTCGTTCGGTCGGATTATTGCGCCAATCGTCCAAGACAAAAGAGCATCCGACCTCCTCGTTTGCACTCCGTCGTTGAAACTCGCAGAGAACCCGTAACACCGCGCTGTCATCACCTTGGATGCGAGGCCAGCGCCTGATTGACGAGGTCGAGAGCCGGATGGACCTAGCAGCGCTTGCGATGGTGCGGCAGGCCGAGGCAACCGATCGAGCGCGGCTCGTCAGCGCGCTGGAAGGAGCGGCGTGATGAACCAATGCACGGGTGATTTGGATCTCGCACGCGTTTCACGTTCGCCACACGTCCGCACGTGCGTGCCCACGTCGCGTCGAGCAAACGACGGTGGGGCGCAATCCCCCTCAGCCGCTCCGACGCGCCGTGTTGCGACTGTGCGGGGCTATGACGAAGTGTCCGCGTGAGGATGGGTCGAGTGAGAGTGGGGCGACTGGGGCGAGTGAGACTGGGGTATTTTCCTGGTTCCTCCCTCGCGTCAGGACGCGATGTGATGCCAGCGTGAACAGCTGCCAGTTTGGACTGACTTTCTTTCGTGAAAAAAAACTGCAAAGGATGATGAAATATGAAGATACAACTGCAACCCATCGACCAGATCAAACCGTATGCATCGAACCCCCGCATCAATGACGATTGCAATTCAACCGACTGGATCACCTCAGTAGAGAACCTGCGGCCGAACAGACGGGTGAGCAGCGCGGATCGCAATTGCGCGCTGCGCGACAGCGACCAGCCCAAGCTATAGGTGATCGAATTCTCATCGAATCCCACCAACGAAAAAACGCTCTTGACGGGTGTGCCGTGCAGCCGCAGGTCGATGTTCATGATAGGCCATTCCCCTCTGCCAGTATCAGAAAGGCTAACCGATCAGACTGCCGACGGAAACATCAACGGGTCAGTTCATGCACCGGAGAAAACCCCAGCCATCTTGGCCGGGGTGAGTACAGGATCGGGGGTGAAGTGATGAGGTCAGTTCTGCACCGTGAACAACCCCCGATCCGTCTTGACGAAGCGGGATGTGTCCGGCTTCTTCGTCATCTCCCGCAGGATGGCGCTGTACAACGTCGCCGCCGGCGTGGGCGCATCGCTGTGCCAGAGCTTCTGGCTGAACATCGCGTCGATCATCGCCTTGCAGGTCATGGGCTTGCCTTCGCCCTTGAGCACCTGCGCCGCGGCATTCAAGCAGGAGAGCTTCTTCGGCTTTGCCTCCGTGCTGCCGGCGGCGACCGTCTGATCCGCTTTGCCTGCCTTCGGCGCCTTGGCCTTCTTCGCGCCCTTGGTCTTCGCGTCCGGCTTCATCACCTCGTTCAGCGGAACGAGATCCGGATCGGACGCTGCGCTCTCCACCTTCGACTTGGTGGTTGCCTTGGTCACCTTCGTGGTCTTCTTCTTCGACATGACACATTCTCCTTCGGCCGTATTGATTGGGCTGGCCAGGCCGCTGTGGTTAGCGGGGCACCTTGCCCCGTTGTCATTGGTTCATTGATCAAATACGTGTTCCGCCAATCCCGCGCACAGGAAGTCGACGATCGCGGCGGCCGTCGCATCCGCGGGCGGCTGGTCCAGTCCCCGGTCCCAGTTGTAGACCCTGGCCTTGTCCGCCAGGCGCTGAATGCCCAGCTTGCTGATCCGGCTGTCCCCGCCGATCTCATAGTCGGGGTTCTCGGCATGTTCGGGGAACACCAGGGCATCGAAGCCGTGTCCCGCGATCGTCCCGCTCACCCATGTCCCGCCGAACGAATCGCGTCGCGTGGTGCGGGTGAGGCGCAGGTCGTCGCCTACATCGATCGCCTGGTCGTGCGTCCTCTTATTGGCGTGCGTCGTGCTGTTCCGCTTCGTGTTCATGATCAACCCTTTCTGCATGGTGTTTGTAGAAGATACCATCATTCATGCGACTCCATGAATGACATTCAGCCATGCAAATTGAGGAACATCAAGCGATAAATCATTGAAAAGAAGGGAATTAAGAGCGCAATGGCCGAAGATTCGTTACCCCAGCCTAACACTGGCCCGCTTGCCAATCCTGCGGCGTTAAGCGTGGCGGAGTTGGCCCGGTTGCTCAGCGCGGTCGGCGGAACGCCCGTCACCGTCGAGCAGGTCCAGGCCGATCTGGACGCAGGCGCTCCCGTGCTGCCGACCGGGAAGATCAACCTCGTGCATTACACCGCTTGGCTGCTTCGGGAGGTACAAGGCCAGTGAGCAAGCTGGACGTGCGACAACTTCGCGTGGCTGAGCTCGTGCGTTTGCTCAATTCAGGGCCGCTGGGCGAGGTGGCGCAGGCGCATGTCGTCTACCGGCATCTGAATAGCGCTGGATACCGCATCGGGGACGGCCGGAAGATCGATCTATTGAAGTATGTGGCCTGGCTCTTCCACCTGCGGAGAACGCAGTCCCTGCCTCCGGGATGGACCGAAGCCAATTACGAGCAGCATAAGGAGGCGGTCAACGCCCGAAGTCGGGATCTCTCCGAGTCCGCTCGCGACATCGCCGCCGATGGCTGGGTCCGTGAGCCGAAGGATACGGAACGACGATCCAAGGCTCAGGCAAGCTTCCGCTTCTTCTGCGAGGCCTACTTCAGCCCGACGTTCCACCTGGCCTGGTCGGAGGATCACCTGAAGGTCATCGGCAAGATCGAGCGGGCGGTGCTGGAAGGCGGCTTATTTGCCATGGCCATGCCCCGCGGAAGCGGCAAGACCACCTTGTGCGAGACGGCCTGCCTGTGGTCTCTGCTCTATGGTCACCACGAGTTCGTCGCCTTGATCGGCGCTGATGAGGAACACGCGGCCGACATGCTCGGGTCGATCAAGAGCGAATTGGAGAACAACGACCTGCTGGATGAGGACTTCAGCGAGGTGACCGGTCCCGTCCGGGCATTGGAAGGGATTCACCAGCGCGCTGCCGGCCAGCTGTACCGGGGAGCACGCACCCAGGTCGGGTGGACGGCCAAGGAGATCGTGCTGCCCACGATCCCCGGCTCGGTGGCTTCCGGCGGGATCATCAAGGTCTCCGGCATCACCGGCCGCATCCGGGGAATGAAGTACAAGCGCAGCGATGGCAATGCCGTTCGACCCTCGCTCGTGCTGCTGGATGATCCTCAAACCGATGAGTCGGCCCGGTCCCCCAGCCAGTGCCATACGCGCGAGCAGATCCTCGCTGGCGCCATCCTCGGCCTGGCCGGGCCGGGCATGAAGATGGCTGGGCTCATGACCCTGACGGTGGTGCGTCGATGGCCGTCACGATCGCGATGGTTGGTATCGTCGAACTGTTCATGCAATGGCTCGGCCGTCCGCTCCCGCCAAGGATTTGGATTACCATGGCCCTGATCCTTGGAGTGTTCTCGCTCTGGCACTGGTTCCGAATTAAGCCCCAGTTGAACGCGCTCGTTCAGGGAATGCGCGGCGAGAGAGAAGTCGGCCGAATGCTCGATGGACTGCGTTCCCTCGGCTACACCGTTTTCCACGATATCCCCGGCGACGGTTTCAATATCGATCATGCGCTCATTGGTCCCGGCGGGATCTTTGCAGTCGAAACGAAAACATGGTCAAAGCCCGACGGGAGGCGCGCGGAAGTCGATTACGACGGAAAACGCGTACTGGTAGATGGCCACGCCCCGGAGCGCGACCCCGTGGCGCAAGCCGAGGCGGTGGGGGATCATCTCCGCGACATTTTGAAGCGCATGACAGACCGGGAGATCGCGGTTCGACCCGTGTTGCTTTTTCCGGGCTGGTGGACCAATCCCCAGCCACGCAATGCTCGGGTTTGGGTTCTCCATCCCAAGGCGCTGAGGTCGTTCCTGAGTAATGAATCAGTCAAGCTGTCGCGGGAAGATGTCGCGCTGTTCGTCGATCGTCTGACGTTGCATTTATCGTCCGATTGAACGCAAAGGCGTGCCGAAGTACACCCCAGTGCAGGCGACCCGGCAATTGAGCGTGCCAATTATGTCTAAAACCCCCAACTCGTCTGCCAACAGCGAGAAAACATCATTAGTGTTGTTGGAAGAATACTAGGATATCATCAACGCGCGTGGCACCTAGCAACGGCATGGGCGTCGTGCGGCTGGTGGTCGAGCACGTGACCGAGCCTGCTGCCGACCCCACATCCCAAGCCGCACGCGTAAGACGAGGATCTACTGTACGGTGATACCGGAGACGTGGGTTCCGGCGCTGAGGGAAAGGGCCTGGTGGTGAGAACGCCATGGTCGGCGTTTGTGGAGATACTGAGCACTTCAAAACCGTTGCTTTACTCATGGGCGTTTAGGAACAGAGTCAGGTATGGAGGAGGCTGTCATGCTGACTGGGCGACGTAATTTTTCCCAACGCGCTTGGCCGCGTAAAGCGCGAGGTCGGCCTGGTGGATCAGCTCATCTACGGACGCCATCTGGGCCCACGCTTGGTAGACCCCCGCGCTAATCGTCAGCGATGCGGTATGGCCGTTGCTGCGGAACGCGTGCCGCGCGACTGCGGTGCGACATCGCTCGATGGCTTCGGCGGCGCGGTCGGCGGGCGTCTGGGGAAGGATGACGAGGAACTCGTCGCCGCCGAAACGGCACAGGATGTCGCATTCGCGCACGAACTTGGTCAGCACGCCAGCTGCCTCGCGCAAGACCGCGTCGCCGCACAGGTGACCGCCCCCGTCGTTAACCGCCTTAAAGCCGTCGATGTCGATTAGCGCGCAGCTCAGCGGGTGGCGGTAGCGAGTCGCGATCGTCCACAGGTCGTGCAGCCGCACCAGCGCCTCGCGGCGGTTGGTCAGGCCCGTCAAC
>Ga0163153_10008678_pt1 | contig 10475 bp, 7 predicted proteins | sample OliLakLV19MP6IB1_FD_148629 | JGI IMG/M metagenome (GOLD analysis project Ga0163153, IMG submission 148629) | Freshwater microbial mat bacterial communities from Lake Vanda, McMurdo Dry Valleys, Antarctica - Oligotrophic Lake LV.19.MP6.IB-1 | ecosystem: Environmental > Aquatic > Freshwater > Lake...
GAGGAAGAGGCGCTGGCCGATCTCGCGATTGACGAGACCGTCCGCAACGAGCTGGAGAACCTCGAGCTCGCGCGCCGTCGGATCCTGCGTCAGCTCACGCAGGGCCGGCGGGTTGAACGGGATCACCGCGCCCGAGCGGCTCGTGCTTCGCCGCGCCGCAGCCGCTTCGAAGCGACGACTGTGGTCGCGATAGCGGCTCAGGATCTCCTTGCGCTCTGCTGCGTCCATGAACGCTTGTATCGGCGTCATAAGGCACGTCTTTAGGCCAAACGGCCGCGAATTCGCAGAAATCACCCACGGTGGGGGATGTTTCCCTCGACCCCCAGGCTCGATCACGCCTGCGCGGCGGGACGACGCAGCGGCGCTCGCTCCTGCCTGCCGCCGGTTGACTCTGATCGCGCGGAGCGCCATGGTTGAGGGCGAGCGGAGGTCGCTTCTGGGGAGCGTCTTGAGCCGGGTCGGGTGCGCCGGCCCGGGGCGGGGCGTAAGACGCTGGTCGAGACTGACCCGACGCTGCTGGCTGATCTGGAGCGTCTCGTCGACGAGAGTTCGCGCGGTGATCCCGAGGCGCCGCTGCGCTGGACGGCCAAGAGCCTTCGCACGATCGCGACTGAGTTGCGCGGCCAGGGTCACCCGATCTCGGCGTCCTCGGTGGCGGTGCTGCTGCGCGGCCTCGGCTACAGCCTGCAGGCCAACAAGAAGACCCGTGAGGGCGCCCGCCACCCCGACCGCGACGCGCAGTTTGGTCACATCAACGAGAACGTGAGCACGGCGATCGCCGCGGGCGAGCCGGTGATCTCGGTCGACACCAAGAAGAAGGAGCTGATCGGGGACTTCAAGAACGCCGGTCGTGAGTGGCGTCCCACGGGCGACCCCGAGCAGGTCCGCACGCACGACTTCAAAGACAAAGACCTCGGCAAGGTCAGCCCCTACGGCGTCTACGACATCGCCCAGGACGCCGGCTGGGTTTCGGTCGGGATCGACAACGACACCGCCCAGTTCGCGGTCGCCTCGATCAGCGGCTGGTGGGAGCAGCTTGGCCACAGGCGCTACCCCCAAGCGACGACCCTGACGATCACCGCTGACTGCGGCGGCTCAAACGGCAACCGGACACGACTGTGGAAGACCGAGCTGCAGCGCCTCGCCGACGCGACAGGCCTGCAGATCCGGGTCTGCCACTTCCCACCCGGAACCAGCAAGTGGAACAAGATCGAGCATCGCCTCTTCAGCTTCATCTCGATCAACTGGCGCGCCAAACCGCTCGTCTCCCGCCAGACCGTGATCGACCTGATCGCCGCCACAACCACCAAAACCGGGCTCGAGGTCTTCGCCCAACTGGACGAGCGAGCCTACCCCAAGGCGATCAAGGTCTCCGACGCCCAGCTTGCCAGCGTCAAGCTCCACCCCAACAGCTTCCACCCCGAATGGAACTACACCATCAAACCAAGCGGTAATTCCTGAACGAGCCCTTAGCTCCGCTCTTATCACCAGCAGCTCACTTCCCGACCCACCCCTAACGCTCCGGTACCACGGTCCCACGTACCCAGAAACACGACCGCGGGAGACAAGCTCCGTGCATTCGGCTTTCGTCCAGTTCCGTGGTGGACACGGTTTCAGGTCTTCCTCGCTCCACAATGCGCCTTGCGAAACTGGTCGGTGGGGCACTTGGGCACGACCCTCGAGGGGAGGTACGGAACGTGGAAGACCTGACTGTAAATCGCACGAAGTCAGAGGCGCTCCACCAGGTCACGGAGTGAGTTCAGGTCGGCGGCGACGCGGCGGCGACGCCCCCACGCTTCCGCCTTGTCCACGGCGACCGCCAGCTCCCGCCGCAGGTATCCATCGATATCGTCGGGCAGTTCCTCAGGCAGCGCGACCTGAATCATCAGTAGATTCTCTTTCTTCGAGTAGTAGCCTGTTCTGACTCCTTCGAAGTCTGGCTTAAGAACCTCTCCCGGGATCTGGAAGACAACGTTGATTCCGAGGCCCGATGCAACTCCAACACGTCGCTCCGCGACGACGCACATCAGTTTCCTAACGGCCACACCCCACTCACGAGTGGCCCCCATCGTGCCACCGGTGATTGAGCCGATGGAGATGACATCAATACCCTCGTCAATCTCCGTCAATTCCTCGTACCCCGAAACCGCTCGCGATTGAGCGGGCCGCGATCAATCTGAATGACGGTGCGTTCAAGCTTCAAGAGCGCTCGGCGAGGACCAGACGTGAGGATTTGCATGTCCTTGTCCTTCATGAAGGTTCGCGAGTAACGCTTCCCTGGATTCTGACTGATGCCGGTTTTCAAGTACTCGCCGGACTTCGTCGTGAGACGGTAGAGATAGGCCGTTCGCGGACTCGCTGCGGAGTTACCGTGAATCTTCGCTGATCGGGACACAACCGGACCCGCACGAACAGCCCGAACCGCAATCGGGATGACAATTGGCGCTAGTCGAATGGCGACGATAACGCAGACCGGGCATTGGCCGTCAAGGTCGTACTCGTTGACGGGGTCGGCGTTCGCGTAGTCGTAGTTGTTGTGGCTGCCGCCTTCGATGGGGTCGATGCTGAGGAAGCGTCCAAGGTCGGGGTCGTAGGGTCTTGCGCCCATTTCGATGATTTGGCTTGAGCTGTCGAGTTTCTTGTCCCAGCGGCCCGTATAGCGCTCCGTGGCGGCGTTGCCTGGGAGGGATTGCTGTGTGGCGGCGCCGAAGGGGTCGTAGGTGTAGGCGGCCTGGCGCACACCTGCGGTGTTCGCCTGAGCGGCGAGGTCACCGTGTGCGTTCCAGTAGAGGAAGTTGACGGTCGTCGCGGTGATGGGTGGGCCGGCGTAGCGGGCGAGGTCTCCTTCGGGCCCGTCGGTCTCGTAGAGCGTGATCACACCCGTTTCGTCTGTTTCGATTTGGCCGCCGAGAAGGAATCGTGTCGTCTTCGAGACTGTTGCTGTCGCTCGCTGGTAGTGGGCGAGCAGGTTCGCGGCAGCGAGACCGCGCGTATAGAGGGCTACTTCGTCGACCTTCGCGTTCAGCGGGTTCGTGGTCGGGCTGACCGTCGTTGAGCCGGTTGGCGTGAGCGGCGCCAGCGTGCTTGTGCCCTGCGCAACACCGTTGACGTACACGGTCCAGGTGCCCGACGAAGCACGTACGGCTGCGACATGCGTCCACGTGTTCAGCGCCAGGGTGCCGCCGGAGGCGGCACTGCAGCTGACGCCGCCGAGGATCAGGTAGAGGGTTGTGCCGGCGGCGCAGCTGCCGTTCCCGATCGCGAGCCCGTAGCCGTTTGTGCCGGGGGTGCCGTTGTAGAGGATGATCTGTTGGCCGCTGCCGCCCCGCCAGTACACCCATGCTTCCAAGGTTACGTTTGTCGTCGCTGTCGTGGCGACGGGGCGGCTGATGGTGTCGTTGACGCCGTCGAAGCTCGCGGCCGTGTTTGTCTCGGTCGTCAGGGGTCCGGTCTGGGCGAGCGTGACGCCGCCCGCGTAGGTGCCGGGAAGCGAGCTGCCGGAGGCGTCGGCAGCGGTCGTTCCGGACGGGTCGCCGAGCCGCCAGTAGAGATAGGGGGCGTGCTGGATGACTTCGCCGCCGTAGCGGAGCACTCCGACGCGTTGGCGGCGGAAGCCAGCAGCGTCGAACGAATATGTGATCTGCGTGCCCCGTTGGACGCCGCCGCTGAGGCGGCCGCGGCCGTCCCAGGTCAGGCTGTCGGTTCCGCGAGCGGTTGTGTTGCCGTCAGTGTCGTAGGCGAACGACCGTGTTTGCGGGGTCGCGCCTCCCTCGGTCAGGCTCGTGAGCTGGTCGACGCCTCCGGTGACGGCGGGGTTGTAGGTGTAGGTGGTGTCGGGGCTGCCGGCCGTGCAGACGGGCGGCACCCCGCTTGCGGCGGTGAAGAGTGTGGTGCGGTTGGAGTCGAGGTCGTAGCAGTAGCGTTTCGAGCCGGCCGGTTGCTGGGCGCTGTCAAGCCGGCCGAGCGCGTCGTAGGTGTACGCGTTTGTGTCCGTCGTGAGACCGCCGCCCGTTCTGACTTCGCTCGCTCGCTGGCCGTTCTGGAACGAGCTGTAGCTGAAGTCGACGATCGGGCTCGCGTCTGCTGGCACGGAGGCGGGAAGTGTTGTGAAGGTGCCGTGCCGGTTGTAGACGGCGCTTGTCCAGCCTGCGGGGTTGGTGTCGCGCCAGCTGAACGTCGCGTTCGGGTATTTTGTCGCTTTCAGGTTGCCGCGCGGATCGTAGAAGAACGAATAGACACGGCTGGCCGGGTCGGTCAGGCTGGTCAGCTGGTTGTCGTCGTTGTAGGCGTAGCTGGTCGAGTAGACGGTGCTCGTCGAGAGCGGCCCTGTCGCGAGTCGTCGCGTGGTCGCGTTCGCTTCCAGGTCGTAAACGAGTTCCATTTCGGCGCCGAACGTGTCGGTCTGGTCGAGCAGCGCGCCGGCTTCGTTGTAGATGCTCGTGACCGTGCCGGAGGCGTTCGTCGCTGTGCGAGGAGCCCCGGCTGGGTCGTAGGTGTAGGTCGTTGAGGCGGCCTCACCGGCTGCTTTGTCGCTCGTCAGGCGACCTTCGGCGTCGTAGACGCGACACAGGGTTCCGGCACCGTTCGTGACAGCCACCGGCCGGCCGAAGAGATCGACGACCGATGATGTTGCGGTGATTCCCGAGGGTGTGAGGGATTGCAGGAGCCCGCGCTGCGTTCTCGCGGTACCGCCACAGGTGGCCGGTGGTGTCGCTGAGACGCCTGCTTCGTAGTAGGCCCACGTCGTCGAGTACGGGCCGGTGGCTGTTCCGTTGAGTGTTCCGTCTGTGGCGATCGTGCGGCTGCTGTTCGCTTTCGGCATCCACTTCTTCGTGATCCGGCCGAAGCCGTCGTACTCGAAACTCGTGATCACGTTCTGGCTGCCCGCGGTCGCGAGCGTGTAGTCGGGGAGCCCCGTGTGAGGTTTGTCGAAGTGGGTGAAGCTGACGCGCGCCGTCCCGCCCGTGGTGTTGGGTGGGGCAACAACGGACGTCTGGTTCAGATAGCCGGGCGTCAGGCCAGCGATCACCGTCGTCGAAGCGCAGTTGGTCGCGGCGACCGCGGAAAGTCGCAGTTGGACGCTTGCGGCGCCGGTCGAGTCACGGTAGTCGAGCACCAATCGGTGCCGTCCGGCGGTCAGCGTGACCTTCGTTGGTGAGCAGGCGTCGGCCGGCGGCACGGGTTGGGATGACCAGGCGTCGAGCGCGATCGTGCCGTCAACGGTCAGCCTTGTGTTTCCGTCGGCGCGGGTCGCGAAGTAGTAGTCACCCGCCGTCGCGATCGTGAGCACACCCGACCACCTGACGGAGAGGTTGTCGGTGACGCCCGGCAGCGGCGCCGGTGCTGCGGTTCCCCAGTCGAAGTTGACGCTCGCATCGGTTTGCAGCGCTTTGGGACGGCCTGTCAGGTTGTAGTTGTCGAAGTACGCCGCACGCACACCCGTTAGGGCGGTGCCGGCAGTGGTTGGGGTACTACCGACCGCCTGCTCGTCGTAGCGGTAGCTCGTCACCGGGCGCACCAGCGCACCGGCACCGTCGGGGCCGGTGACCGACTGCAAGGAGAAGTCGAATGCGTCGTAGACGTAGTCGGTTGGGTTCCCGTCCTCGTCCTCAACCCAGTCGAGCTGATCCTTGGTGTTGTAGGCGCTGAGGCTCCAGTTGCCCGCTGCATCGAGCGTCTCGAGCGGGTGGGCGAGGTTGTCCCAGAACACCCGAAGCTTCTTGCCCGTTCCCTGCAACCGGGGCGGGATCAGATCGGTGCAACCACCCAGCGTCGGCTGCGCAGCCGTGTGGGTGGCTCGCGCGGGTTGCAGCGCCACACCGGCACAGGGGCCGCCAACCGTGTAGGCGAACGTCCACGTCGCCGTCGGCGAGGTTGGAGTGTAGTAGCGGTTCCTGACGGCATCGGTGACAGTCGTGACGCGATTGTTTGCGTCGTAGCCGACTTGTACAGCGTGGCCGGTGAGGTAGCCGGGGCTTGCTGCGCCGGGATTGAGGTCGTTGGCGTTCTTGACGCTGCTTGGCTTGCCGTTTGTGCCATAGGCGATCTCTGCGATCGTGCGGGTGCCGTTGTGTGCCTGGAACAGCCGTCCGTTGCCGTCCCCGACGTACTTCCAGGTCACGTTCGACGACGTGCCCGCGTTGTCGGGCCCCTCGATACACACAAGAGCCCCTGCGCAGGCCCAGTTGAACGTGAGCTTGCCGAGCTGCTGGTCGACGCTCGCGTTGTTCTTGCCCCACGCGGTAATCGTCGAAATCTTCCCCGCCGCGTAGATGTACTCCATCCGCGCAAGGCCAGCCGACGCCGAAGACGTCTCGGCACGCAGCAGATCCGCGACGCCAGTCGTCGCGCTCGGCAGCCCAAACTCGAACACCGACCCATCCGCATCGGTCAGGAGGAAGCCACCTGTTGCGGTCTTCGCGAGAGTGGAAGTGTCGCCCGGCGATGACTGATAGGTCGTCGAGGTGCCAACCCGGGTGTAGTAGTCGGAGCTGCCGTCGGCCGATATCCGCTCAACTGCATCGAAGCGGTCGCTGACTCCCGCCTGGCTGTGATCGATCAGCCGCGGCGGGTCCTCACCGACGGCGAGCGTCCATCCCGCCGGCAACCCGGCCGGTGCCGGCCGCGCGTCGAGCGCGTTGTAGGTCAACGATGCTGCCAGCGTTCCTGCCGCGGTCGGTATCGACGGACCCGGCAATGACAGCACGAGATTGCCGGTCGCTTGGTTCACGGCCAGCGGCCCACGCGACCACAACGGCCAATAGTCACGAAGGCCGAGTTTCGGCAGCCGAATCTTGACCTGCCACGCAGCCGAGAACGGCCCCTCGCTCGTGCTGCTCGAGACACGCTGCCAGTAGTCGGCCGCCTTCGCACACCACCAGTAATCCTGCCCATCAAGGAGCGCCCCCGAAGGCACAGTCCACGTCGAGGTGCCCGGCAACCAACCCGACGTCGCGACAACGTTCGTCGAGCAATCACTGTTCTTCGCGATCTTGAAGAAATACGCCAACTGATCCTGCTCGGGATCAGGGTTCGTGCTCGTGTTGATCGCTAACACCGGGTTCACGCTCGGCACCACCGTTGCAGACGCAGGTGTCCCCAGCGTCGGCGCGCCAGGATGCTGATTCACCGAGAAATCGACGACCCCCGAGGTGCCGCTCGTGGCACCCCGAACGTCCGTCGCGACCGCCGTCCACGAATAATCCCCCGACGCCAGCGGTGTTGACGTGTAGGCGATCGAATCGGCACCACTCCCCACCGTCTGGCCAACAGCCGTCTGCACAACCACGTTCGACGAGTTCCGGATCGTGTACGTGATAAAGCCGCTCTCGCCATCCGGGTCGCTGAACTTCATGTAAAACGGCTTGCTGCCATCACCATCGATCAAGCCAAAATCGGGCGGAAACACATTCTCGTACGGCGTTACAGGCGGGTAGTTCTGCGGCGCGTTGACCGTCACCCCGGACGCACGGGCGCTCCAACCGTGGTACACGTCCGTCGTGTACTCGTACGTCACCTGCATCTCGATCACATGCCCCTGATCAGCCGCCCCGGTCGTGTACGGCGCAGACGACGTGCCGTTGTCGACGACGAGACCGCCGTCGCGGAACCAGGCATAGCGGAACTGCGAGTTCGCGCACGTACCAAACGCCGGGCTCCACGTCCCATCAGAGGCCTTCGAGATCTGACCCCCTGAAACGATCGACCCCGACGGGCTCGTCGTCGGCAGCGAGACCATCGTCGGCGTTTGGAAACACGTCGCCAGCGTCGACGCCTGCGCCGAAAACGAGAACGCCTTCGAGCGGGCCACTGCAGAACCGACCGCGTTCTGCGCCCGCACCTCGACAACAACCGAACCGGCCGCGTCCGCCACCGACGAGATGTGCGTCGAAGCGGTCTCACCAACGATCGGGCTGCACAGGCTCCCCGAAGCGTCGCAGCGAAGCCACTGGAACGACAACGAAAACGGCGGCGTCCCAAACCACAGCTCACCCACCGCCGTCAACCTCGCGCCGACCGATCGAGCGCCCATCACCCGCGGCAACAACGCAACCGCCGGCACAGCAGCCTCCACGACCGCAGAAGCCACCGTTTCCACCGGAGAAGAGCCGGCAGTCGCCTCCTTCACGGTCGCCCGCAACTGGTGCCCGACATCAAGCGGGCCAGCCGTGTACTCCTGCCCCGTCGCACCCACGATCTCAGAACACGAGCCGCCCTTGGCATCACAGCGCAGCCACTGATAGCCCACCGCACCACCCGCGACGCTGCCGTTTGCAGAAGACGGTGCCGGCAACTGAACCGACAGCGCCTGGCCATCCCGCGGGACACCCGCCACAGCCGGGCTCGCGCCCGTCGCACCAAGCGACGAGAAGCCCGTGCCTAGTCCGAAGGTCGTACCGTCGCCACTCGAGCTTGCCGACGCCACCCGATCGACTTGTCTCCCTGAACCGGTGGCCGCCAGCCCAGCACGTCCGATCGAGGTGAGAGATGCCGCAAGACCCAACACAACGGCAACCGCGAAGATACGAGCACCGACACCTCCAGGCCGATGCAGACGCCGCACACGATCCCTGAACCCAGCCATGGCGTGCTCCCGACGCACTCTCGTTGATCGAAGCTTTGGGCGAGAACTCTGGATCGCATCCGACGGCACATCGACGGCGAACCGGAGTCTTGGGCAGTTCTACTCCCCTTATTCGGCCGGTGTCAAGAGGATGCGCCCAGCAGCCCGCCAACTGGCCGAGAGGCACATAGTACTGACCCGGCCAAGCAGAGAGACACAGATGCATCCTGATGCAGAAACGACTCATAGTTGTTGTATGATGTACGGATGGCACGCCGTCGGCGCCGACGCAGGATCGGGACTCAGCAGCCGCCGAGAGCCGAGCGGGACGTCTCGGCACCGCGGTCGTCTCCTCTGGTTTAGGCAGCCAGGTTGGAGCGGCTTGCGTATTCACGCAGTCAGGCGGCCGAGTCGCTCGGGATCAGTGCCTCGACGTTCAATCGACGGGTGCTGCCACTGATCGAGACGGTGCGAATGCCGTCGGGGACACTGCTCGTTCCTGTCGATGAACTCGAGCGGATCCTCGCCGAGCGGCGGCGGCCCGTCCCCGCCACTGCGCCGCCGGCTGGGCGGCCGGGACGCAGGCCGAACGTGTCCGACGAGATCCTCGCGCGGATCCTCCGCGGACACGCGACCGGCAGATCACTCGCCGAGATCGCACGCGAACTCAACAGCGACACGGTCGCAACCAGCCAGGGCGGTCGGCAATGGTGGCCCTCGACGATCCGCAGCATCCTCACCCGCACAGGGAGATAAGCCTCTCTCGCGCGGCGTGCCAAGCGCGAAGCCACCTTCAAGGGCGGGCTCGCTTGAGCGGGTCAGCGCTCGAGGCTGCGGCTGCGGCGCGGACCGAGCTTCCGTTCGAGCTCCATCACGCGGCGGAGGCGCTCCAGGCGTTCGGCGTCGATAGCGCGACTGCTCGCGCTCAGCATCCGAACGCAGTCGACCATCGACGCGACGGCCGGCCGTACGCCGCGGCCGAGGTTCTCGCGGGAGGCGCGGATGCGCAGGTCGTCGTAGCCGCGCGTCCCCCACGGCGTCGGGACGACTGTAAGCTCGCCGGCCTGCGTTCGCGCCCCGAGCCGCTCAGCCGACGCCACTCCTGCGGCCTGAACTGGACTTCCATCGACGTCGGTTGCGCCAAGCGCGTCGAGGGCACGCACGGTGCGACGCAGATTCTCTGCGCGCAGCGATGGGACGATGTCGAGGCCGCGTGTCGTCTCGCCGCTGCCGTGCACGACGCGGGCGAAGCCGCCGACGACCACGTAGCTGACCCGTTCACGCTCGAGCGCCTCGAAGAGTGCGTACGGATCGAACGCACCCGGCCTGCTCACCCGTCGCCGATCTCATCGAGCAGAGCTTGCACGCGCTGCTGCGGCGCCTGCAGCAAGCTCGCCTCGAGCTCTGAATCCAGAGCCTCGTTTTCCTCCGGCTCGGCGATCTCGAGCTTGAGCACGAAACCGCACGCCTCCACGGCCGCGCGCAGGTTCTCGAAGCTCGGCTCCTGTCCGCCCGTCTCCCAGCGTGCGATTTGGGCGCGGTCGCGGCCGAGCCTCGCCGCCAGCTCGGTCTGTGTCAATGACGCCTTCAGGCGGGCCTCGCGGATGATCTGAGCACTAGTCACGTGGGAGATTCTACCCTCGTGTTGACAAGAGCGTGCGTGAGCGATAAGTTACGCAAGCCTTGACTCGGACGAACGCCCAACTGTCCCTGGAGCTCGCACAGTCTGCCCCGGCTGGTGCGAAGCCCACGACCACGCGGAAGGCAGCGCGAAAGCCGCGACTAGCTCGATGAGCACATCAAGCCCGAGCTCCGCATCATCCGCCGCGGCTCGAAGACGATCCTGATTCCGGTCGCAGAGCTGCAACGCTGGCTCGAGAAGAGCGCGGCCCGCTGGAGCGACTAGCGCTGT
>Ga0163153_10008681_pt1 | contig 10474 bp, 10 predicted proteins | sample OliLakLV19MP6IB1_FD_148629 | JGI IMG/M metagenome (GOLD analysis project Ga0163153, IMG submission 148629) | Freshwater microbial mat bacterial communities from Lake Vanda, McMurdo Dry Valleys, Antarctica - Oligotrophic Lake LV.19.MP6.IB-1 | ecosystem: Environmental > Aquatic > Freshwater >...
CTCGCCATAGTTGGCTTGCATGGATTTCCAATTGGCCTCAAAAGCCCGGCGACGATCCGGTTCCGCGATCATCAAGCGGGCCGCCCAGCCGCGATTTTGTTCCAAAGTCGTTTCAGCTTGGGCGGGGGGTGATTCCGACGGTGATTCGCCCATACCGGCGCCCGATCCGAGCGAGGTCACCACAAGAAAGCTTAGCCCTCTCCAAAAGCGTTTCATGGGAGGATTTTAATCAGGGCAGACGGCAGACGAGCAGGATCCTTGAATTCCGACCAGGTCTGCACCCAGAATTTATCTCCGATCTGGTTTAAGGATGGATTCGTCGGAGCGTCATGCATAAAGGCATTGTAGAGGTAGAGCCCGTCCACTCCGGCACGATACAACTCTGCGGCCCGTCGCCAATAATCCTCACGGGAATAATAGGTTTGCATTCCTGGCTGCACGCCGGCGTTGACCTCAGCATCTGTCAGCTCAGATCCCGCTGTCTCGTGAATAAAAAATTCGATATTCCCGTAAATCTGAACGCCGCTACCTGCCGCCATTTTTACCCATGGAGAGGCATCGTACCATTTTTCACTGTCAGGAAAGCCCGGCACAAGCATGTCAACCAGTCTTTCGTCGATCCAGGCCTTGGGATCAAAGCCGAGTTCCCGAAAACCAACGGCGGGAAGCCGCACCGTCACCCCAAGTTCACGGCCTTGCTTTTTCTCCACCTCATCCAATCGGATCCGGAGATCCCGCATGAAACCACCAATGACCTCGCATCGCAAATCCACCCAGCGGGCATCGTGATCGGACAGTTGTCGGGGATCTTCGCCATATTTTTCCTGAAACGCCTTAATTAGAGGTTCGTCATAGCCGAGGACCGGCGGCATCAAAAAATCGACGGTAACGCCTTCGCAGCCCAGTTTGGCCAGATCCACCAACTGATTGATCTGTTGCTCACGAACCTCTTCGAACGCGAAACTCAGCTGGCCTCGACCCCCAATGGAGTCCCCGTTCTTCTTGCGAATCTGGAACTCCGGGTGGGCCCGCCAGAAACCGCCATTGAACACCGTGCCGAAGGGGTGATCGCCGTAATAGGCGCTGACCCTCACCGATCCCCAGACTGGCAACCCGATTTGGCGACCCCGTTGGAGGAGCTCTGGAAAAAGTGACATCTCCGCCGCTTCGAGTTTGCGGTAATTCGCGGCCGCATTGGCTTCAAACTCTCGGGAAAACTTCACCCCGTCCCCGAAGAAGTCCACAGCCCCTCCGGGATATTGCACCGTGCCGGCCGAAACTGTTTGCACGTCCAGCCTCTTGACATCCGTCCCTTGAAAGCGATCAATCTGCGTGAAGAGATCTTGTGGCTGCCAGTCTTTTTCTCCGAAACCGCTAAAACCATCGTTGTTATAGACGACCCGGCGGTTGCCTTTGGGGTCGTTGGGGTGATCCAAAGCCTTGCATTCTGCCGCCGTAAGCGAGCGCAGCCGCAGATGGGTGATGCGTAATGGGCCCCCGATGGCGGTAATCTTGAGTGTCGCTTCTTCCTCTCCATCCGCCTGCCCGGCGAAAAATTCCTGCATCACGCGCTCTCCAGCTCCGGAAGGATCTCTCCCGTAGAGCTGCCCGCCCTGGATGCTTGCAAACGGAGGAAACGTTTCCGTCACTCCATAATAAAATCGGGCATTGGCTGGAATCGTCCAGCGCTTCGTTCCCACGGTGACTTGAATTTCCGCACTCGGCGTCACCAGACCCAAATAGACGGCAACCGGCTTCTTCGTTTCGATCGGGATAGAAACCGATTCCCCAGATTCGAGCACGACTCCAAATCCCGACTTTCCTTTGGGTTCGATCGTTTTGTAGGAGAATACAGTGGCTGCTTCCAGTCCTCTGAGATCATCTCGCAAAAGATCCTCCGCCATTAGCGCGCCCGTCGTAGGGCCGAGAAGAGAGAGGAGGACGGGAAATAAAAGTCTTTGCGCGATCATGCTAACACTCCCTGTAGTAGTCGCTATGGGGAGTCCAACTCAATTTTTTGTTCATATTTATTGAACACTTGGTGTCGGGAGGCCGGTGGCTGACTTCGACTCTTTGCGATCTGGGAAATAGTTAAATGCAATTGAACAGGTAATCGTCGTTGACGCGAAGAGTCGTGCAGATATTTTCGGCGTCATGAAATCTATTCTACGCTTGGTCTTGTTAACGGTGGCATTTGGTCTTTTCGTGGTTCCTGCTCAGGCGGTCATTATTGATGGCGTTGATTGGACTAGCATTTGGGAAGGTGATGTGACGCCGGCGAATGCCCCGGGAACCACGCTAAATCCTAATTTCACAGAATTTGGCGGGACTTTTACGGTCAATGGTGGGACGACCACGACCGCAGGGACTAACGCAGGAGTTGCCAATCCCTTCCCGAGCACTTCGTGGGCGGGAGGAACAGCCGGAAATGGGACGGATTCCACCGTCGAATTCCGAGTCAGAGTTTTATCGCAAGGGTCTGAGCCGGGTCAGCCCTACGGAACCGCATTCTTCACAGGATGGAATGGGGAACGGTTTAGTATCGGACTAAATTCTTTGGGTACGAAACTGGTGGATTTTGGCGGAGGTGGCCTTCCGGGCACCAATACCTTTGAGGTCGACACCACACAGTGGAATGTGTATCGCGTGGTTTACTTTGACTCCACCAATAGTGCCTCCCTCTATATTAATGGGGTCAACACAGGACTGACCCAATCTGGTTCCGGGGGACCGGCGAATACGGTCCAGTTCGCCAAATTCACTAGTGAGGTCTCAGCAACCGGCTCCAGCGAATGGGACTACGTCCGCTGGACGAATTCCAGTGCGGTTATTCCCGAGCCAACCTCGCTGGCTCTCTTGGGCCTGACGCTGGTTTTTGGGGCGGCGGCTGGTCGTCGTCGGCGATAAATTTGCCGGCTCCCAATTGAGCGCTGGAGAAACGAATTCACCTTTCTGCTCATTCTTGGGGCTCATAGGATTTCCCTTTTTGTCCATATCGAATTTCACCTTACCCCGATGACTAATACCCGTAATATTCTCCTCTCCTTGGGCTTGGTTCTCTCATTGACGCAAGTCGTAAGTTCCCTACCTGCCGAAGAGGTCGACTGGACGCATGAACTATCGATGCAGGCCGAGCCGGACCAAGAATTCTCTCGTTGGATCAAGGTTGGCGATGGCCAGTCCACCCTCGAAACGGACGGCTTGGTTCTGGACTCCAGTGATGGGGATACGATTTATTGGCGGATCGAAGGCGGAGTGAACGATGGTGTCTGGGATGGAAGCCGACCCACCACGATCGAATTTGAGGCCAGAGCCCGGGAGTTGTCCTCAGGACATGAAGCTGCGGGACAGGTAGTGGTCTCGGACGGGATGAACTACTACGCCTTCAATATCAGCGAGCCGGAATGGCACCGGTATCGAATTGTGCTCAATGGCGGTCAGGCGCTTCTCTTCACTGGCGGAGACTCAGGTTCGGACGAAACCCTCAAAGCGAACCCTCTGCCGGAGGATCTAAGAACCAATCAAATTTACTTCGGAGATGGAGGCGCGGAAATTAAGGGAATTACCGAATGGAAGTCTTTCCGCTGGACGAACGAAGGGGCTTTTGCTCCGTAAAAGCCATTTGGGAGTCGAGCGCCGACATGATGTGGTCCACCTGCTTCGGTTGAGGCATTCTGGCCATGAAGAGGAACGACCACGTAGGGATCTCAGCTTTTTCCCTGTTGTTGCAAATAGAGAAAAAAAGCGAGCACGAATGGAACGACGACTTCGCCTACCTCCGCTTAGGTCTTGGAGGTGAAGACGATGCGGTCGTGCTCGGGCTTTCGACTCCGATCACCTTGTCGAGCAGCGCGTTGAGTTGTCTCAGCGCGAACCCTCGCGGCGTTCGCTGATCGTTTTCCCACCCGATCAGGGTGCGGAGTGGTATCCCCCAGGCCGTCGACGCCCGACTCTGGCTCAGATCCAGTTTCTTCCGCGCCGTTTTGAGCTTGTGTTTGAGTTCTTCTGACATTCCCTCAGACTGCGGCCATTCGTGCCTCGTGGCGCGCCCAAGCCCGCTTTGCGAAATATTCTGCTTCGCGGTGACCGAGCAGGATGGCGCTGGCTCCGCGGTCACAATCCAGTTGTGGCCAATGCGCCGAGTAGCGCACCACATGGTAGTCAGCCCTCTCCTCCGGCGTCGCCAGCATTAGCGTGGGATACCATGCCAGCGGTACGGCTGCCGTGCGCCCATCGGCCAGATCCCAGATCATGTCGCCGTGCTCGAAGCGCACACGTAAAACGTCAGGGTGAAGTTCATCGATGTCCGTGGAATTTTTCATAAGTGGCAATCAGTTGCTCTTGGTGTTCGCTCAAAATAGTTTTAATCTCCGCCAGATCATGTGCCCGGTGCCCGCGATTTACAATCAGCCCGAGCGGGTCGAGACGATATTTCGCCGCCGCCGCGTCCTTGAACACAATGAACCCGATGCGTCATGGCAGGCTGAAATGCCTGCGCATTTCTTCACCGCTCTTCACAAGTCGCAAGCCGCAAAACCCGCCTCACGCCAAGTCGTTCGACAAAGCGGCACGACATGAGCTCGCCGACATGTCTCAGGCTCAGAGCTGGATCGCCGGGGTATGAACTTCGGAAGTTCCTCATTCTCCGTTTCCCCCCTTTCCTCCTGTTCCGTTCATTGTTCTTTTCACGATCGAAACCGACCTTGTGTTCAATCCCTTTTAACATGTGATGAGGCTTCGCATTCCTATTCTCATCCCGGTAGAAACGGGTATGTTCGCTTGCTTTTGTCGTTTTCGCCTTCTGATGGTGCTGTTTTTGGGTCTTCCAGTTTTCGGGATCAGGGCGGAAGAGACGCCACCTCCGGGAGCTTATGTTCCAGGTGAACTGCGCTTGGCGGGGCTCTCTCGAGTCGGGGTGGATCAACCGGTTCAGGTCGGAGTATGGGCGATTCGGCCCGAGCGTCCCTATCATTATTCGGGAGCGGTGGAATTGTCCGCTCCGCAGGTCGAATTGAAGCTGGAACTGCACAATGCCGATGGCCACTGGGTTGGCGGCGGGGAGCCTCGCCTCCGGCATGGCCAGTGGCAGTCGGTGACTTTGTCCGAGGGGCTAAAGGCGGGACGTTATGAAGCGGTGCTGACTTTACTTTATGACGGCCTTCCTTTCAGCCGGGTCCGTAAAGGTATCACCGTATTGAGCGTGAAGGAATTGGCGGCAACTCCTGGTCTGACGGCTGAACAAATTGCCACCGCTGGAAAACTGGAGACAACGGTTTTGGACGGCGGGCAGGTCGTTGCTCGTTTGCCTGGAGACAGTGAGGTCACATTGGCAATTCCGGGCCAGGGAAGTTTTGTGGTTTATGGAACTTTTGTCGGAGCTGCGTCTGAGTTTTCCTCAGCCATCGCAGGAACAAATGTGGCCGTTTCGGGGTGGGGGTCGGATTATCTTCGCAGGGAAGTTTATTTGGGATATGCCCAAGGCGAGACGAACACTCTGGCTCTTCGGGCCGGAAAAGGCGGTTTGCAGTTGGCCGGATTGCGTTTCAAGCCAGTGACAGGAAGCGATGCGGAACTGGCCGGACACGACAAACCCACCAGGAAAGACAAGACGGTGGCCATTAACAATGATGGATTCAGTGAAGGATTTTTTGATCCGGATTGGAAAATCGAAAAGCTTCCGCTTCAAGTGCAGAGGTATCAAGACACCGATGCGACGCAATTGGACTGGTGTGTTCTCGTCTCGGATGTCGTCAGTTATCGCAGCAAGTTTGCCGAATTTTATGGACAAAATCATGATGGTGACTGGCCGACGAAGGGAGAACAATCTGCTGCAAGGTTTTTTCAGGAACTGGAGCAACACGAACCGAAGATGGTGCCTTGGTTGGTTGCGACCGGCCGGGAAATTGGACTGCCAATTTGGGGGTCGCTGCGGATGAGTGTTTCCTACGGGAACCATCCCTTTGGCAAGGCCTTTAACGGGGCCATGTGGCGGGCCCGCCCAGAGTGGCGAGTGAAAAAAACGGCCGACGAACCTGATGACAATGAAAATCCGCTGAGCTTCGCTTATGCGGAAGTACAGGCCGTTCGCATCGGAGTTTTGACCGAGTTGGCGGAGATGGGCTGCGAGGGCGTTAACCTCGATTATTGCCGCTATCCGCTCATCATGGGGTACGATGAGCCGTTGCTGAAGCGTTTTCAGGAGGTGCATGGAGAAGATGGAAAAAAATTCGCTCTTGATGACGTCAAGTGGGTGGGGATCAGGCAAGAGGCTCATAATGCCTTTCTGCGCAAGCTCCGGCAGGCCTTGGACAAGTTGGGCGATGCGAGGGGCAAACGGGTGCCGATTTCTATCCGTCTTCCCGCCACCAAATTCGAGACCTTTGGTTTTGATCCTAAAACCTGGATCAAGGATGGCTTGGTCGATGTGCTTATTCCCGGATTTCCCGGAAATGATCGTTGGTTCGATGCCGGAGCTTGGACCGAAATGGCGAAAAATTCCAAAGTTAAAGTGTGGACCAATATGGAATATTACCGTTATCAGACGGCGGAGACGGAGCTCACTGATGATCAGGTCGCGCAGGGAATCAAAGCCGGGTACCAGTTCAAAAATGTCCATGAAAATTACCTCCGACGTGCGGCGGAAGTCTATCCTCAGGGCGCCGACGGGATGTATATTTTCAATCGCTGGAATCATCCGAAAATTTTTTACGGTTTATCCGATTCCGTCTATGTACACAGTTGGCAGCAGTTTCAAAATTCGGATAACTTGGATAGTGCCGTGAAGATGACCTCGAAATGATGACAAACTGGAAGAGCGAATGGGAATTGAATGCGGACCGGGAACCCTCCAGCGGTTCGGCGGAGAAGCTGCGGGAGGCCATCGGGCAGGGGGCGGATTTGCGGATTTATACGGCTTTCCGGCATAATGAGCATCTGCAACCCGGGTCGGACAATCCGGAGCTTGTGGATGAGGTGAGTGAATTCCGGACGACCTATCTGATCGATGAACGCTGGGTAGCTGGGATCATGACGACCCGGATGCCGATTGATCCGCCAGTGGGATTTGGTCCGCGGGCTTCGATGTCTCTTTTTCTCTATAATGAGGATGGCGGGCAGGCGATTGCCCGTCCTTTTTTGGATCGGGCGTCGGAATCCGGGGAGCCTGGTCCCTGTACGACCCAAGAGCACGCGAACATGCCAAAATACCGAGAGGAATCCCGCTGGGATGATGCCACCAATGCGCCTTCGAGTAATTTTTTCTATGCCTTCGAGCGGTTCCGGTTTTTCACTAATCGATCCTGGAAGGAAGTCTATGCACATGAAGCCGACGGCCAGACGCGTCGAGGGTCCTTGACGGATCTGACTGAGGCATTCAACCAGGGCTGCGAGATCAAGGTGGGCTTGGAGGGACTCTGCCAAGGTTTGGGAGGGCAAGGGCTGCCGCACTTGGTTTGCGTCCCCTGCGGACCTGGCTACTTTCATACGAAGAGCCGGGTCTTTAGCGCCGGGACACATCCGACAGCGCGGGTGGCCCCCTCCATCCCGATGCGCTATGAAAGTCGCAATTGGGATTTTGGCTCCTTGTTCGTGCGGACGGATGGATTTGTTCAATATTGGCGCTGCGATCCTTATACCCTCGAATATTCCAAGCAAGACATGCGGTTGGCTCTGCGGTGGTTCGTGCGATGATGCGAATGGTTTAATCAGAAGTGTTTCTCTTCATCGAATCCCGCAACTAGATTGTCCCCGTGAAAACCGACCGACAAAAACTTTGGAAAGCAGCCAACAAATTCGAGACCGCGAATTATCTCCAGCCCAAGCAATAGTTAAAGGATGATAAACAGTTCAAGAACATTGCTGGAAAACCTGCACGGTCTATAAAAAACCCGCATCAGCCGTGATGGCAGGCGTGAACAAACTCGACGAAAGCACCGGACTTGTGTAGCAAATTTCACATGCGTTTTGCATCCACCAGTCATCCTCTACGGGAGCATGTTGTGAGGGGAAAAATTCTGTTTCCAAAATGAAATCTCGAACCTTACATATCGCTATGGGAGCAACCATATACATCTACCACCGCTGGCCCTTCAAAAGCGTTTCCAAAAATGGAAACGCTTTCCTGGAGAGAGGTGGATATTCCTCCTGAAAATGACTGCTAGCAACTCACTCCCAAAGGCAACCGTTAACTCACAAATGTGGTCGGCGGCACCTACTCCGTTTACGGAAGACCGTGAGATTGATGTCGAGAGTGTGGCGAGAATGGTTGAACATCATTTACGCCTAGGCGTTGATGGCTTGTTTCTTGCGGGAACATGCGGAGAAGGACCATGGATGACTGATCGGCAGAAATCACAATTGGTCCATGCCGTGCAGAAATTTGCCGCAGGGAGACTGCTTCTCGCCGTGCAAGTGACAGATAATTCATCCGCAAGGGTATTGGAGCAAATCCAAGCGCTGGAGGGCGTGGATGCGGTCATTGTGGCGCAACCTTATCTCGCCATGAACATCACCCCAACAACATTGCGGAGATATTATGAGGAGATTCTCGATCGCAGCCGGATCCCGGTGTGTTACTACGAGCGGGGAGCCGCCTCGATCGTCACAGTTCCGGAAGATGTGCTTCGCCCCATCCTTTCACATCCCAATTTAAAGATGGTGAAGGACAGTTCTGGAGACTCTGAGCGCCGGAGCGTCTTGTTGGAGGGAAAGAAATCACGGAATGACCTCTCTCTCCTGCTTGGGGATGAGTTTCGCTGCGTGGATTATTTGGCCGCCGGATACAACGGCGTTATGCTCGGTGGAATGATTCTAAATGCCAGATATGTGGCCAAAATCATGAGCTGTCTGGATGCGGGAGACCTTCGCGGTGCACAAGACACAGAACAGCGCATGATCGCCATGCTGCATGCGGTTTACGGCGGCCCGAAGGTGCCCTGTTGGCTAAACGGGCTGAAAACCACTCTGGTAAGGATGGGGGTTTTCCGCACAAATCGCGCTTATCTCGATTATCCCCTCACCCCCGAATGTTCGGAGATGATTGATCGTGTCCTTGTCGATGAACGCGACCTGCTTCTGCCGCAATGATTCACCCGCTGCCATACCAAGACCAAAAGCCTCTGGGAGCGGCGGATTTCTATTTTGCGATCAATGCGACATTCCGCTTTATCCGTAAAACGCTTGGAGAGGAGGCATTAAAGACTTACTGGAGCGATCTCGGCAGGACCTATATGGCACCCGTGACGCAGCAATGGAAGCATGGTGGCTTGTCGGCGATAGCAGAATATTGGCAGGCATTTTTCGCGGCGGAGCCAGGAGCTGAAGTTGAAGTGAATGTTGTCGAGCGGGGGGAAGGACCGTCATCCCAGATGAGTCTCGGTGTGGATTCCAAGCGGTTGGCGGTTATTTTAGAAGTGCGGACATGTCCGGCGATCCGCCATCTGCGTGGGAATGGTCGTGATATCGATCCGGGATTTTGCCAACATTGCTACTACGTCAGCGAGGCGGCTGCGCTACCCGCAGGATTCACAGTTCGGGTCCAAGGCGGAAACGGCAGTTGCCGGCAAACGTTTCTCCCGCGTGAACAGGCAGAGGATCCCCAGGACCTTCACGATATTCGGGAGGCCTCATGATCGGATGCTACGATTTTTGCGGACATTACGAATGGACCTTTGAGTGGCTTCGGCAGCATGGGGGAGACAGTCTTGTCAATAAATTCTGGGAAGAGGCAATCGGTGGGGATTCACAGCGCCATGCGTCGGATCTGATTAAGGAAAAGGGATTCGCCGGAATGGCGGCGTACTGGGCTCACACACTGGCGGAGGAGGGTGCGGGCTATGTGGCGACGAAGAACCCGGGAGCGTTCCGTATCGACATGCATGATTGTCCGTCGAAGGGCTTTCTGCTCCGAAATCACCTCGAACAATATCATGACTACTGTGACCATTGCATAGGATGGATCGGTCCGATGATGAAGGAGGCTGGTTTTCATGTGCACCATGAACACAACCACTGCGGGCAATGCTGGTGGGAATTTCGAAAAATCACCGATCCAACGCCGGCTTCCGAAGCGGGCACCCTGGCCGGCGAAAATGATGTCCGGCTGCAGACGGATTGGTCTTCGCAAGCCAAGCCGAAGGACAAATTCGATGCGGCGACCTCAGTCCAGGAGAAAAAGTAAATTCTCAAATGAGAACGTTCTTAAATCCAATCACGGCAAGGCATCCGCGTTCATTACCTACAAATGTCGCAAGGCTTCCAAGAAGAGCAACCTTACCAATTAAGAATGATGAGTAACTCGCAGATCCAGAAAATCAAAGCCGCCGTGGTGGGAGGAGGTAGCTTCGGGGAGATTCACCTCAAGACACTTGCAAGTATGCCGCAGGTCGAGGTAGCTGGACTTTACACTCTTGAACAAGACCGGAGCCGGGAACTTTGCCTGAAATATGGCGGTAAATCGTATGAGAGTCTCTTGGAT
>Ga0163153_10008682_pt1 | contig 10474 bp, 2 predicted proteins | sample OliLakLV19MP6IB1_FD_148629 | JGI IMG/M metagenome (GOLD analysis project Ga0163153, IMG submission 148629) | Freshwater microbial mat bacterial communities from Lake Vanda, McMurdo Dry Valleys, Antarctica - Oligotrophic Lake LV.19.MP6.IB-1 | ecosystem: Environmental > Aquatic > Freshwater > Lake...
GGAGCGGATGTTCAGGACCGGCTTCGACTTCAAAAACCGCTGTTCCACCCTGCGAAACGGTCTGCGGCTGGATGTGTCGTGTGATAAACGGAGGGACATGAACGATCAAGGAGAAGTTTAAATTCGTGCTGCCGTAATCGTTGGTGACGCTCAGTGAATAAGATCCGCTTTGATCAAGCACCAGGTTGGTGAACGAGAGCTGCGGACCGGTCGCCCCCTGGATTGCCACGCCGTTGTAGCTCCATTGAAAATTCAGCGGGGCGGTTCCTTCCGCTTGGACGAGCAAAGTCGTGTTCGCTCCTCCCCTGGGAGTAATCTGGGGCGGCGGCGCGGCAAGTATCACCGGAGGTTCTACGACGGTGATTTGCGCTGCAGTGCTGAAAACTGCTCCTCCCAGATTCAGTGCGTAAACGTCGTAGAGTCCTGCGTCCTCCGGTTTTAAATAATGCAGGAATAGGAATTCGTTGGTCTGGCCATCGAGTTTTGCTCCATTGAAACGCCATTGCCAGAAGACCGGCCCTGGGCCGATTGCCGCAGCGCGCAGGAAAAGGTCTGAATAAATGAGCTTCTTGGCACCGACCGGGGAGAGCGAGATGGAGGGTGGAGAAATTCCGCCCGCGGCGTTTTCGCGTCCGGCTGTCGGCAAAGCGGCAAACCAGTTCGCTGCACTGTTTCCGTTTTCTGATACCTGCCTGCGTTGTAGGGACGCGCCGTCACCATCGGCAACTGCCGAAGGCCAGGGAGCGGAATCCGCATAGGTCACTTGGTCGATTGTGACATACGGTATGTAAGTCCCCTGGGGCAGATCGGGTGCCGACAGTTCGATGGTTTCACCCGAGTTATCCAGTTTGCCTGCGAACGGGCCGACCACCTGGGTGCCTGCAGGAACTCCGTGGGCGCTGCGGAAGGCGGAGAGACTGGTTGGCTTGCGAACCGGGTCAAAAGCGACCACCAGCAGATATCCATTGGATGGCAGAGTGATGCCGGCGGGAAAGACAAAATCAACAGCACCACGCAGCCGCCAGCTGTTGGTCGGACGCTCTGGATCGAAGAGATTAATGTTGTTCCCGGAGATGTTGCGCAGTTCGATGAACTCTTCTCCGGCTCCGCCTGCTAATTCCGGAGGGTGATACATGAATTCATGTATCACGACCGGACCTATGCGAGCGCCGGTGTTTACTGATCCTGGTGTTGGTGTGGACTCGAGCACCAGTTCGCGGTTTCCCGTGGCTGCCGGACCCTGAGAAATTCCCGACGGTGCAGCACCAAATCCGGCCCTGGTGCGAAAGCCGGTCAGGTTTCCTTCGGCGTCAGCCTCCGAAAGCCAGAGTTCGCCTCCGCGCGCTCGATCCAGAGCTAGGTCGTTTGTTCCATCCGTGTTAAATTGTGATTCGAGAAAGAGTGCGAATCCTTTGGCGGGAATTTGTGTTCCAGGCGGAATTCTAAATTTGTTCAAGCGGCTGGATTGATCGCTCAAAAACCAGCCGTCAATGGAGATGCTGATCTCGGTGAGGTTTTGAAGTTCGATGTATTTTTCCTGGCCTGGAGGCGGGTTTGAGAGGATTTCGCTGATCATCACCCCTGACAACAGCCGGTAATTTGATCTGCTCGGGGTGGAAGAACCGGGGAGGTTGAAGATGTTGCTTTCCCCATCTGGAATGCGGCCTTGGGAGACTCCGACATTTTGCGCACCATAGGTGATGGAGTCGATGATCGTGCGTCCATTGGACTCGTAGAGCCGTATGGTTTCGCCGAGTTGGTCGAGACTGAAGTTGACGTGGTTCAAGCCATCCTGACTTTGTGAGTCGGCAATCCATTGAACGAAATCGCGCCCTCCGATGAAACTCAGTGGGGGAATCCGAAACTCATTGGTTCCGGTGCTTTTTGGATCATCGGTCAGAAACAGACCGCTCATTTCGACCGGGAGAGCCGACGAATTGTAGATTTCGAACCAATCAGGGCCTTGCGCCGGTCTGGCCGACCATTCGTTGATCCGCAATCCACTTACTGGCCCAAGCAAAGCCGCACTGCCGTTTGACCTGCCCGGGCTTGGGGCGACGAGCAGTCTCCAAGTGTTTCCCGCACGGCCGATGGACCGGTCCTTCACCTGAAATCCGTAATCGATTGAGTTCACCCTTTGGCCCGCCGGGTTGAACAGGTGGATGCTGCCGCTCTCGCCACCTAGATTTTTCCCGGTGTTGTAATGGTTGGAATTGGTGGAGATAGCTTGTTCGGCGTCGCACCAGACCAGTATATAACCGCCGGCCGGGACGATGGCGTCTGTGGGGAATCTCCATGAACCCGGTTCGGTTGAATCCACACTGAGACTGAATCCGGAGAGTGAGAAACTGGTGCTTCCAGGATTGTAGCATTCGATCCAGTCCGCAGTTTGCCCAAACGCGTTGGTGACCGCCGTGAAATTTCGGGCCATCACTTCGTTCAGGAGCGGGCCTGAGTATGTGGTGACAAAGTTTGTGGCACCAGGACTTGCCGTCCCGGGAAAATCTACAATGTTGAAACCTGCATCAGGAAGGCGTCCACGTGACACATTTTCGTTTTGAGAACCATAGTTTATCCGGTTCACCTCTGCTCCCGTGTTGTCATAAATCACCACCGCTCCGCCTGACGGGGACAGTTTAAAGTTGAGATGATCGGGGCCGGATAATTCGTCCGCGAACAATTGCGCGAATCCGTACGGTGCCAGAAATGAAATGAACTTGATCTGGTGAACGGATGATGTGTTTGAAAGGAAGGTGTCCTGCAAAGCGACCGGAAGAGATGAGTTGTTGAACAGCTCAATCCAGTCCGGAGCGCCGGGCAGGGGATTGGCGAGGAATTCGTTGATCACAATATTTGCGGCCGACCCGACTGTGGCGGCGACATTCGGAGCGTTGGGTGTCGGCGTGTTCAACAACCAGGAGTCCTTCGAACGGCCAATTGAATAGTCGCGCAATTGCGCCCCGAACGAGATCGCATCAACCAGGTTCGTGCGCGCGTCATAGAGCAACACCGTCTCTCCTGATTTGGCGAAGGAAAACCCGAGGTGCAGACCTAGTGCGGGAGTGCCGGCAGCATCGCCCCACAAGACCAGAAAATTATTGGCTTGAATGGTCGAATTCGGGGGGAACACAAAACTGCGGGGATTTTCGACATCGCCGAGGCTCCACCCTGAAAGATTGACGGACGCCTGGCCATCATTGGTCAGTTCGATGAAATCAGGGAACGCACCGCCATTGTTGACGGCGCTGAAATTGTCGGCGAGAAGCTCGTTGATACGGACTGCCGAAACTGAGGTTGCGGGATTCGCCGCCCCGGGTGAACCGCCGGGCACGACGCTGGCGCGCCAGTTCGCCGGATCATCAGGGTTGCCAAAGAGATCGACGATTTCGAGTGAGGCCCCGGAGCCATCTGCGGCCGCTGGCCAGCCGGATCCGTTGTCGTAGGTGACCGAGGTTACCACGCCGCCGTCAGCATTCTTGAGCGCCAGTCTTTCGCCGCCGTTGTTCAGGCTGCCGGTGTAATAACCTGCCACCTTGATCCCGGGATAACAGGAGGAAAAGGCATTCGGATTTGAGGCGGAAGCCAGGACGATTCTTGCTCCTCCATCCAGCATGCTGAAGGATGGAAAAGTGAAGGTGATGCCGTCGAAATTCATCCCGCTCAAATCCAGCGGGGCCGCGCCCATATTCTGAATTTCGACAAACTCGCAGCCTGGCGAACCCGCCGGGTTGTAGTTGATTTCTGTGAACCTTAGGGGAATGGTCCTCGACGCCACGGTGAAGTCCGCTTCGGTCAAGGCGCTCCAGTTTGTTCCGTTGTAAGTGCGTGCTTTGATCTGGACGTTTTGGCCGAGGGTGAGGGAGTTTGAATAGGCGACGGCGGAGGCTGCAACCGCGCCGCTGAACATGACCCGGGGATCCTGTCCGTTGATGGTGAAATAAACTGTTCCTTCGTCGTTTGCGCTTCGCATGACAAGGTTATATCCGGCGGGGACGTTCCCTCCGTGCTGGCTGAGGACCGGGGCGTTGGAGGAGCCAAACAGGCCGTATGAGTTGTAATGAGCGAGCAACGGAGCGCGCCGCCTTGGAATCCATGAAGTCAATATGTTGTTGTCGAAGCCGGGGATGACACCCAGCAATTGCGAACGCATATCAACGAAACGTCGGGTGATCCTGTCATCCATCAGCGGGCCGTCATTGTAAAAATGTTTCTGCACCCGGTCGGCCCAGAGGAGGCGGAACTCTTCGCTGCCCCGCAGCCGGCGGTAAAGGGTTGGAATCTCCGAGCCGGAAGTCAGTAGTCCGCTGTCGGTGGTGGAAAAACTGTTGAAGGTCGCGGGGGAACGTCCGCTGTGCCCCATGGCGCCCTCGGCATCCCAGACGTAAAAGCGGAATTTTCCGCCCGGCGCACGTTCACGCGCCGCGCGCCAGTTGTTGTGCGGCCAGTCCCAGGTTGCGGCGTAGGTGTTGAGGATCAGGTAGTCGATGAAGTTTTCCACATCCATGCGGCGCAGGATCTCCGAATAGACGGCTGGCTGGGTGACATCCTGGGAATTGGCATAACTCCGCAGGCTGTTCCAAAAGGCGGTGTCGCCGCCCTGGGCCTGGCTGCCCACGGTGATGATGTCCCAGCTGTTGCTTCCTCCATGCCAGGACTGAAGAAACCCTTCTTCGACCCGCTCGACCGGGTTGTAATAACCTTTGTAAACCCCGTTGATAAAAAAGTTCGCAAAATTTCCGTGACCAGCCACCTGGCCCATGTCGGCGTACAGCTGGCGCATCAGTTCATCGCGCAGAAACGGATTGGATATGTCATTGTGGCCGGCCCGCAGGACCAGCTGGTCAAAAGATTGCACCACTGAATCAGTGAAAAATGGGAATTCCAGACGGCTCGGCCCGTAATCACCCCGGAAATAAACCCTGTAGGAGAATTTGGAATTTGCGGCGTACCGCGGACGGGTCCAGTCGCTGCCCTGAACCCGAAGGCCGGCGTCAATCTGAAATCCGGATTTGTCCGAGGGCAGGATGAACTCCATGGAAACAGGGCGCTCCCAGGCGATGCCGGACTTGGTCGGGTTGTGATAGTCGCCGGTGGTGACCGGAGTCCAGGCATTGTTGGGCGGGCCGGTGCCGCCGCTCATGCCGATGATTCCGGTGCGGCCGGTCAAATTGCTGACTGCGGTCTGTATGGAAACGATCGGCAGGGAAAGGATGGCCGGGGATTGATTGAAAAAATAAGAATGCGAATCGACCGACGACGGAAAGAGATTAGTGCGAAAAGCTGATGCCCGCAGCAAGGTGGTTTTGTTCAAGTTGAGCGGGGATCTGTAAATAAGTCCGCCAGTTTCAGTGGGCTCCGAGCCGTCGGTGGTGTACCGGATCACAGTGCCCCTTGTGGCGCAACTGAGGACCAGATCGAACGGCTGGGTGAAGTGGCCGCGTGGAGTGCTGAAGTGCACGCTCTCGACCATACCGTTGATCGTGCTTGTTCCATTGGGCCCGCCGGGGGTCGGCCTGTCGAAATAGCGTAGGGTGCCGTCGGCGGCCAGACCGTATGAATAATCGTTGCCTTGCAACGGAAACCCGGGAGAGAACCCGCTCACGAACTGTCGCGGCGAATCTGGGCTGAACACACCGAGAAACTCTCCGGCATTGCCGAGCTTGAAACTGGTGTGATGCCGGTTTGAACCGGAGGGAGATTTCCGGTCCTTTCCCGAGGCCAGGACCACGAGGTATTGTCCGGATGCGATTGCGCGCGGGTGGAAGCTCCACATCCCTGGATCATCAGCATTGTCGGAAAGCGACCAGCCGGACAGGTCGATCGTGGCACCCGAGCCGTTGTAGAGTTCGATCCAGTCCTGCTGCTCGCCGTCTTCGTCCGCCAGGCCGGTTTGGTTCGCCGCGTTGATTTCATTGATGACGAGCCCTGAAAAATGGAGCGAAGGATTTACCGTGTAATTGAACGATGCACCGGAGAAGCTGTTTTGAGCCGCGTCGGAGATCCCATGGCCGATGGCCCAGGAAACGGTCGCGTTCCCGGTTGCGACGAGGGGAAATTGGAAAACATAAGCTCTTTCGGTTTGGACGATGAGGTTGGTCGCCGGCAACCCGTTGATCTTTAAATCCGCCTGGTCCACGCCGCTCACCGGTTCACTAAACAAAACTTCGACCTGCCCGAGGACCCGCAGCGTCGCGCCGGGGGTGGGGAACAAGGTGGTCAGCACCGGAGGGGACGTGTCCAGAAGCGTGTAGGTCCACATGGCGCCAGGGGCATGGTCAACGAAATAGTTCGGAGGGATGGCTCGGTCGATGATGCCATGACCGGAGGTCCATTGGACAGGAACGAGACCCGGTTGGGGTGCGGAAAAAGTGAACTTGTAAGTTGTGCCGGAGCCGGTCAGTCCAGCCGCGCCAATTCCCTGCAGGTTCAGGTCATCCGCGTTCAGCCCGGTGACCGTCTCGCTGAATGTGACCGTGATCTCGGTGAGATTGGTGAGGATGCTGCCCGGGGCGGGGCTGATCGCAACAATCGAAGGGGCGTTGGTGTCCGCCAGAATGAGATCGAGTGAACAGTCGAAAAGAATGTCGGAACTGTTCCTGGTGGTGTTGAAGATCTGCACTGCCAGGACGTTGGTGCCGGAGACGAGGAAACTTTCGTTCCGGGTAAAAGGGTAGGTGACGAATGCGACCGGTTCAGTGGCTGCACTGGCCAGGTTGGTGATGGTGACCGGGCTATTGACCTGACCGGGCATGTTAATCCGAAGCCGTTCCCTTCCGTTGATCCAGACTACAAAACCGTCATCGACCTTGGCTCCGAACTGGATTCCTGAGATCTCCGCCAGATTTGTGACCATGAAAGATTGCCTCAGGAAAAAGCAATTGTAAGTGTTCCGCATGTCGTCCAGGAAGGTGCCGTAGGAAAAGTTTTCCCCGTAGGAGAAGGGTGCAGGTGCCGTTTCAAAAGTTGAATCGTTGAATCCGTTGGTGCGCCAGACCGTGATGTCGGGCGAGGAAGCTTCCGTCCGGCCTTTGAGAAGGCGCCAGGTGGAATTGGTGGAAATGACCGTATCGCCTGAAACAGGGCGGAAAGCGGCCCACAAGACGGCCAGGATCAGGAATCGAAGCATGCGGCAAGCTACACGCAAAAGCGCCAAGGCTAAAGTAGGATTTGAGGCCGGGGCCGGCAGCCCGGTTCCCGCTTGGTGCGACTGTGTATTATGCTGTATTATGCGCGCGTATTTAAGAGCCGGCTTGTGTTTTGAGTCCCTGTCCCGCATGTTGATCTCCTTGATGTCTGACTCGGCAAAACTATTCCTTCAACGATGGCTCATCACGACCTGTGCGGTGGGCGTTGCCGCTCACATGGTCAGTGGGATAAAATACGACAGCTGGTCTGGTCTGGTCTGGGCCAGTCTGTTGCTGGGAATTTTAAACGCTGTGGTCCGCCCTCTCATGATGCTGATCTCGCTGCCTCTTCTGGTCCTTTCCCTCGGATTGTTCATGATTGTAATCAACGCCGTCCTTTTATACTGGGTGGGCCACCTGAAAAGTTTTCACGTGGACAGTTTTGGCTCGGCCATCAAGGGTTCGATCGTCATCAGTCTGATCTCCCTGGTGCTCAATCTGATGACCGGTTCGGGGAATTCCTCCATCAAAGTCCGGAAAGCGCAGGCTTCCAGAAAGGATAACAAGGGAAATGACAATGACCAGGGACCGGTCATTGATGTTTAGCACTCTTTGCAGCGGCACCAATGGCACCAATGGCGACGGCGTCGCGCGCAGGACTTTTCCCCGCTGGGTTGCGCCACAGCCTCCCTATCGATTCGGTTCATGATTTTTATTCCAACTGCTCAGAGCTGCGTCATCGCGATCCAGGAAAAGCCTCCTGAACTTCAATGTCTCAACGTGGCCATCGCAATACCCGACATTGCCTGACCCTCGCAATGGCGGACGCAAAGATCTGGGTTGTTCCTTCGGCTGCAAAGCGGCCCATCGCCGGTGCCGTTCCACGGCACGGAGTGTGGCCTACTACCGGGAGCCCGAAGGCAAAATTAAGAAGGCGCTCCAGAACGCCAAACGCCGCAAGCCGGTCCCACCGACGCCTCCACCCGATCCGGTTCCTTGTCCGGAAACCATCCTCAAACATGTGCAGACAGTGGTGAGCCTGATTGAGGGCCGTCCACCTTACTGCGCAATCGCCCGGTAGAACTGGTTCGCGCCACCCAGCGCCAGGGTGAAGGATGAGCCCTCGTAGGCAGTTTCTGAGTAGGAACTCCATTGGACCAGGTCAGTCGATTTTTCAACCCGGTAAGTTTTCCCAGTCTCCCCGATAAAGTGCAGCATCACTTTTCCGCCCAGCCGTTCCAGATGGCAATGGGCCTCGGGTGAGGGGAGGTAGAGCGAAGCCAGTCCTTCCGCTGCCTGATTTGCCACTTCGGTGAAATCTCCGGAAACCACCACTTCGCAGTGACCTTTCAAAGCGATGTTGCGGACCGGTCCGTTCGGCAGTGAGGTCTTGAACGAGCCGTCCAACGATCCGTCCGGATTTAGCTGAACCAGATATGCTGCGGGGGTTTCGTTGATGTTACTGAAATTTCCGCCAACAAGAATCTTTCCCGACGGCAGCAGGAGAAGACTGTTGACCGTAGGAATCCCGCTGGAGAGTTGCACGATCACGGTTTGGAAGGTTGAATCCAGCGTTCCGTCCCCGTTCAAGCGAATCAGTTGATATTCCGAGTAGCTGATCGAACTGCCCACGATGATTTTATCGTCGGGTTGAACAACCACGAGGTTGGGATTGTTCACCAGTCCGGTCGGGACGTTAAACGTTTCATCTCGGCTTCCATCGTGGTTCAGCCGGGCTAGGTAAGCGAAGCCGTTCGCAAACGGGTATTGTCCGGCAAAAATCGCCCGGCCATCTTTTTGCAGAGCTACAGCCCGACCAAGGATTCCCAGCGCGTTATGAGCTTCGGTGGAAGGACTGTAAGTATCGTCAAGCTGGCCGTTTGCATTCAGCCGGGCCACGCAGGATCGTGCCACATCATTCACACTGTTGAAAGTTCCAGTCAGCAGAAGTTTGCCGTCGGCCTGGACTGTTCCGCTGCCAGCAAACCTTCGAATGTCGGGAGATTTGAAAGACTGATCCAAACTTCCGTCCATGTTCAATCGAGCTGCGGTCGAACCGAGGACGAGGATTTTGGCTCCGGATAAAACGATTTTTCCCGGGAAACCAATTTCGGATTTGAAGGACTGATCTTTCCGTCCGTCCGGATTCAGCCGAATGATCGATTCGTTGGATGGGCTGGTTTCGTCCGTTGCAACGAGGATCTGTCCGTCTGATTGGACCGCCACGCTGCCGACTTTGGACCAATCCGTGGGCAATTCCGGTTTGAACTCAGGGTTGAGGCTTTGCGCCCGGGCTCCGGGGAGGCAAATCAAACAACAAAGAAAGAAGATTGGGACCGTTAAAATCGAAAAACTACCTTTCTGCATTTCCAGAGTATGAGCTTCCGGTTGTTCGTGGCATATCAGCCGCACCCTGAACCGGACTTAATACAACCGTCCCAGCTTCATTCCGTGATGATCGGCAGTCATTTGCTCCTGTTATTGTGTATCAAGGAGTCCTTCGAGTAGATACCGGGATTTCTTTGAAAAACCGGACGCCATGATGCGTTTACGTTCATGCTGGCTTTCGATCGGGTGCTGCATTACGCAGTTTGTGCAGTTCGTTGAAAAAAGAAAATCCTGTTGTCAGTCGGACTGAAATCCGTAGAGTGCAGAGGCTCTTTGAAAAAGGCGGCCAGCTGCCGCTGTTAACATCACAAACAAATGTCAGGGAACCCCGCGAGAATCGGGGACGGTTGCGCCACTGTAACGGGTTACAAACTCCCATTGCCACCAGCACTCCTGGGAAGGCGGGAGCGAGATCAGAAGCCCCAAGTCAGGATACCGGTTTGATTGTGCTCGTCGCGGCTCCGCTTATGCGGTGCCAACTTCTCCGTCAAAGAGAAGGATGAGGCCAGCCCGTGAACTGTCTTCACGGGGTTCGTTGAATTTCTAGCCTTCATTCTCCGTTTGTCGGGATCTGAAGGCTTTTTCGTTTTCAGATTCCGCCCTGGTCTCTCAATCGTAAATCCGTCCTGCCGCACCGCGGCGGGACCTCTTGAAAGACCATCAGATCATGCGGAAAAAATGTTCATCTGTGCTGGCCCTCGCCAGTGTAATCCTTGTTCCCAACCTGTCGTTCGCTCAATTTGCTAACTCTGTCGCAGCCTATTTGCCGGGCGTCGGCGTCAGTTCCAGTTACACCAACTCCACCTCGGCTTTGGGTGAGCCGTCGCGGGCCACCCCGGGTGAATTCGGCGGTCCTGTGGATCCGTTCAACTCGGCCTACCTTGGCAGCCAGCTGGTCTCGGTAGGTGCGGGTGGTTCACTCACGTTGAAATTCAGCACGCCCGTTTCCAATGACCCCCACC
>Ga0163153_10008683_pt1 | contig 10473 bp, 4 predicted proteins | sample OliLakLV19MP6IB1_FD_148629 | JGI IMG/M metagenome (GOLD analysis project Ga0163153, IMG submission 148629) | Freshwater microbial mat bacterial communities from Lake Vanda, McMurdo Dry Valleys, Antarctica - Oligotrophic Lake LV.19.MP6.IB-1 | ecosystem: Environmental > Aquatic > Freshwater > Lake...
ATCCGCACGGACATTTCCGAGCGAAAGCGCGCCGACGAAGCGCTCTGCCACGAGCGGGCGCGATTAAAAACCTTCGTCGACTACGCACCCGCGGCGATCGCCATGCTGGACCGGAATATGCATTACATCGCCGTCAGTCGGCGCTGGCTGGCGGACTACCACCTCGACGAAGAAGTCGTCGTCGGTCGCAGTCACTACGACGTATTTCCCAATATTCCGGAACGCTGGCGGGCTATTCACGCGCGCGCGTTGGCCGGTCAGGTTGAGCGCTGCGACAGCGACGTGTGGCGACCAGCGGGCTGGGACGAGGATCAACACTTACGGTGGGAAGTGCGTCCCTTGTACGACGCGGAAGACCGCGTCGGTGGCATCTTGATGTTCACCGAGGACGTCACGGCGCTCAAACGCATCGAGGGATCGCTCCAGACAGCTCTCGAAAAGGCCGAACGGGCCAACCGCACGAAGAGCGAATTCCTCGCGAACATGAGTCACGAGATTCGCACCCCGATGACGGCGATCCTGGGCTACTCCGACCTGCTATTGGACGACCTCGACCTGGCGCAGGACGAAACTCGCCGCTCCGACGCGCTGCGTACGATTCGTCGCAATGGCGAGCATCTGCTGAGCATCATCAACGAGATTCTCGATCTCTCCAAGATCGAAGTCGGGATGATGAAAGTCGAGTCGATCAATTGCTCGCCGCAACAGCTTGTCGACGACCTGCTGTTGATGATGCGCCCTCGCGCCGCGGCGAAGGGGATTGCGCTCGCAGCGTCGTTCGAGGGGCTGTTGCCGCGGCACATTCAATCCGACCCCACGCGGCTGCGGCAGATTCTGGTGAACCTGGTGGGCAACGCCGTCAAATTCACGTCCGCAGGATCGGTGGAACTCGTCACGCGATTCCGGGCAGAGCCCAAGCCGCGTCTGGAATTTGACGTGATCGATACCGGTCCGGGCATTCCGCAGGATCAAATCGAACAACTGTTCTGCCCGTTTACGCAGGGGGACGCCTCGACGACGCGCAAGTATGGAGGCACCGGGCTTGGACTGGCGATCAGCAAGCGGCTCGCCGAATTGCTGGACGGCGACGTCGAAGTCGTCGAATCCGTCGTCGATCACGGTTCGCGCTTCCGGTTAACGGTGTCGCACGGCGTATCTGCCGATACGCCGCTCGTGGCGCCGACTTTGTTGGAGGATCAAGAGGGCGCGAGCGCACCGCGGCGCTCGACGGCCGTCGCGCCGCTAGCAGGGTGCAGAGTGCTGTTGGCCGAAGACGGCGTGGACAATCAACGACTGATCAGCCACCTGCTGCGCCGCGCCGCGGCCAGCGTGGAAGTTGTGGAGAACGGCCAAACGGCCCTGGAAGCGATGCGCATCGAGCAGCGCGAAGGGCGTCGCATCGACATCGTGCTGATGGACATGCAGATGCCGATCCTGGACGGTTACGAGGCGACGAAGCAACTCCGCGCCGAGGGCTACACCGGCGCGATTATTGCGCTGACGGCGCACGCCATGGCGGACGATCGCGGCAAGTGCCTCGCGGCGGGCTGCAGCGAGTATCTCACCAAACCGGTAGATCGCCGCAAGCTGGTAGCGATGTTGTTGCAGTTCTACCAGCAGCCCATTCTGGAACCCGAGGACGCGCAACTGCGGTTTGCGACGACGGCGTCCGGCTGAGTCACTTCAAGCTCAATAGAAACGCCACCAGATCGTCCAGTTCCTCGTCGGACAACAGTTCGTCGAAGCCTTGCGGCATGATCGAAGTCTTGCTCGGCACGCGCTCTTCGACTTCCGCGTGCGGCACTCGCAATAGCTCGCGCTGGGCAGTGCGCAGGTGCATCGCGTCCGCGGTCTCGCGCTCCAGCAATCCGCTGTGCGTCAACCCCGCGGACGTGGTGACGGTGAACAGCGTATCGTAGCCGCGCGCGAGCGTAAGACTCGGATACAAGATGGACTCGCCCAAGTCGCGCCGCGTGCGAATTCTCCCGATCTGCGTCAGATCTGGGCCGATCTGCCCTCCGCGCGTCGCCACGCGATGGCAGGCGGCGCAGCCCGCCTTGGTTCCGAAGAAATGGTCGCGACCGCGCGCGACATCGCCGTGCTCATTGCGCATCTCGTACTGAGCGAGTCTCGCCTGTTGATCGGCGGAGACAACTTCGCGCGCCGCCAGGAGCGCCGCCGCGGACTCGCGCACGTCCGCCGGAAAGTTTGCGAAAGCGCCACGTAGCTCGGCGTAACCGACGAGCGATGTTCCCGGATGAGCGGTTAACGCGGCGCTGACCGCATGACCGACAGCGCTGGAATCGCTTGCCCGAAACGCGGTCAGCAAGGTCGCCAGCTCCAACGGTTGCGCATCAACCAGTGCCGCCGCCAATTCCATCAACTGCGCTTCACTGGCCTGCGCGCGGGCGATCGAAATCGTGAACGTTTCGCGTTCGCCTTCTTCGAGCGAGGAGCGCCACGCCGAGATCAGCGTGTTCCAATTTCGGTCCGAGAGTTCTTGCCCCAACCCTGCGAGTCCCGCGATCGCCATGGCCTGGTGCGGATGGGCATCGACCGTGGTGCGTAGCGCCGCCAATAGGCGCAGATCGCGAGCTGTCGCGGCGGCGCGAAGGAACTCCGACCGCAGTTCGCCAGACGAGCCATTGCAGCCAATGCTCAGCGCAGCGATCCACGATTCCGGCAGGGGCGATAGCTCGCTCGTGGTGATCGCCCGCAGCAGCAGTCGTCGCACTTCCGTCGAGGAATCGCCGGAAGTTAGCGACTCAGCAATCACTTCTTGCGTGCGGGGATCATTCGCGAACGAGCGCAGCGCTCCGAGCAGCCACTCGCCGCGTCCTTGATCGAACGGTTGCGCCAGCCAGCGACGCCAGAATGCGGGCATTTCTTCGGTCCACTGCGGCCGCTGAGCAATGACTTCCATCGCGGTCCGCACGGTTTGCGGATCCGACGACCCAAGCAGCGCCAAAACGTCGTCGCGCACCACGGCCTGTGGAGCGATTTGATCGAGCGCCAGGAGCGCCGCGCGACTCGCCGCAGGTTGCGGATGCCGCACGCCGGACGCGAGCGCCGGCACATCGGCGATTTCCATCAGGGCAAAAATGGCTGAGTGTTCCTCGGCCCGATCCATGGCCCCCGCGATGGCGTCCAGCAATTGCGGCGTGGCATCGGAACTGCTGCAGCGTCCCAGAGCTTCGGCAGCAACTCGTCGGACGGACGGGTTTTCATCCGTCAGTAACGCCAGCAAAGATCCAGCGGCCGCCGCATCGCGCGATTCGCCGACGCCACGCGCCGCGGCTTGGCGGAGTTCCGCGCTGGATGCAATGAGTTGTGACCTCACTGCGGCGAGCGACTCGGTCGTGTCGATGCGATGGAGCGCCCAGAGCGCCAAGATCGCGGCCTCGTCGTCCTGCCCGTGCATTGCCGTCGACAGAGGCGCGATCGCCGCTGAGCCGTGTTCCACGAGCAGCGATTGCGCTTGTTCGCGAACGGCGAGGCGTTCGTCGCTCAGTAGCGCGGAAAGCGCTTCGTTCGACAGGGACTTCCAATCCAGACCAAGTCCTCGCGGATCTTGTACGGCGGCCGCGCCGGATCGGCGAATACGGTAGATGCCGCCGGCGATTTCCGGCTTGGCGACTTGCGACGTGGGACAGCCGTAGCGGAACCAGCCGCCGGTGTCGATGACAAGCAAACTTCCATCGGCGTCTTCCAGCACGTCCGTGGGATGGAAATCGATATGTTCCGTGCTCAAGAAATCGTGGCGCTCTGCGACGAACGTGGCGCCTTCGGGCATGACGCGCGTAAAGTTGACTTTGTGGGTGTTAAACTCACACACGAAATAACCGTTGGCGTACTCATCGCCGAGGGAACGGCCGCGATAGCGCGTCATCCCTGACACGGCGATGTGCCCATAGTCGAGCACCGGACGTAACAATTCGCCGGTGCGGCGGAACTCCGCCAGGCATTGCGGCTGGTCGTCGCGCGGATACACTCCGCCGTGCAACCAATGCACGAGGCAATCACCGCGGGTCTGATAGAACAAGTTCACCGTGCCGAGCACATCGCCGGTGCGCGTGAAGTCGATCTCCACGGGGTTATCCATGCCGCCGCCGCTGTGCGTGCGCAGGTCGGAGCCATCGAGTTTACAGGAGAAAATGCGGGCCGCTTCGCCCTTGGAAATCAATTGGCCTGCCGCGTCGTGGACTTCGTGCCCGTGCCTTCCATCGCACCACCAGAGGCGGCCTTCCGGTCCCATAAAACAACCGTGAATGTCGGCCGCGTTCCCGATGTAACCGAACTTGCCCACCAATTGCGTGCGCTCTTCGGCGACCCCGTCGTCATCACGATCGCGCAGCCGCCAGATATAAGGCGCGCTGGCGACGTACAGCGAGTCGCCGTGCCAAACGCCGCCGTTCGGAAAGGTCATGCGATCGGCGAACACGGTCGAGCGATCAAAGCGGCCGTCGCCGTCCGTGTCCTCTAACCGCCGGATGCCGTTGGGGAGTTGCGCGTCCAACTCCTTGTCATCCAGGTTCACGCCAGCGGCGTCGCTGACGTAGAGTCGCCCTCGGTCGTCGAAGCAGGCCATCAGCGGATGCTGGACGAGTGGTTGCCCAGCGACCAATTCCGCTGTGAACCCCTCCGGCAGCGTCATTTCGATGGGCGTAGCGGCAACTACAGAGGACGCGAAAGCCCCTGCCAACGCCACTGCGCTCCACAGCGCAATTCGAACGCAATTTGTCAGCTTCTTGGACACGGCTGCGGCCTTCATTCCGTCGGACTCCTCGTGATGCCGTCAAGGTCGACGTAGTCGCGCGACTTGTGCGCCAACCACGCCCCAGGGCGCACAGTTTACCAGCTTGGCGTGCTAGATGACACGCTTTTAATGAACGCAGCCGCACGCCTGCACCGTGGCGTTGCCGATCAGAATAGCGGACGAATCAATCGAACCGATTGCAGGGCGGAGTCCGAATGTACCTACGAATTGCATTGATCGCACCTGCGCTGCTCGTACTGGCAGGGACGGCGCCGTTGGCGTCGGCGCAACAGCCAATCACCTTTGAGCAGTACGACACCCTCTGCCGGCGGCTGGCTTCGGTGGAGCAAGAGCTTGCCGAGACGCAGGCGATGATCAGCGTGGAGCGGTTGCCCGCCGCGTATCCCGCTTCGCTCCAAACGCCGGCGCCGGCCGCGGCCGCCCCGCCGGTGGAGTTGGAATCCCTTGCCGCGTCGGTCAAGAAACTCCAGGATGACGCGAAAACGATTAAGTATCCGAACGTGACCGTGAACGGCGTGTTTCAGGCCGACACCGGCGCCTTTGATCAAGACGCGGCGAGCCTCGCGTCTGTCGGCGATCTCCAGGACGGCGCCGATTTCCGCCGCGTTCGGCTCAATGGAAAAGGCGCCATCGCCAACAACATGAACTACATGGTCCAAATGGACTTCGGGTTCTTCGGACGGCCGACCTTTACCGACGTCTGGGTGGAGACGACGCACTTGCCCTACCTGGGTACGGTCCGCGTCGGCCAGTGGAAGCAGCCCTTCAGCTTGGAAGTCGTCAGCAGCTTCCGCTACACAACCTTCATGGAACGGTCGCTGTTGTTCCAGCCCTTCACGCCTTTCCGGCACCTGGGCATTGGCTTCTACAACCACAACGAAGCGCAAAGCGCCACCTGGGCGGCGAGCGTGTTCCGTTCCGGACAGGATCAGTTCGGCGGCGACATTGGCGACAACGGCGGCGTATCGATGGCCGCGCGGGCGACGTATCTTCCGTGGTACGACGAGCCATCAGGCGGACGTTACTACTTGCACGTCGGCGGCGGCTACTTTCTTCAGGATCCCGACAACGACGTTACACGCTTTGCGACGATTCCGGAATTCTTTGTGGGCGAAGTCGCGCCGGGCGCGGTGGGCACCAGCCAGGTCGCCGTGCCGGGTGCAGCGAACGGTACGCACTTCTTTGTCGACACCGGCAACATTCCCACGACAATCAGTAATCGTTTCGGGGCGGAATGCCTGTGGGTGCATGGGCCGCTCTCATGGCAAACGGAGGCGATGTTCGCCTCGGTCGATCGCATCAACGGCTCGAACGTGACTTTTCCCGGTGCGTACTCGCAAGTCGGGTACTTCCTAACCGGTGAGCATCGTCCGTATGACCGCACCATCGGCGCGGTCGATCGCGTGAAGCCGTTTGAGGATTTTTTCCGCGTGCGCACAAACCGCGGCATCTGCACGGGGCTTGGCGCCTGGGAAGTGGCGGCGCGTTGGTCGTGGATCGATCTCAACGATGACACGGTTCAAGGGGGCCAATTGACCGACCTCACGGCCGGGATCAATTGGTACATGAACGCCTACGCCAAGGTCCAGTTGAACTACATCCACGCGTTCCTGGACAATCCCACGTTCGGCGACAGCGAAACGGGGATCTACGCGGCCCGGATGCAGATGGATTTTTAGTCGCAGCGGCGGTGCATCGCCAAGCCGTTTAGGCCTCGCCGACCGGCACCAGGTCCGGCACGACGAGATACCCGCTGTCGATGCTCGGTTGCATCCGAGTGTTGAAAGTATTCGATTTCAACGGCCGGCTCAGGGCCAGAATGCTGTTGCGCGAAAGGATGCCCACCGGTTGATCCTGATGCAAGACCACGGCCACCGGACGCGGATCGCGTGAGAAGAAATCCATCACCGTGCTGAACCGCGTGGCCTCGTCGAACGTGGCGACGTTGCGCTCCAGGATGTCGGCCACGAGCGTCGCGTCGTCCGGCCCAGGCGCATGTCCATGGCCGAGCCGCTCGGCTTGTACGACGCCGAGCAGTTTGCCACGACCATCCACCGCAGGCAGTTCGGCGAGATGCGCGTTTTCCAATAGCAGCTTCGCCTGGCGTGCGGTGTCGTCGGCGTTCAGCAGGAACGCGCACGGCGTCATGATGTGTCGCGCGGTCGTGGTTTCCAGCAACTTGCCGGGCTGTGCCAACGTGCTCCACGAACGGGTCTCGTCGTCGAATTGTCCGTAACGGGCGACAAAATTTCTGCCAGAAGCTTTCGCGCCGCGCAACGCGGTTTCCAGGCGCTCGAAGGTCTTGCCAGGTTCGTCGGCGGCTGAAGCGACGCCGCAACTGATCGTCACGTGAACCGGCTCGCCGCCGCATTTGAAGGTCGTGGCCGCGACCGTCTGGCGGAGCTTTTCGGCGAATGTCGCCGCTTCCGGTTCGCTCTTTTGACGCAACAGGAAGACGAAGCGATTCTCGCCGCAACGGGCGATCGGCACGGCGTCGGTGGCGACTTCTACGAGCTTGCGGGCAATCTCGCGCAATAAATCTTCGGCTGACTTTCGACCAGACCGTCGTGCGAAGCGGCCAAAGGCATCGACGTCGGCCACCACGCAGGCCGCCCCAGCGCGGCGGCTGCCGGACATGGAGGAGGAGGAAAGCAAGCGATTAAACGCCGCGGCGCTCAACACGCCGGTCTCCGGGTCGAGACGGCCTTGTCCGCGCGAACGGCGGCGATGCTCCAAGAGTCGCGCCCCCGCACGCAAGCGGGCGAGCGCTTCGCCGTAGACTAATGGCTTGGCGAGAAAATCGTCGGCGCCCGCTTCCAGGACTTCCGTCATTTCCAGCGCCGCGAGCGGCGCGGAGAGCCAGAAGATAATCGGACTGCGATGTGGCAGCGTGCCCTTGAGCGCGCGGCAGGTATCGAGTTGTTCAGTCGTGGTCCGCGAGGCGTCGAGCAGCACGAACTCGGGCTCGACCGCTTCGCAGAGAGCTTGCCCCCCCTCCTTCCCTTCCGCTTGCCAGACCTCGTATTCGAAGGCCGACAGGAACTGGGAAATGTGCCGCAACATGGGGCGGTCGCCGGATACTACCAGCGCCCGCAACGGCCTAGGCTCTTGCGAGTTCATCGAAGGGTCAAACCCTGGATCGCGAGTCGTTCGTGGCGTCGCACAATGCGTCGCGACGGCGCGTCGCTGGGAAAAGTCTGAAAACGGCTCCGTAGAAAAACTCTACGCCAAGAAACGTCCCGACGCTCGTTCCTATGCGCTGGCGGCCAGTTGAATTCCATTTCACAGGACAATGCCGCCTGACGGAGTTATGTCAACATTGGCGATGCTGCGGAATGCGCGAGGGAGTCCGGTCGCAGTGGTTGATCGGCGGGCGATGCTGCACTCCGTACATGTCAACAATCTCTCCCGCAGAAATGCCGCGCACGCCGCCCGGGAAACGGATCAATGCTAGGCTTTCCTTGCGGACGTATTGCGACCAGGGGTGGCGATAGGTCCCGCGCACCAGAGTTGTTGAATGAGCGACGTTTCGTCCACTTCGAGTGAACTATGCGAACGCAGGTGATGACCAAGGACGCCGTCGGGGCGTGGCTGGAGTATCTGCCGATTGACGGCAGCGCGCCGGAAAAGACTCCGGTGGATACGTTCCCCTTCACGATGGGCCGGAACGAGTCGTGCGAATTGCATATCGACTCCGGACGCGTGTCGCGCGAACACGCCGCGATCCGTCGTGAAGGCGCCGACTATTATATTCGTGATCTCGGCAGCACGAATGGCACCTTCCTGAACGGCAAGCGGATCGACGAATCCAAGATCAACGATGGAGACATCGTGGTCATCGCCGATACGGAATACACGTTCTTCACCGGCAGCGACGTCAACGGTCAGGTGACCGCGACCTGCGTCATGCAAGGCGCCGCGCCGGCGGCCAAGCCTGCGCGCGCCGAGAACGCCGGCGATACGCAACTCATCGGCGAGGTCCGCACGTGGCAAGAGATCGTGTCGTTGCGTGCGATCAACAATCTGTTCCATCCGATCGTCGAGGTCGCAACTGGCGATCTGTTCGGCTATCACGTCTTCGATCCGCGTTTCCCGGCGGGCCGGGTCACCGCGTTCGATTGCGAGTTGGCCCGCCGCGCCCGCAGCCTACAGCGTCTCACGGCGGCCGAAGAGACACATCAACTTTCACGGCCGGCGCGGCTGTTCCTGAACCTCGACGCCGCCGACATCGAAGCGCCGTGCCTGAAGGAACATCTGGAGCAATTGCTCGAAGCCTTGGCCAAGGGCTGGCAATTGGTCTTAGAGCTGCCGGAACGGGCAGTGGAAACCGCGGCCGATCTGACGGTCTTGCGATCCTGGCTTTCGGCGCGCCAGGTGGCGCTCGCGTATGAAGGCGTCGCCTCGGGTCGAGCGCGGATTGCCGAGCTCAAGGATCTGCCGCCTGATTTTCTCAAGCTCGATCGCACGATGTTGCAAGGCGTGCATCGCGGCGCGGACCGATTGCGACAGGTGGAATTCGTCGTGCAAGCGGCGAGCGAGATCGGCGCCGAGGTCATCGCCACGGGCGTCGACAACGAACAAGACATGGAAAACTGCCGCGGCCTCGGCTGCGGCTATGCCCAGGGCTTTCTGATCGGCGCTCCGGCGCCGCTTTGCGAGCTGCGGGAACACGCCTTGAGCGGCGTTTAATCGTCAAGTCAGCGCGGTGAATGAGAAGCAGACAGCAGCGAAACAACGTTCGGCAACCTGTGACGACGCACGAATGCTCCGCAATAGTATGCGGCGCGCGCCGTCCGATTGAACCAGCACCACATCGCGACCGGGACCATGCCTTCCCTACGTTCATCTGAACCGATCGCCGGATACACCGTCAAAGAGCGCGTGGGCGCGGGCGGCTATGGCGAGGTCTGGACCGCCGAAGTGCCTGGCGGCCTGGTGAAGGCGATCAAGTTCGTCTACGGATATCTCGACGACGACCGCGCGTCGCGGGAACTCAAGGCGCTGAACCGCATCAAGCAGGTGCGCCATCCGTTCTTGCTGTCGATCGAGCGCATCGAAGTCGTCGACGGTCAGTTGATGATCGTCACCGAATTGGCCGAAATGAGCCTGAAGGATCGCTTCGAGCAGTGCCGCGCCGAGCGCCTGCCGGGCATTCCGCGCGAAGAGTTGCTCATCTATCTGGGTGACGCCGCGGACGCGCTCGACTTCATGCGCGTCAGCCATTCGCTGCAGCACCTCGACGTGAAGCCGGAAAACTTGCTGCTACTGGGCGGACGCGTCAAAGTCGCCGACTTCGGCCTCGTGAAGGACATCGGCGTCACCGAAGCTTCGTTGATGGGCGGCATGACGCCGGTCTATGCTCCGCCCGAAGTGTTCGACGACCGCCCGGGCGAGTACAGCGATCAATACAGCCTGGCGATTGTCTATCAGGAAATGCTGACCGGCGTGCTGCCATTTCCTGGTAAGACGGCTGCGCAGTTGGCCACGCAGCACTTGCAGAGCCCGCCGAGGTTGGCGTCGCTACCGCCGCACGACCGCGCGGTGATCGAGCGCGCGCTCTCGAAAGTCTCCAACCATCGTTTTCCCAGTTGCCGCGAGCTGATCGATTTGCTGATCGTGGCCCCCAAGGCCCGCGCCGCGGCCGTCGCTGCGACGCCGCTCGCTGAATCCGCGCCGGCCGACGAGCCAGGTATGGA
>Ga0163153_10008684_pt1 | contig 10472 bp, 10 predicted proteins | sample OliLakLV19MP6IB1_FD_148629 | JGI IMG/M metagenome (GOLD analysis project Ga0163153, IMG submission 148629) | Freshwater microbial mat bacterial communities from Lake Vanda, McMurdo Dry Valleys, Antarctica - Oligotrophic Lake LV.19.MP6.IB-1 | ecosystem: Environmental > Aquatic > Freshwater >...
CGACCGCCAACGACGTGTTCTCGAACATCGTCCTGCCCGCCAACTTTGCCGGCGTCAACAACAACTTCGGCGAACGCGGCCTGATCAATCCGCCCAAGTCGCTGCTGCTCTCCTCAACGCCAGTGCCGCCGAACTTGGGGGCCTTGGGCGTCGTCATCGGCGCTCCGGCCGGAGCGGTCAATAACGCCGGTCTGGTCGCGCAAGCCGCGGCCCCGGGGGCCGGCTCGAATGCCGATTGGTTCGACGCCGTTTACGATCAAATCCTCGGACGCGATCCGTCCTCCTTCGAAGCGAATCGCAACGCCGCCGAGTTGAGCACCGGCCAGGCCTCGCATCGCGATATCGCCGAAGACTTGCTGGAAAGCCGCGAGCGCAAGGCCGACGTCATCGCCGACCTCTACGACGAATACCTCGGCCGCGCCCCGGACGCCGCGGGCCTGGAATTCTGGCTCGGCATTTGGGACCGCTTCAACGGCCCCGAACACGTGCAGTCCGGCATCATCGGCTCGCCGGAGTACTATCAAACGGCCGGCGGCACCGATCAAGCCTGGGTCGGCGCCATGTACCAGAACATCCTCGGTCGCACGGCCGGACAGAGCGAAGTCGACTACCACGTCAACCGACTGCACCAGGCCGGCGTCAATCTCCAGACCGTCGTCCTCGGCTTCGTCTACAGCGACGAATACCGTTCGGACATGATCTCCGATTGGTACTTCGACTACCTCACCCGCACCCCGGAACAAGGCGGCGTCCAGTACTGGCTCAACCAGATGAAGAACGGCCAATCGCAAGAATCAATCCAGGCCGGCCTCCTCGGTAGCCAAGAGTACCGCAACCTGCACTAGGAAACACCAACCTTGTTGTGGCACGGTCTCCCGACCGTGCCACCGGTCCGACCGCAGGTCTCAAGTTCCCGGGCATTACGACGGCCCGGGGCAAGTCTGTGAAATCGAGCCGCAACGGCAAAAACAAAACGAGGCCCGCCATTCATGGCGGGCCTCGCTTTTTGTATTCCTTCATCGAGCACGGCGCTATTTGCGATAGCCGAGCGATTGCACCACGTGCAGCATCTCTTCGAAGTTGATGAAGCGGCGGCGGTGCCGCAACTTGTAATCGTCGATGGCTTGGGCCAACTCCGCGGCGTCCGGTGTCAAATCGTCGCGGCTATCGGAGAACTGGCGCCGCTCGGCGCCCCGATATCCGGCGGCCACATCGTGGCTACGGCGATCAAACGACTGGCTGCTTTCCGCACTGATGGACGGCTGGTCGAGAACCGTGGTCATACTGCCTGCTCCTGCTAGGTTACAAAACTGACCCTACGCGGCGCGGCGCCCGATTGCTTCGCGACCGTCCCGGGTCAGCAGCCGCCGTACCGTCTGCGCGGACCGCCAATCAACCCTACCCCTCGAATTGCCGAGGGGCAAATCGGCCCGCGAAACACGCGAAAAACAGGTCGGGCGAAAATGCCGAACTGATTCGCCGCATAGACGTTGCGCAAAAGTTCGCCGACCGCAACACGTAACAGCGCCCCCAGCACCCCAATTTCGGCCTTCGATTGCCTTAAAGCCGCCTTTTCGCGTGTTTCGCGTGTTTCGCGGGCCACTCGGCAATCTTTGCGCAGCCTTCCCAGCATGACACTTTGTCCTATTCGCGATCGCCGATCTAAGTTAAGATCGCCGGCCGCGAACGACGAATAATCGTGATACACGGCAGAATCGCTACCGTCGCTACGAGGGGACGCGCAACACTCTCCGAGGCGACCGCGGACGGCTCCCAAGCGGGCCGGATCGCGCGGAACCGGCCAGGCTCAAGGCATCATGACACCAATTCGCAAGGCGGCGATCGCGGGCACCGGTTCCTACCTGCCCGAGCGCATCCTCTCGAACGCCGAGTTGGAGCGGATGGTCGATACGACCGACGCCTGGATCATGGAGCGGACCGGCATCCGCGAACGCCGCATCGCCGGGCCGGAAGAATCCACCAGCACGATGGCCATCATCGCCGCGCGCCGGGCCTGCGAAGACGCGGGCATGAGCCCGGCCGAAATCGAACTGATCATCGTCGCCACGATCACGCCCGACTACGTCTTCCCCGCCACAGCCTGCCTGGTGCAACACGCGATCGGCGCGAAACGCGCCGGCGGGTTCGACCTGGAAGCGGCCTGCAGCGGGTTCGTCTACGGCGTGAATGTTGCCGCCGGATTAATTGCGTCGGGCATGTACAAGAACATCCTGGTGATCGGCGCTGAAACGCTCTCCCGCCTGGTGAACTATCAGGATCGAGCCACCTGCATCCTCTTCGGCGACGGCGCGGGCGCCGCAGTGCTGACCGCGCGCGAGAACGGCGCCGGAGTGCTGCATACCTCAATGCGCTCCGAGGGCGAAGAAACGCAATCCATGCTCATCCCCGCTGGCGGCTCGCGCCAGCCAGCCAGCGCGGATACGGTCGCTCGTCAGCTGCACACGTTGCACATGGACGGCAAACGCGTGTTCAAGTTCGCGACGAAGATCTTCGTCGAACTGGTCGAGGAAGCTCTCACAGCCTGCGGTCTGCAGCGCGAAGACGTAGCGCTCGTCATCCCGCACCAAGTAAACCAGCGCATCATCGAAGCGGCCGTCCGGAAGCTTGAAATGCCGCTGGAAAAATTCTTCGTCAACCTCGATCATTACGGTAACACCTCCGCCGCCAGCGTACCCATCGCCCTCGACGAAGCCCGCCGCGCCGGCCTCATCCACGCCGGCGATCACATCATCACCATCGCCTTCGGCGGCGGCCTCACCTGGGCCTCATCGGTCATCCGGCTCTAATTCGCTCAATTGCGGCTGGAAATGCCACGCCGAGTGTGGCGTTTTCCGCCAAAGGCAATTAGATTGGCCTCCAGCCTCGCTTTCCTCGCCGACCACGCCGAGCCTTGTCTTATGTCGCGCTATTTCCGCTGCGTTACTCAGTGCCTCTGCGCGATCGTCTTCGTTCTTAGTAACGCGCCCGCAAGCGCCGCGCCGATTCAGCGCATCACCATCGACGGGCAATTCGGTGATTGGGCGAAAGTGCCGTCCTATACCGACGCCGCTGGCGATACGCACGACACGGATCACGATGGCCTCAATGATACGCCCGAAAGCGTATTCCATCCGGACGTCGACTTGCTGGAATTCAAATTCACCCACGACGAGGAAAATCTTTACGCCTACTTTCGTTCCGCCAGCGTCGTCGGCCGCACGCAAGTCGGGCAGGGCAATCAACGCGCCGGGCGCTCCTACGTGATCGTGACCATCGACGTCGACCATCAAAACGACACCGGATATTGGCTCCACGAAGGAGGCTATTACCCAACCTCCGACGGCTACGACATGAACATGGAAATCGAGTTCTACAACGGGACGTTCAACACCGGCCACTATCTCAACCACGGCGCGACCAGCGCGCGAGGCCTCGCTCTCGCGGAAGCCGATCAAAAACAAGGCGTCGTCCGCGTCCTGCCAGGCACGTACGACTACTACACGCAATGGTCGATGTTCGAAGATCCCACGACCGGCGATCATGATCTACAGGACGGGACCAGCATCACCTTCGTCGCCGACGGCGGGCCGATCCACCACAGCATCATCTATGGCGCTGCATCGGAGGATGGTTCCGAGTTCGAAATGGTGGCCCCGTTCCGCGGCTTCATGAACTATCCCGGTGCGAGTCCCGGCGAACGCGGCGATCCCATCCTGGCACTTGGCCGCACAATCGACGTCTCGTTCTCATTGGAAGCCAGCGGCGAACTCTGGGCCACCAACGGCGGCAATGGCGTTTGGGCCTCCGACACGGCGTTTCCGATTGAAGGTTACACGCTCGAAGCCGTGCCGGAACCGTCGAGCATCGCTTTACTCGGCATGTCGGCGTGCGCGGTTGCCTTGACGTTTGTACGCCGCAATCGCACTGTTCGCGTGAGAGTCTTTCCCGCCGTAGAATGACGCCATGTCCGATGGCGTGCCAACCAGCATTCAAGATCTGCGTCGCCGTGATCTAGTCCGCCACCTGCGCATTCAAGGCATCCACGACGCGCGTGTCCTGTCGGCCATGGGCAGCACACCTCGCGAGCGTTTTGTCAACGACGCAACCGCCGACCGGGCCTACGAAGATCGCGCTCTCTCGATCGACTGCGGGCAAACGATCAGCCAGCCCTACATCGTGGCTCTGATGACCGAGGCCCTGGAATTAACCGGCAGCGAGCGCGTCCTCGAGATCGGCACCGGCAGCGGCTATCAGACAGCTATCTTGTCGCGCCTGGCCAACGCCGTGTTCACCGTCGAACGCCATCCCGAACTCTCACACCAAGCACAGCAAACCTTGGCACGGTTCGGCGCGTCAAACGTGCGATTCCTCATCGGCGATGGCACACTCGGTTGGCCCGAGGCCGCGCCGTTCCACCGCATCATCGTCACCGCCGCGGCGCAGGAATTCCCCGCGACGCTCTGGGAACAACTCGCCCCAGACGGAATCCTCGTGGCCCCAGTCGGCGATACCGAAAGGCAACTCCTGCAAGCCTGGCGCAAAGCAGCCGACGGTCCAACATCGCGCGCGTTATGCGATTGCCGCTTCGTACCGCTGGTGAGCGACTAATCCGTCGTTTCACTACGCCTGCGTCGCTGCCGGCACGAGATTGCGACGATCCAACTCTTGAATGATCGCCGCGAGCAATCGATCGAGGCCCTGCCCGGTCACCGCCGAGATGCACAGCACCGGCCCGTTCGTTTCCGCCGCGAGTTGATCGCGCACACTTTCCGTCTCCGGCAATTCAGACTTCGTCACCACCAGGATTTCCGGGCGCGTGGCAAGCTGCACGTCGTATTGCTCCAACTCCGCGCGCACCGCGCGATAGTTGGTCAACGGATCGGTCCCGTCCGTCGGTTCCGGTTCCACGAGATGGATCAAGATCCCGGCGCGCTCGATATGCCGCAAAAACTCATGCCCCAGGCCCACGCCGGCGTGCGCGCCCTCAATCAACCCGGGAATGTCCGCCATCACGAACGAACGATCAAAGTTGATCTGGACGATGCCCAGGTTGGGAAACTTCGTCGTGAACGGATAGTCGGCGATTTCCGGTCGCGCGCGCGAGAGCCGACTCAACAGCGTGCTCTTCCCGGCGTTCGGTTTGCCGACGAGACCGACGTCCGCGATCACCTTGAGCTCCAACAGCACGTGGCGCTTTTCGCCCACGCCGCCGGGCGTCGAATCGCGCGGCGCGCGATTCACGTTCGACTTGAAACTCAGATTCCCGCGACCGTTTCTGCCGCCGCGACCGGCAATCACCTGATCGCCCGGCGCCGCGAGGTCCTTGAGCACAAAGCCCTGTTCGGCGTCCATCACGATCGTGCCGGGCGGCACCATGATCACCAGGTCTTCGGCATTGCGCCCGGTGCGATTGGCACTGCCGCCGTTGCCCCCTGCCGGCGCCGCCCAGTGGCGCTTATGGGACAATCCGGCCAGGCTATCGACGCCCGCTTCGGCGCGAATAATCACGTGCCCGCCGTTGCCGCCGTTACCGCCATCAGGTCCGCCGCGCGGAATGTACTTCTCACGACGGAAGCTCACGCAACCGTCGCCGCCGCTCCCGCCTTCGACATAGATTTTGACCCGATCGACGAACATCGAACTTCACCATAAAAAAACCGGGGCTGGCCGATACTCGGCTGCCCCGGAGATATGATTCGCAGTTCAGCGCCGTGCGGCAAGCTGAACATAGTCTCCTTTCGCTCCGCGAAAGGCAAATCCTTTCGCGGAGCGAAAGGAGACTGTGAAACGGCCTAGTTGGCGCTTTCCACCGGCAACACATTGATCCGGCGCCCGCCGCGATCGAAGTGGACCTTCCCCTCGACCAACGCGAACAGCGTGTAATCGCTGCCGGTCCCAACGCCCTTGCCGGCGTGGAATTTGGTGCCCACCTGGCGAACAAGAATATTCCCGGCGCGAACCGCCTGGCCGCCAAATCGCTTGACGCCCCGGCGTTGGGCGTTCGAGTCGCGCCCGTTGCGGCTGGAGCCCTGACCTTTTTTATGTGCCATGTCGCTGAATCCCGGCAAAATCGCTCATTTGGATCGCCGGCGATCCGCGATTGTCGCCGGTCGAGCCTAGTAGCTTACCGGTACGCCCAGGCGTAGTCAACCTCGTCGGGGGCCCCGAGGCGGATCTCCCCTTCGTGCTCCAGGTATTCATCCCCGGGCCGCCAGAAATTGAGCTGCAGCATCTTTTTGGCCAACTGGCGATGCGCTCCCAGCGACTCGCCCGCCCTGTAGAGGTACTTGCCGCCCTGGTCTTTGGGATCGACCCAGCGATAGGCGTTGGTCAGGCCGCCGACGTAGACGTGCATCCTGTCGATGCGCGGATCGATGTCTTCCCAGGTTGCCACGCCCCAGATCGATTTGCCGACCGGAATCTCGCCGGCCACGTCGACAGTATCGAAAAACCGCCGGTTGGGATCCTCGCGCTTTTGAATCGCGTCGATGGCCAGTGGGAGAATGCGATCCGGGTAAACCTTGTTGAACTCGGGGCTTTCCAGGAAGAATTGCGGGACGAAATCCACCGGCTGTGGATTCTCCGCCATTTCCACGACGCCGTCGAAACCGCCGGCCTCCTTGATCGCCGGCTTCATCCGGTAGCCCGTGTTCTTGACCCGGTAAACCAGGTACCAAACGTTCTTTGTGACCAACTCGCCGTCGTCGTTGGGCACGCTGACTTGAATCAATCGCAACGGCTTGAAGGCGAACTCCAGCCCCCAGATTTCGTGACGAAACACGGCCTCTTTCGCAGGTGAGCTTCCGGCCGATTTCGCCCGCTCCCCAAACGTCGGATCGGCGGCCAGGATCTCGACCAGATCATGACGGCTGACCGTATCGGCGACGTTATTGTTCGGCTCCACCACCGTCAGCACGCCCGGCGCGAGTTGACGCAAGCGGCCACCGCTGGCTTCAGTCGCGGCATCCGGCGGGTCTTGCAGCGTATCGGCCGAAGCGCGAACGCCAGTCAGCAACGCCAGGCAGGTCAGGAAAACCAGGAATCTTGGGCAAGCCATACGGCCAATCCTTGTGGACCTTCTGGTCGATTCAGACCGGGAACCTCGCCCAATCCGCGAGGCGCTCCCGAACTGTTTATCTTAATTGGACTTCGGTGCCGCGGTCAAGCAAATTGCCGCGGCCGAAACAGCTCGCTTCCCGAGCTTTGCTTGGCGATTGACGTGACACAACATGCTCAAAAATAAAGACTTATGACCGTTTGTTGCCGTCGGGAGCGGCTAGCCCGGCCGGACCAAGTCCCAGGTCAGCAACGTCGGCTCCACCGGCGCGCCGGCGTAGGCTGACCGGCTCTTGTAGCGCGTGGCCGGCACCAAGTTGGCTTCGGCCGTCAGTTGCACGGGGCTTTCCAACAGCGGCCAGGGGGCAATGGCAATCCGGCTCGCTTCCTCCGCGGACGACTCGAAGCGATACTCCGGGCCGCCATCAATCGGAACGCGAATCTGCAGTGCTTCCGCCCGCTGTGCGCAGCAGAACCACAGGCTGATGGCATCGAACGATTGCAAATAGCTCTGCGCAATCGCCAGTTCCTGCGGGTCGCCCTGTTTGCCTTGCCATTTCGTTCGGCAACGCTCGCGGCGTGCGGATTCTGCCTTCAGAAACTGCTCCGCGGCTGTTTGATCGGACTTGGCATCAAGCTGCGCGCGGTGATGCTCCAAGAGCGCACAAAAATGTCCGCTGGCCGCATAGCCCGCCACCGGCCCCAAGGTTTCGCACTCCTCGATCGACCGCGTCCAAATCGGCAACACAGTCGTGCCGGGCATCTCCGTGAATTGATACGGCCGGCCCAGTTTCGGGTCGAGCTCCGGCGACAATTCCCAGGCGTCCCAGCCGTTGTCGTGCGACAGGATCGCGCCGAGCAGCTGCTCGCGCGCGGCAGAAGACAACCCAGGAAACTCCGCCCAATGGCAGGCCAAAAAACTAGCCAAGGACGCGTGTTCGGACTGGGCGATCAACAGCCAAACGGGCAGTCCTTCCCGTGTCGCTTCCCGACGAATCATGGACGCATTCTCACGACTACGTGTTGGGCCCGGCCGATTCTTCGAGCATCGGCCCCAGCTCGTGAACGAAGTCGCGGACGTCTTGAAATTGTCGATACACACTGGCGAAGCGGACGTAGGCCACTTCGTCAACCTTTCGCAATCGCTGCATCACCATCCCGCCGAGTTGCTCGCTCTCTACTTCGGCGTCGGCCAACTCGTAAACGTCGTTCTCCACGGCCGAGACGATCGCCTCCAACTGCTCGTCGCTCACCGGGCGTTTCCAGCAGGCCTTTTCCAGGCCGCGCTTGATCTTATCGCGCTCGAACGGCACGCGCGTCCCGTCTTTCTTGATGACTTTGACGGTCGGCTCTTCGATCTTTTCGTAGGTTGTGTAACGCCGGTGGCACGAGATGCACTCTCGCCGCCGCCGCGTGGCGAAGCCGTCCTGGCTAGCCCGTGAGTCGATGACGCGATCGTTGTCTTGGCGACAATAAGGGCATTTCATGCCCTTCACTATACACAAACCTCACTCAATGGGCCATTTCACGCCGTCTTTGCCACGAGTTGCGCGTTTGCCAGGCGAACCAACCTGCACAAAAAATGACCGCAGGACCAAGCATCGCCGGCGTGGCCCACAGCCATAAAGCACTGCCAAACAGCATCCAACCGCCAAAACGCCAACGTTGCCCGACCGTCGCGACGCTCGCCCCAAAGGTACTGCGCGCAAGACACACGGCAATCAACATCAATCCCGCCGCGGTCAGGCCGCGAGTCAAAGTCCCAACTCCGAACGGCGCTGCCTGCGCCAGCAACGGCGCAACGTCGCCGTCGAGTTGGTGCGTGCGCACGATCAAGTCGCCCGCTAACTTCCCGTCGTCCGCCGCCGCGCCTGCCGGCGGGGACGGTGCGGACGCGTTCGCGAACTCCTTCGCCAACGAGGGCCGATCCTTGAGAAACTCGCTCACCGCGAGCTCCGCTTCTTCCAACTCCGCCAGCGTCCGCCCTCCGTCCAAGCGATCCTCCGTACCGTTCGCCGCGTCCCAGACGCCCTGCCGAGCACTGCCAAGCAGCTTAAGCGAGCCCCGGAACCAACGCACTTCTTCGCTGTCCGTGGTCGGGAGCTCGCGCAGGCCAGTACTTTGTACGCCGCCGATCAGCGATTCGGCCCCGGCGCGATAGGTGGCCAGGGCCTGCGCCGGCAGCGAGACTTGCGACGCGTCGCCGCGCGCCGCCGCTGGTCCGGCAATCGTCCACACGCTCTCGCTGACCGGGACGTCCACCAACTGTGCAGCCGGCGCCGCGCCGCCGATAGCGCCGCGTCCCTGGTAGAGAACTTCTACGACCTGTGGCAGCCGATCGCTCGCCAACGGCACGAGCCATGAGCCCGCGGCGCCTTCTCGAAGGTCGACGCGACGTCCCAGAATGCGGCACGACACCGCTGCGGCGTCGGCTGGCAATCGAATGGGTAGCTGATTAAGACCTCCGGGGTCGAGTGTCCATGCGACCACGCCGCGGTAACTCCCGTCCGCTTCCACCCGCAGGGAATGGTCCGCCATACGTACGCGCGGCCGATGAAGACCGTCGTCGGCGTTCCGCGAAGTCGCCGCGCAATCGTCGCTCACAATTTCATATGCCGTCCAGTTCACCGGGGCGACGTCTGGCGGAGCTGTCCAGATCGAAGGTAGCGGAACAGGCCGTGCGCCTTCCACTGCCCAGACAACACGGTGATCCTCCAGGCGATCGGGCAACACGATCAACCGTTGCGTTTTGTCGGCCCCTTGGAGCTGCATCTCAGGCAGCGACGCTCCGCCAGCAGGCGCTGCGGCGCGGATGCGCAAGCGTTGTTCGCCCTGAACCGGCTGCGGAGGCCGGACGAGGAGCGTCGTCCTACCCGGCGGTGAATCGGAAAGCAGCTCGTGCGGCCACGCCGGCTCCAGCGTAAAGGGTCCGCGCCACGAATCGGCGACTTGAATTCGCAATTCGTCGACCAGCCCATCCGCGATCGACAAGTGACAATCGAATTCCGCCTGCAAACGTCCCTGCAAATCGAACAACGAGCTTGTTTGCAGCGCTTCGATGCGCGGCAGGTTGGGACGCACACGAAACGAGATCGCTTGCCCGCTCTCCGGCAACGCCCATTCGCCGAGCGGCGCCGACCTCGCCGCGTTCGCCCCTGGCGAAGTTGCGGCCGCTGTCACCGCGCGCGCTTCCGGCTGCAGCCCGTCGACAATCGCCGAACGATGGCGATAAAGCCGGACCACGCGGCCGGTCAGTTCGGCGTCCGCCAGCGTGAGCAACGGCAGGCGAGTCGCATCGCTCGAATTCATCGGCGCCGATGCTAGGATCAGCAGGCGATGTCTCCCCAACGTCGCGCCAGGCAGAAAAACGTGGATCGCCTCACCGTCGCGGGACCAGCTCACCGCGCGCCCGGCTC
>Ga0163153_10008688_pt1 | contig 10469 bp, 7 predicted proteins | sample OliLakLV19MP6IB1_FD_148629 | JGI IMG/M metagenome (GOLD analysis project Ga0163153, IMG submission 148629) | Freshwater microbial mat bacterial communities from Lake Vanda, McMurdo Dry Valleys, Antarctica - Oligotrophic Lake LV.19.MP6.IB-1 | ecosystem: Environmental > Aquatic > Freshwater > Lake...
ATCTCGTACCGCCGGCCGCGGTACCGGCCTTGCGGCACGGCAAACCGCCGCAAATCGCCGGCCGGGCAATCGACGCCGAAGGCTCGCATCACGTCGAGCGTCATCGTCACGTACGGCTGCGAAACGAGCGTCTCTTCTACGGCGAGCGTCAACGGCCGGGCGGCCAGCGGAGCGGCCATCAACAGGCCGCTGAGAAACTGGCTCGAGACGTCGCCGCGAATCGTCGCTTCACCGCCGTTCAAACCGACGGCATCGATGACGACCGGCGGGCAGCCGGTGCCGGCTTCGCTCCGAATGGTTCCGCCGAGCCGCCCGAGAACGTCGATCAGGTCCTGAATCGGCCGCTCGTGCATCCGGGGCGTCCCGTGCAGGCGAAAGCGGCCCCGCCCGCAAGCCGCCAGCAGGGCGGTGAGAAACCGCACGGTCGTGCCGCTGTTGCCGATGAACAGATCGGCCGCCGGAGCCGCAAACCGGCCGCTGCAGCCGGCGACGTCGATCGTGCGGGCCGCGCGATCGTGGCGGACGTCGAGCCCGAGCGTCTTGAGTGCTTCGACCATCACCTCGACGTCGTCGCTATCGAGCGCGCCGACGAGCGTCGAAACGCCGTCGGCCACGGCCGCGCAAGCCAGCGCCCGATTCGTGATGCTCTTCGAGCCCGGGGGGCGAATGCGGCCGACGATCGGTCGGTCGACGACGGCGATCGAAACCGAATCGCTCACGGCTGGGCAATCTTGAACAAGTGCTTTTCGCCCCGGACGTAGAGCCCGCCGTCGGCGTAGGCCGGCGAGCCGAGGACCGCTTCGCCGAACTTGCTTTCGGCCACGACTTCGCCCGCCTCGGCGCTCGTTTTCACGGACTGCATCACGCCGTCGGCGTTGACGAAGAATAGCCGATCGCCGATCGCCAACGGCGTGGCCCAATAGGGGCCTTTCAACCGTTGCCGCCACAGCACTTTGCCGGTCTTGGCGTCGCCGCAGGTGAGGGCCCCCGCCCGATTGACGACGTAAACGCGGCCGTCTTTCACGATGGGGCTCGAGTTACCCGGCCCCAACTGGTTCTCTTGCCACACCTTTTCCCAATTGCCGCTGCCGATAGGCGAACGCAGGGCGGTCAATCCGCTGGACGGCAGGAAGATCAAGTCTCCCTCGGTCGTCGAGGAGGAGATTTCGCCGCACTTCTCGTCGTAACTCCAGAGAACCTCACCCGTTTTCGCGTCGTGCGCGGTGAACTTGTCGGGCGATTGCAGCAGTACGATCGGCTTGGCCGGATCGGCGCTGAAGACCGTGGGCGAAGTCCAATTCATTTGCGAGGTCCGCGGCACCTGCCACCGAGTTTCGCCCGTGGCCGCGTCGAGCGCCGCCGCGAACGACTCCCCCTTGCTTTCGACCTGCACGACGACGTTGCCGGCCGCCACCAAAGGCGACGAAGCCATGCCGACGTCGTTGGCCGCCGACGGATTCTCGAGCGTCAGGCCGCGGTACCAAAGCAGGTTGCCGTCGAGATCGAGCGCTACCAGGTCGTTCGACGAGAAGAACGCAAACACCCGCTTGCCGTCGGAGGCCGGCGTGTTGGCGGCGACCGAACTCGTCGGATGGCAAATCGTGCGGCCCGTCGCCCAGAACTGGCGATGCCAGAGCGTGCCGCCGTCGGCCGCCGAATAGCAGATGACGTGTAGGCGATCTTGCTTCGGCCCGCTCGCACCGGTGACGAAAACCCGGTCGCCGACGACGATCGGCCCCGACACGCCGCGTGCCGGCAGTTCGACCTTCCAGGCGACGTTCTTCCTTTCGACTTTCGGGACGTCGTCGGTTTCCAGCGTGAATTCATCGGGCGGCAGCTTCGATTCCGCCGCCCGGCTCTTGTTGTCGGCGCCGCGAAACTGCGACCAATCGGCGGCCGAAGCCGAATGGGCCGCAAAGAACAGCGTCGATACGACCGTGAAAACGAGCAAGCGGCCTGAGGTTCGACGCGTCGATTCGCAATTCATTTCGTGCTTTCGAACTTTCGTGTTTTCGTGATGGTTTCCGCTATGACCGGTCCGCGACGGACCGGCAATCAACCGAAGGCTTCGTAACACCTACTTCGATGCCATGCGGTCCTGCGAGAGGACGGCGGTGCCGGTGGCGTCGCAGACCCGGAGTTGGAATTTCCAGTCTTGGGCCCAAGTTTCGGTCTGCTCGTTCTCGCAGACCTTGACCAGAATTTCGTTCACGCCGGCTTTGAGCTTCGTGCGCGAAACGTATTGATCGATCTCGACGCCCGAGTGGTACACCTCGCGCGAGTCGAGCAGTTGGCCGTTCAGCCAGACTTTGATGGCGCTGATCGAACCGATCCGGATTTCGACCGGCGTCTCGGCCGCCGCGCGGAATTCGGCGACGGCGTAAGCCGCCGCCCCCTTGTTCTTGCCGAGCGCCTTGTTCAGGTCGACTTCGCCGTACTTCTCTGCCGTCGTGTGCTCGATCCAGACGACCTCCTTATCGGCCTTGCCCGCATACTTGCCGGCCAGATCGACCTTCACTTCCGGCGGGTAGGCGACGCTAAAACCCTTCCCGCCGCTGTTGTCGAACGGGCCGATCAGCTTCCACCGGGTGATGAAGCCGAAGTGAGTCGGCAGGTCGACCTTAGTTCCCAGTTTCTCCAAGGCGTTGGAGGCGGCGTTGATCTGGTCGACGTCGCGCGAGGCGGCGAAGGCCTGTTCGTAGAGCGATTTTTTCTCCTCCGGAGTCGCGGCCTTCTCGGCCGCATTGAGCACCCGCTCGACGGCGTCGCGGCGGAGTTCCGTGCTTGGGTCGTTCAAGAAGCCGGCCATCAGGCGGGCCTCGGCCGCCGGATCGAACCGCACGAGCCAGTCATAAGCCAAGCGGCGGGCGCGCGGCGAGTGATTCGCCGCCAAAACGAATTTCTCCAATTCCGGTGCAGCCGATTTGTCGCCCGACGCCGCGGCTTTTTCGCCGATGGCCTCGACGGCGGCCCGCAGCCAGTTGGCCGCCAAGGGCCCGGCGTCGTCGAGCGCGGCGAGCACGTCGGTTATGCGGGCGGGGCCGGCCGCCGCCGCAATTCGCCAGGCGTGGCCGGCGGCTGCTTGCCCGGTGCCGCCGGGCCCGACGGCCTTAATCGTCGCCAAGGCGTCGGCCACTTCGTCGGCCCGCAAGGGGCCGTTCGACGATCCGATGACGATCGCACCGAGAACGACAGCCGGGGAAATCCAACCGCGCATCATGTTTACGCTCCGCAAGTTCGTAGTTTTACGGCCGTATTCTAGCCGAAGCAGTCGAGGCGGAAAACCGGCACGAGTAGGGCGGGTGGAGCGGCGACGAGCCAGACCATGGGAGATCGGAATATGCCGCGCTGACCCGCCGTTGCGTTCGGCCGGCACCTTGAGACGAGAAGAACTCAACGGAACCTGCCCGTTCGTCGCCGCCCTAAGAACGCAGCCGAGGAACTTCCAGAGTTACCCGCTCCAAGGTACGCGGGTTCATCAATTCGAGCACGGCCGTGGCGTCGTCGCCGAGCGGACCGTCGCAGCGCGAGATGATACTTCCGACATCCAACGAGTGCATTTCCACGACGTCGACCAGCGGGCCGTCGACCCGCCGCACCGCGGACAATTCCCAACCTTTGAATCGCCCCAGCGGCGACCGGTAGGGCCCCGGGTAGGCGCCGATCAGCAACTTCCCTTCGACGTCGCGCAATCCGAGCCGGAGCGTGTAGCTCCGCAGGCGAATGGTCATCTCATATCGCTCCCTTTCCTCAGGCGACATGTAAGCCGCGTGCGGGTCGTACAATTTTGCGAGCGCGCTCAAGTAAGCCTGGCAAAGCCTCACTTCCGACAGCTCCCGGGCCTGCCGATCGATTCTTCGATACCGGTCGTAAAGCTGCGTTCGAACCTCGTCGACTTCCCGGCCGTGATTCTTTTCAATCAGCATTTCGAGCTTGATCCGTAGCCGCCAACGCCGGTCGCGTTCTTGGGCCGAGGCGGCGAACGTTTCGTAGCGTCGCGGCACACTTTCGTCGAGCGTGTAATCGTGGTCGGTCCGGATCGCCGCTTCGGCCTCTTTCGCCGCTTCGGCGACGCGCTCCCGCAGGCGCCGCCGCACGAGGAGCGGAAACTCGAAACTTCCTTCTCGGGCCCAATCATCAAGCCGAAGGGCCGACGACTCGAACTCCCGCAGGTCGGTCGCAAGGAAGTACATCCGCCGCGGATCGAGCCGCAAGAAGAAAGCGTTGAACCACGCGCGGGAGAGTTCATCGTTGAGCGGCCGATGCGAAATGTGCCCTTCGACCAACGTTTTCGCCGCGGCGTGCACCGCTTGCCCCGGACCGGCCCCCTGGCCATCGCCGGCGGCCTGCAGAGAGCCGGCGGCGGCGGCAAGGAGAATCGCTAGTACGACCGACGAGATTCGGAACATAACCCAGTTATACCGCCGATCCCGCGGTATCGAGCAAGGGGAGTCCCGTCGGCAGCCGAAAGAGCGAAGCACATTCCATTCGTCATTGGGTCATTCGTGCTTCATTCGTCATTCGTCATTCGTCATTCGTCATTCGTCATTCGCCATTAGACATTCGTCATTCCGGCCCCCGGGCACTCGCCCCACCCACGAGGTCGCCGCCGGCCGCTCACCGCACGTCGAGTTTCCCTTCGATCGAATCGTCAAGCGTCTTGCCGATGGCGGCGCCGATCAGCATTTTTACGCCGGCGACCATGCCGCCGTGCTTCGTGTCCCAATAGTAGCCGGAGGTCGGCGTGACCCGGATAACGGTGATGCGAGGGTCGTCGATTCCCTCGGTGAACCAGGTCGCCAGGATCGGTTCCCACAATTCCTTGATCCGCGCCCGCTCCCGCGAAATCACGGCCCGGCCGCGGAGTTGCATGAAATCGGAATGCGGCGAACCTTGAAAGTAGAGCGTCACCAGGGGATCCTCATGCAACTCGTTGTTCTTGTGGCTGTCGACGGCGCTCAAGAACCAGAGAGTCCCTTCATCGTCGACCTTCCGCACGTTCATCGGCCGAGCGCCAACCGAATCGCTCGCGTGGACGCCGGTGCAAAAGAAGCAATTCGGCGACTGTTTGACGAGTTCCTGGATCTTGGTAACGGCGTCGCGGCCGCGGAGGTCCTGGTGATTTTGTTCCGGCTGGTTGCGATTGATCGAATCCATGGCGACACGCTTTCAGGTTCGGGAACGACGAGAACCAAACCCAAGCTGCAGTGAAAATTCCGTGCCGGCGTGGAAGAATATTCTGACATCCTGCATCTGCTGCGTGAGCACCGATCCGCACGCTCAAAAGCGAGCGTCCTCGTCACGTCGTCTCAACCCAATATCTCACTCGCTTCTCGAACGTGGTCGGCGAACCCGAATCGAACCGCTTGCTCGGGCGAAAACGAGCGCTCGGTCCCGACGAGCCTGTAAAACGCCCGCCGCGATCTTCCGGTGTACCGAGCGAAACTCGACGCGAGGACTTTGCGGATATGGCGCAATTCCACGGGCGAAGCGGGCTCCGGAGAGCTAAGGGTCGTCGGACAAGCCGCTTTCGGAAATCGCAGCACGACGGAGCCTCGCCGACTCACTTCGCGATTGAGTTAATACCGCTGACAGTCCGGGGTGCCCGGAAGAGCGCGACCACCGGTCGCGGCTTTATGGGGTGCATTAGCCGCACCGCGTCTACGCTCGCCGCAGCGTCGCTTCGCCCGGCGGCGTTGCCGTGGCCTCCACCGCCGGCAGGTGGATTGTAAACGTGCTCCCTTGCCCGGGGGAGCTAACGACCGTGACCTTTCCCCGGTGGGCCAGCACGATGTGCTTCACAATCGCCAGTCCCAAACCGGTGCCGCCGAGCTTGCGGCTGCGGGCCTTATCAACGCGATAGAATCGCTCGAACAGCCGGGCGTGATGCTCCGGCGCGATGCCGCACCCCTTGTCGCACACCGAAATTCGTACTTCGTCCCCCTCGCGTTCGCCGATCAACCGAACCTGGCCCCCCGCCTCGCTGTATTTCACGCCGTTATCCACCAGGTTTCGAATCGCCTGCTGCAAGAGCAGCGCGTTGGCGCGGACCTGGACGTCGTCCGAGCAGACGATGTCGAACGAAACGCCCCGCTCGTCGGCCTTCGGCCGCCCGTCGACCGCCGCCCCCAGCACGATCTCTTGAAGCCGCACGACCGAAAGCACGATGTCCGACGCTTCGGCCTCCTTCTCAATTCGCGAAAGGCTCAACAAGTCGTCGATGATCGCGTCGAGCCGATCGGCTTGCCGGGCCACAATCCGCATGAATCGCTCGGCGTCTTCCGGCGTGGCCCCGTCGAGCACGGTTTCGACGAAACCCTTGATCGAGGTGATCGGCGTCTTCAACTCGTGCGATACGTTGGCCGCGAAATCGCGGCGCATGTTTTCGAGCCGCCGCAGCCGCGTGACGTCGTTCAAGACGAACACCGCGCCCACGGCCCGCCCTTGCGAATCGTTGAGCATCGTGCCGCGAATCTGCAGCACTCGTTCGTCGGCCTGGCGAAGAACCAGATCCCCCTCCAGCGGCTTGTGCGTGCCGAGCACCTGATCGACGAACCGGGTTAGATCGGGGTTGCGGACGATCTCATTGAAGATGCGGCCCATGATCTCCGTCGGCCCCACGCCCAAGAGCCGCCCGGCCGCCCGATTGAGACTGATCACCCGGCGCTCGGAGTCGAGCGCCAGAACCCCTTCGGCCATGCCGGCGAGCACGGCCTCCTGCTCGTTGTTGATCCGCAAGACGCCGTCGAGCCGCTCGGCAAATCGCTGCGCCAATCGGCCGACCGCATCGGCCAGTTCGGCCGCCTCGAGCGGTTCACCTTGCGGCGAGTCGGGGCTTTGCCGGCCTTCCGTCAGGTCGTCGACCACGCGGCGCAGGTCCGCGAACCAACGCCCCATGGCACGGGCCAGCCAAGCGGCGGCCGCTGCCGAGGCGACGACGGCCGCGAACCAGGCTGCGATGCCGCCGAGGTGAGCCGCACCGGCGACGGCCGCTACGGCCAAAGCTATCGGCGGCAGAATTTTCCAGAACAATCGCCGATGCGGCACGAACGAGAGACCTTAGCCTTTGAAGCGATACCCGACGCCGCGGACGGTCTCGACGAACACCCCGTGGTCGCCGAGCTTTTTTCGCAATCCGGCAACTTGCACGTCGACCGACCGCTCCGTAACAGGATAATCCTCCCCCTTCACGGCGTCGACAATCTGCGACCGCGAAAAGGCCCACCCGGGCCGCTGGGCGAGGAATTGCAGCAGGCGAAACTCCGTCAGGGTTAGTTCCACCGGCGTCCCGGTGATCGTCACCTCGTGCCTGCCCGGATGGATCACGAAATCGCCGATCGTGATCGGGGTTTCGTCGTCGGCCAGGGCCTGCTGCCGGCGACGCAAGACGGCCTTGATTCGGGCGATGAGCACCCGCGGACTGAACGGTTTGGCGAGGTAGTCGTCGGCCCCCATCTCCAGCCCCGTCACCATGTCGGCCTCTTCCCCCTTGGCCGTCAGCATGACGACCGGGATGTGCTTCGTCCGGACGTCGTTCTTCAGCACCCGGCAAACTTCGAGTCCGTCGACGCTCGGCAGCAGCAGGTCGAGCACCATCAGGTCAGGCAGGTCGTTGCGGGCCCGGCGAATCGCTTCCTCGCCGCTCGAAACCGTGGCGACCCGGTAGCCTTCCTTCGTCAGGTTGTATTTGACCAACTCCAAGAGGTCTTCCTCATCATCGACGACCAGGATCCGCTCCTTGGCCATAGGTGGACTCTTTTGACTTTGATAAAGGGTGGAGGCGTTCATGGCGGGTACTCCGGTTCGGGTGTTGCGGTTAGGGGTGTCTGGGCTTCCCGGATTAGGCTTGTCCTACCCGACCCGTTCCGCTACCGGCCACCCGCCAGGTTCGCCTCCATTGATAGCCACATATTGTGAGGAATTTGTTAGCCGATTGTGAGCTTCGGTCGGATTCCTGCGGGATATTTTCGGATATTGTGATCACTCGGCCGTCTCCCCCGACCCTGGCGGTAAACCGATTGCGGGAATTGCCGGCACTCTCGACCTGATCGACTAGGACCGGATCATTCGGAATCGACGGGTCGGCAATGTGAGCGCCGCCCCCCGACAATATAGTAGCGGTTATGGTCGATAGAACCGTATTCGCCTCGTCGACGATGCGGGCGATCCGTGCGAGGATCGAATCTTCGAGCGTGTATTCCCGCAACAAAGGCGGCGAACGAACAATGCCCTAGGTGCGAGTTCCGCACCCCCGGAATCTCCAACGGCTCAGCCCCTTTCGGTACGTCGGTCGAGCCTCTGGGGATAAACGAAACATCGACTTCTTGTCGATGTGCCGCATGGCCGATTGTTTCCGATGCAATCCGGCCCGATTTGGCGATAGACGGCGTTTGACGTAGAATCTCGTCGCCCCCCCCCCGGAGAGATGAACCGAGTGCGTCCGCTGCTGACGGTCCTCCTGATCGCTTCCTATCTCACCGCTCCGGTGATGGCGGTGCCGCACGCACACGGCGAGCGGTGGAGCGGCGATTCGACCGCGCACGACGCTCGGCCGCACGTTCACATCGGCTCTCATCCGGAACATCGTCACGATCACGACGATCACCATCACGACGATCATCACCACCACGCAGTCGACCATCGCCACGCGGCGAACGGCGCGCATCACCATCCACCCGCGGCCGTCACGAGCGTAGACGCCGCTGCCTCGCAGCGAGCTGCGAAATACGACGCCCCGACCGTTTGGCCGGCCCACTCGCATGACGCCGACGCCGTGTACGTTTCATCGCTCGTCGGCGCCGGCCGGAGCCATACGGAAACATCGCCCATTTTTTCGGATTTCGCCGTCGCCGCCGTCGTTCAGACCTACGTTGCGCCGGCGGGCCTCGACTGTCGCGCCCGCTATTGGCATCCGCCCTCCGGCGCCTCGGACGGCATACCTCTCTATCTGAAGCTGCGCTCGCTGCGCATCTAACTTCCCGCTGCGCCGATTTCCGGTCGTGGCGAGCGCGTCGCTCGTCGTCGGAAATCGGCGTTTCCCTGCGCTCGTCCGTTTCGGACGGGCCGACTTCCTTTGCGGGATCTTACATGCGCACCGTTCATTGGATCGCCGTCGCCCTCGTTTTCACGGCGCTGGACATCGGCTTCTTTGTTCTCTATCGGGCAGGCTGGATTCACTTCGGACGAAGCCCTGCCGAAACCGGTTCGACGTCGAGTGCCGTCGCCCCGCCGGGCGACGTTCAGGTGGTGCGAATCAGCGCTGAAGCGCGCAAGAACCTGAAGCTCCTTTCCAAGCCGCCGGACAAGGAACCCTATTGGCACTGGGTCCAAATCCCGGGCGAGGTGGTCGATCGACCGGGCGTCTCCGACCGGGGCGTGACTGCGCCCGCGGTGGGCGTGGTGGCGGCGATTCATGCCTTCCCGGGCGACACCGTTCGCGTCGGAGATCCGCTGTTCACACTTCAAGTTTTCAGCGAGTACCTGCAGAACACGCAATCCGAGTTATTCAAAGCTTCGCGGGAAAACGTCCTGCTCGCCGAACAAAAAAAACGATTAGAAGGGCTCGCTCGTGACGGGGCGATCGCCGAAGTCAAACTGATCGATTTGGAAAACCAGACGCGACGGCAAAACACGCTCATCCAATCGTATCGCCAGGACCTGCTGACGCGCGGATTCAGTTCGACGCAAATCGACGGCGTCGCCGAAGGGCGATTCGTATCGACGATCGACGTGGCCGCTCCCCCGCACATCATGGATATCAACGCCGCCGGTGACGTGAATGCCGACTCTTTGAAGCTGGTGAAAGGGACGAAAGACGGGCCGACGTACGAACTGCAGGAATTGAAAGTCGAACTCGGACAACAGGTTCAAGCCGGACAACTCCTCTCCGTTCTGGCCAACCACCGTGCGCTGTTCCTGGAAGGTCATGCCTTCAAGAACGAAGCGACGTTCCTCGAAAACGCCATCCGCGAGAAGCGGTCGGTCAAGGTGGAATTCGCCGAAGACGACCAAGCCCATTGGCCCGACGCGGTGCAGAAATTCGAGATTCGTCACCTGGCGAACACGATCGACTCGGTCAGCCGAACGTTCGATTTCTTCATTCCGCTCACGAATCAATCGCGAACCTACGACAAGGACGGCCGGACCTTTGTCGTTTGGCGGTTCCGGCCGGGGCAACGAGTACGGCTGCACGTCCCGGTGGAGGAGTTCAAAGACGCGCTGGTATTGCCGGCCGGTGCGGTCGTCCGGGAGGGCCCGGAGGCTTACGTATTCATTCAGAACGGCGATTTGTTCCGACGTGCCGCCGTGCACGTGCTGCACGAAGACCGCTTCAAAATCGCCATCGCCGACGACGGCGCCGTCAGTCCCGGCCTATACGTCGCTCAGAGTTCGGCGGCGACACTCAACCGCGTGCTGAAGGCCCAAGTCGCGAGCGGCGTGCGTGCCGATGTTCACGTGCACGCCGCTCG
>Ga0163153_10008689_pt1 | contig 10468 bp, 6 predicted proteins | sample OliLakLV19MP6IB1_FD_148629 | JGI IMG/M metagenome (GOLD analysis project Ga0163153, IMG submission 148629) | Freshwater microbial mat bacterial communities from Lake Vanda, McMurdo Dry Valleys, Antarctica - Oligotrophic Lake LV.19.MP6.IB-1 | ecosystem: Environmental > Aquatic > Freshwater > Lake...
AACTCCGCCGACGCTCGACCGAGAACGAAAGCGACGCAACCGATCAAAGGCCCGGCTTTCGCCGTTCGCCGTGCGTCTACGCGGGCGGCGACGTCGCTAAAAATCTTCGCCACGCGGCACGCGGCCCAAAGCCAGATAGATCGGCGGCAGCAGGAAGAGGTTGAGCACCGTCGACGTAATCAGACCGCCGAGAATGACGACCGCCATCGGGTACTCGATCTCTTGCCCGGGCTTGTTGCCGCCGATCACCAACGGAACCAACGCCAGACCGGTCGCCAGTGCCGTCATGAGAATCGGGTTCAGGCGTTCCAAAGCGCCCCGCAGCACGAGGCCTGCTCCGAACGGCTCGCCTTCCACCTCCTCCAGATGCCGAAAATGGCTCACCAGCATGATTCCATTGCGGGCCGCAATTCCCAATACCGTGACGAAGCCGACGAGCGATCCGAGCGACAGCACGCCCCCTTGCAGAACCGTTCCGGCCACGCCGCCGACCAGGGCGAACGGAATCGTAAGAAACACGAGTAGCGTCAATCTCCAGGAGCGAAAGTCGACGTGCAGCAACAGCAAGATGCCGACGAGCGAGACGCCGGTCAGGGCGAACAGTCGCCGTTGCGATTCGGCGCGGGCCGCGTACTCGCCGAGAAATTCCGGGTGGTATTCCTGGGGGAACGAGAGGGTTTTCACTTTCGCCTCGATCTCGCGAGCGACCGAGCCGAGGTCGCGGCCGCTGACGTTGCAAGTGACGTCGAGGCGCCGCGAAGCCGATTCGCGTTTGATTTCGTTCGGTGCGGGCACGATCTCGACGTCGGCCACGTCTTCCAGCACGGCCTGACCTCCGAGCGGCAGATCGATCGGCAATCGTCGCAGCGCTGCGATGTCGGTCCGCAATTCGGGCACGCCGATCACCACGACGTCGAAGCTCTTTTGCTCTTCGTAGATCTCGCCGGCCTTGGTGCCGTTCATCAACGTCGCAACCGAGCGGCGAATGTGTCCGTGAGTAAGGCCGAATCGCGAAGTCGCTTCAGGGCGCAGCCGAACCTGGATCTGCGGCACGAGCACCTGCGCTTCGACCTTCAGGTTGACGACCCCCGGAATGTCGGCGATTGCCCGTTTGATCTCTTCCCCCTTCGCGCGCAACACGTCCAGATCGGGGCCGAAAGTCCGGACCACGATTGTCGCTCCGGCGCCGCTGAGCACCTCCTTGATGCGCTCCTTCAGATAGGTCAGCAGGTCGCGATAGAGGCCCGGATAACCGTCGACGACCTCCTGCACCTTGGCGACGGTGGTCGGCAAGTCGACGTCGGGATCGACGCTGATCCAGAGCTCGGTAAAGTTCGGCCCCACGACTTCGTCGGCGACTTCCGCCCGGCCGATGTGCGAACCGAAATTGCGCACGCCCGGTACGGCCCGCAGCTCCCGGCTTGCGCGAATGGTGATCCGCCGCATCGACTCGAGCGACGCGCCCGGCTTTTCGACCCAGTGCATCAGGAAATCCGTCTCCTGGAAGTTCGGCAGAAACTCCTCGCCCAACTGCGTCACGACGGCCCCCGTCGCGGCGAACGAAACGACGAGCATCCCGATCGCCGATTTTGGCCGCGACATCAGCGGCGGGAGCATCCAGGCGTAAATCCGCTTGAGCACGCGGGCCAAGGGGGCCTCGCTTCGCTTATCGGGCGCGCCGGGCAGCAGCATCAGCGACAGCGCGGGAGTTACCGTCAGGGCGACCCCCAGCGACGCCATGATCGCCAGAATGTAGGCGATTCCCAACGGGCGAAAGAACGATCCGGCGATGCCGTCCAGAAACAGAATCGGCACGAACACGAGCGTCACGATCAGGCTGGCGTAGACGACGGCGCTACGGACCTCGAGCGAAGCGTCGAGGACCACTCGGTACGCGGGAAGCGGCAACGGCAGCATACGATTGATTTTCAGCCGCCGCAGGATGTTCTCCACGTCGATGATCGCGTCGTCGACCACCTCGCCCAGGGCGATGATCAGACCCGCTAAAACCATCGTGTTAATCGTGCCGCCGTAGAAATGCAGCACCAGCCCCGCCGCGACGAGCGACAGCGGTATGGCCGTCAGGCTGATGAACGCCGTCCGCCAGTCGTACAGAAAAACGATGAGAATCCCGACGACCAACAGGCAGCCGACGGCCATGGCGTGCGAGAGATTGCGTAACGAACGCTCGATGAAGGTCGCGGGGCGGAAAATGGTCGGGTCGATTTCGGCGTCGCCCAATCCGGGTCGCAACGCATCGAGCGCTTCTTCCACTTCGCGAGTGACGTCCAGGGTGTTGCCCCACGGCTGCTTTTCGACGATGAGCAGCAGACCGGGAACGTCGTTGATGACGGCGTCGCCGATCGGCGCCGGAAAGCTCTCGACTATCTCCGCCACGTCGCCGAGCTTCAAAGGCGCACCGCCTCGATAATCGACCACCAGGCCGGCGAGGTCTTCAGCCCGTTCGATGCCCGTGAGCTGCCGGACGGCGAGGCGCTGATTGGGCGTATCGACGAAGCCGCCGCCGACCAGGTGCACGGCGTCGGCCGTCGCCCGTTGCATGGAGTCGAGCGTTACGCCGTGAGCCCGCAGCCGCTCCGGATCGATCCGAACCTGGAATTGCCGGTCGCGTTGGCCCCAGATGGCCACGTTGGCCACTCCGGGAATCGACATCAAGCGTGGCCGAATCGTCCATTTGGCGAGGATCGTCAGATCCATCTGCGACTGCGTTTTAGACGTGACGCCGATCTTCAGCACGCGGCTCGTCGAAGACAGGGGCGATAAGATCACCGGCGGACGCGCCACCGCGGGCAAGCGGGTCGCCTCGGTGGCCAACCGTTCCTGCACCAACTGGCGAGCCCGAATCAGGTCGGTACCATCCTGAAAAATTAAGACGACCGACGACAGGCCGAGCACCGATTTCGAGCGGATCGTCTTGACCCAAGGGGTCGCCGTCAGGGCGTTCTCAAGCGGCATGCTGACGAGCGTTTCGACCTCGCTCGTCGAGAGGCCGGGCGCTTCCGTCTGAATTTCCACCAGCGGCGGGGCGAACTCCGGAAACACGTCGAGCGGCGTTGATTGGAGCGTCCGGATGCCGAAAACGATCATCGCGATCGACGCCGCCAGGACGACGAATCGCAGTCGCAACGATGTGGAGACGAGCCAACTCATGCGCACTTACTTGGCAAAGCCGACCTCGGTGCCGAACAACTCGATCGCCCCCGCGGTGACCACCGGACCCTTGAACAAAGGGTTGACGGCCAGGACGGCGGTCCCGTCGTCGACGTAGCGGATCCGCACGCGGCGCCGCACGAACGTCTGAGGCGCGACCTGTTCGTAAACCCACTCTCCGCCGTTAATGTCTTGAATCACGGCCGACCAGGGAACGGTCGGGCTCTCCGGCTTACCCTCGACGACGAGGCGGGCCGTGACCCGCTCGCCCGGCTTGAGTTTGCCGTCGGGGTTGGGGAGTTCGTAATACAGATCGACCGCCGAGGCGAGCGGCACCGCGGTCGGCGGCGCGGGAATCGGATTTGCCGACTGCGGCACGTCGGTGTGTCGATCGGCGATGCCGACGACGGTCGCCTGGCGTGTGAGAGCGAGATCTCTCACATCGCCCGCATAGACGGAAACGCGAACCCAAACCGGGTCGTAATCCATGATCTCGAACAGCGGCGCTCCGGCCGCGACCACTTCGCCCGGCGCGACGTGCTCGGTGCGCATAATTCCCTCCCGCGGCGATTGGATCACTAGCGCCGCAAGCGTTCCCGGTTTCTCGTCGAGTTGAATATTGTCGACGAGCTTCTTTCGCGACTCGGCCGCCTCCAGCGTTTTTTCCGCGAGGCTCAGTTGGGCTCGGGCGTCGTCGACGGCGCGGGCGGTTCCGGCCTGCTCGCGCAGCAGGCGTTCGGCCCGTTCCAGTCCAATCTTCGCCGCGTCGACCTGAACCTGCGTTTGCCGCACCTGGCCGTCGGCGTCAATCTGGGATTGAGCCACCGTATTGCGGGCTTCGGCGAACCGAATCCGTTCGGCAGGCGTCAACACCGAACGCTCGGGCGACAACAACGGCGTCAGCAGAAAGACGGGCTGCTGTGCTTTCAACGTCTCGCCGACGGGAAGAATGGTTTTCCCGGCGGCCTGAATCGTACCGCTCATCGGAGCCGAGACGACGATCGAAGCGCCCGTCGGCAAAACGATCTCACCGCCGTAGCCCCGCATCCGTTCGACCGGACGAATCTCGACCGGAGCCGTGGTGATGCCCAGCCGCCGCTCGGCGTCGACCGTGAGTTTGATGGTATTGAATTGGTCTTCGTGGGCGATTACGGCGACGGTCGCCGGCGGCGGAGCTTTTGCGGCCGGGCTCGCCCCCCGCTCGCAACCGCTCAAGGTCAGTCCGAATCCCAGGCAAATCAGCCTCAGGACCACGAGACGAATACGGTACGAACCGCGTACGCACGACGGGCAGACGCACCCCATGCGACCGCAATTCGACGAGTCGACTTCTCCGGGCCGGTCAAGTTGTTCGTCAAGCATGGTACCGATCGCAAACCGCGGGACGCATTCGTCGTCGCCATTGTGGTTCGCGTTCGGGCCGGCCTCAATTCAAACGCTCAGTATGAATCAGAATTCATCTTTGGCGGGCAGAACGACTCGAAAGGTCGTGCCGCAATCGGGCAGACTCTCGACTTCCACCCGCCCGCGCATCGATTCGATCAGCGTGCGGGCGATGCTCAGCCCCAATCCCGTTCCGCCCCCCTTGCGGCTGCGCGACGATTCGCCCCGCACGAAGCGGTCGAAGATCCGCGGCAACACTTCCGGCCCAATCCCGATGCCCGTATCGACGATCTCCACCGTCGCCTGGTCCCGCTCGCGACCGACGCGGATCGTCAACGAGCCCCCCGGCCGATTGTATTTGACGCCGTTGTCGAGCAGGTTGTCGAACACCTGCCGGAGTTGATCGGGATCGGCCGGGACGATCGCTTCCCCCGCAACCTCGAGGCGTACCGAAACCTTCGACCGCTCGGCCTGCGATTGAATTCTCGCCACGGCCTCGCGCAACACCTCGCCAAGGCGAACCTGCTGAAGCGGCGAGGCGGCCGTGCCGGCGTCGGCCCGGGCCAACAACAACAGCCTGCCGGCCAGGCGAGTCAGTCGGCCGACTTCTTCGACGATGCTCGCGAGCACCTCGGCATGCTGCTCGGCGGAACGCGGCGACTGTAGCGCCACCTCCGCCTCGGCCCGGATGGTCGCCAGCGGAGTCATCAGCTCGTGCGAAGCGTCGGCCGTGAAGCGACGCATCGAGTCGAGACTATCGGCCAGGCGGTCGAAGACCTGGTTCAGCGTCGCCGCCAGCCGGCCCAACTCGTCGGCCGAGTTGCCGCATTCCAAACGTTCGCGCAAGTTGTGCTCGGAAATATTGCGTGCGGTTTGAGTCATCAGGTGGACGGGGCGGAGCGCCCGGCCCGCCGACCAGTAGCCCCCCGCCAGCGCGGCAAGTATTCCGATCGGGGAAACGATGAGCAACGTGCCGCGAAAATCGGCTAACTCTTGGTCGTAGTCGGCCAACGGTACGGCGATCAGCACCAAGCGAGCTTCGCTGCCTGCGGCGCCACGACCGACGACGACCCGGTGACGCCCCAAGCCGCCGATTTCGTCGCTGAAAAACGCGGGCTCGGAAGACGAAGAAGCAGGACTCGGCACCGGCAGCGCATGCCCGGCAAATCGGGGGCTCTCGAGCAGCACGCGGCCGCCGTCGTCGGTGACGCGCAGCAGAAACGATTCCAAGAACGCATCGGGAATCTCGCTCGACCGGATGTTTTCGCCCCCTCCGGACAAGTGCTCGGTGATTTCGCGAAATTCAAACTCCAACACGCCGTCGGTGCGGGCCAGCAACGTCCGCGCCATAATTCCGTACGCGGCCAATCCGAACCCGGCCAAAACCAGAACGGTGACGAGTCCGTTCGCGATCGTGAGCCGAGTGCGAATGTTCCAAGCCGTCATACGTTATTCCTCGAAGCAATAGCCGGCGCCTCGCACCGTCCTGATTCGCTCCGGCTCACCGGTACGCTCCAGGCGCTTACGAAGCTTCGCGACGTAGACGTCGATGACGTTGGTCAACCCGATTTCAGGTTCTCGCCAGACGTCGCGAGCCAATTGCTCGCGCGTGACCGTTTTTCCCGCATGTCGCATCAAGTACTCCAACAGTTCGCATTCCCGATCGGTCAAGTCGATCGGCTCGTCGTCCGTGAGAAGTTTTCGATGCAGGCAGTCGAGTCGAAACGGACCGACCGTAAGCACGCTTCCGGGCCCCGTCGTCGAACGCCGGATGCAGGCTCTCACCCGCGCCAATAGTTCGGCCCAGGCGAACGGCTTGGCGAGATAGTCGTCGGCTCCGCCGTCGAGCCCTTCGATGCGGTCTTCCAATTCGGCCCGCGCGGTGAGCATGAGCACGGGAGTGCGGACGCCCCGGCCCCGCCATTCGGCGAGCAACTCCATACCGTCGCGGCCGGGCAGCATCCGATCGAGCACGATACAGTCGAACGATTCCGACGACGCCGCGATCGAGCCTTGGTCGCCGTTCTCGGCCGTCGTCACCTCATAGCCTTGCTCGACCAGCCCGCGCTCGAGCGCGCGGCGAAGCTTTTCTTCGTCCTCGACGACGAGAATACGGAGCATGGTGCGTTGCGACACGAAGGAAGTTGATGGAAGGCGTCGTCGACTACCATAGGCCTCCAGGCGGCAATTTGCCATCCTCGAGAAAGTCCGCTCCTCCGGAGCGTCGGCGGCAACACCCCGCGGCCTGGCGTAACTTGCTCCGGACCACTCGCCGGCGTGTAATGCGGGTCGGATTTTATCGCAAAAGGGACCGGCCATGAACGTTCGCCGCTTCGTACCGCTCGCCGTATTCGCCCTATCGACTTGCCTCGTTTGGCTCGGCGGGCTCCACGTTCCAGCGAGCTTCGCCCAAGCGAAAGAACAAATTTCGCTCGACGACCTCTATCGCCAGGAAGCGGTCAGCGAGTTCACCTTTTGGCCCGCCGGCGAAGAAGCTCTCTACGTCCGGAGTTGGTTCGACGGCACGACGCTCGGCCGACGCACCGCCCTCTGGCGAGCCACGCGCGACCGTTCGGGCCCCTACGCGAAGACGGTGAAGCACGAGCCGCTGGAGGCGGGGGAACCCGACAGTCGATATCCGGTCTACTCGCCCGACGGCAAGTGGCTGGCGTTTATCTCCAGCCGCAATCATCTCGACGGCTCGCCCGCTTTTGCCCCGGTGCCCCCCTATTCCGACCCGGCCGGCGACATCTGGATCGTTCCGCTCGACGGCTCGCGCAAGCCGCGTCCGCTGGTCGGTAAAGACAAGCCGTACGGCCGCGTTTTCACCGACGGCTTCTACGGCCGCATGGCGTTTTCCCCCGACGGCAAGCGGCTCGTATTCGTCGCCGACGACGTGCGCCGGCCGCGCACCGATGCGGAAACCAAGGCGGGAGTCGACCTGCACTCGAAACTCGAGCCCGGACACGAAGACGACCAAGGGGAAGGCTACGAGGGATACGGTCCGGCGCAGATTTGGGTCGCCCACGTCGCGGAACACTTTACGAATGTCGAGCACGAGCCGATTATCCGTCGCGTGACTCGAGATCGTTTTTATAACGGCGATCCGCAGTGGACGCCCGACGGCAACCATCTCATCTTCCACGCCAACCGCACGACCGACCAGGAGAGCGTGCGGTACAGCGTCAATAAGAACTACGATCTCTGGAGGGTCACGTCGAGCGGCATGGATCCGAAGTACGATCGGATCACCGACGAGCCCGAACGGCTCACGCTTAACACGGGGCCCGACGTTTCGCCCCGCATATCGCCCGACGGCAGCAAGATAGTTTGCCTTTCGGTGCCGCGGCAGGGCCCGCATGCCGACATCTACGACGTGCGACTTCTGACGCTCGGCACCGAGCGCGAAGAGCGGACCGTCTATTCCGCCCATCGACCCAGACGGGTTGCTCCGGATCAGCCCCCGGGGTTCGCGCTGCAGTGGTATCCGCAATTCCCGCTGCCGATCGAAGCCTGGCGAACCCCCAAAGCGCTCGCCTTCCGCGGCGTCCACGGAATGCATGCCCGCGAAGAGACGATAGACATCGAGGACCGCTCGGACGACGAAGAGCAAGCCGACCGTGAAAACGCCGAGAAGCTTGCTGACGCCAAAGCCAAGTTCATGCCGCGGGTCAACGCGTGGCTCGACGACCGTTACCGGGCTCGCGAGCAGGTGGTGAAGTGGAAGAGTTTCGACGGACTGGAGATCGAAGGCATTCTGACGCTGCCGCCGGCCGAGCTCGCCGAGTTTCGCACCTCCTATCGGCCTTTGATCGTCTATCCGCACGGCGGGCCGCACAGCGCGAGCCGCACCGGCTTCAACTTCACCGTCGAGTTTTTCGCTGCCCAAGGCTTCGCCGTGTTCCAACCGAACTTCCGCGGCACGGCCGGCTACGGCCGCGAGTTTCTCGACGCGGCCCGCTTCGACATGGGGGGCGCCGACATGCGGGACATTCTCACCGGCATCGACTGGTTGGCCGAGCACAAATACATCGACCCGAGTCGACAGTTCGTCTACGGCATCAGCTACGGCGGCTACACCGCGAGCCGGCTCGTGACGCTCACGAACCAGTTCAAAGCGGCCTGCGCGCAGAACGCCGTCACCGACCTGCACGCCATGTGGAGCCTAAGCGACCTGCAGAGCTGGACCGAGTGGGAGTTCGGCGGCAAGCCGTGGGAAACGATCGAGCGCGACGGCAAAAAAATTGACGTCGGCGCGTTGATGCGGGAGCGGAGCCCGACGACCGACGCCCACAAGGTGAAGACACCGACGCTCATCCTGCACAGCGACCACGACCGCCGCTGCCCCGTGGCGATGGGACGGATGTTCCACCGGGCGCTAGAAGAGGCCGGCTGCAAAACGGAGCTGGTCGTCTACGACGACGAGCGCCACGGCATGTGGCAACTGCGGCATCAGGCCGACGTGCTCGAGCGCACGCTGGCGTGGTTCAAAAAGCACGATTCGGCGCGGTAGAGTTCGCGCGGCGATTACGGCGACTTTGCCGTACCGTCCGTACTTTCATTTTCATACAGCCTTGCGGCCACCAATTCTCCGGTATTCGCGTCGATGACGTTCAAGAACCGTCCTCGCGATTCATTGCCGCGAACCCAAATATGGCCGTCGCGTTTAGTAATTGAACGGGCCGAGAGGTAAGCGGAATGGAACCATGCCGATACCACCTCGCCGACTTGACACGACCATAGTTGCTTCGATTGTGCAAGGTCAACACAAACCACTCGTCCGAATGGAGCGTGATAGGCATACTCAACGTAATAAAGCATCGACTTGTCGATGATGAACGGCGTCATCCAATGACACTTGAACCGCCAACGCAGCTCCTTGCCTTCCCCAAAGGAAAGTTCCATCCATTGCGGATTGTCGTTGATGCTCCGCAACGACCACTCGTACGGCGAACGGCAGTTTCGCAATGCCGTCGCCAACGAAGCGTCATTATCACTCCAACTCCAAGCCTCCTTCTCCGCCAAGTGTTGCATGCTGAACCGCCGTTCCGCGGACGGCGGCTCTTGGGCCGCCGCCGCGTACGGTAGAAAAACGATCATCGACAGAATGCAAGCCCGCATCGAAAACCTTCCGTGGACAATTGAACTTTGATTGACATGGGCCGGGAGTTTGAGACGCGCCGGCCACGCCGCGCACCTATCGAGCCGCCGTCGGAGGGTCATGCTACCACGTCTTGAACCGCGGCAACGCCCGGGCCCAAGTGTTTCACAAGCCGGAGGATTTCGACGCCTTCAAATTGCTAGTCGACGCGAATGAGCGGCTGCCGATGCGGATCCTCGGCGGGTGTCTGATGCCGAGCCGGCAGCCCGTTTGACGCAGAGCGTCGGGGACCCGAGACCCGGCACCTGGTTCTGCGGCCTCACGAAGACGGCGACCTCGGCCTCTGGATGCCGCGCCGCGAAATACGGCGGCTCATGACGGCCCACGTCCGGCGCTACAATAGCCGTTACCACGGCAGCGGCCACGTCTGGCAAGGCCGTTTCAAGGCGTTTCCCGACTACCACGTCCCCCAAATACCAAACACGAAACACCAAACACCTTTGGCACCATAGCAAGCCTGCGCAGCATAGCTGTAGCACTTGTCTCAACGCCGCGCTGCTCGCAAACCGCGTGAATTACGGCAAACCAACAATTCTCAAACTTTTTCGCGCACGGTTTTCGCGTTCGCGCTCGAATCTTTTTCAGTGACTGCTACACCCTGCGTCTTGTTCAGACTGGAATTCCCGTTCGACCACTCGATCTCGTACGTATTACTTAGTGTCAGTAGTTCCAACTCCACGTTAATGATCGAAAGCGACGCAAGGTGTTGAGCCATCGTGGAGTATGTCGACAACCGACCGTGCGATCCAGTCG
>Ga0163153_10008690_pt1 | contig 10467 bp, 8 predicted proteins | sample OliLakLV19MP6IB1_FD_148629 | JGI IMG/M metagenome (GOLD analysis project Ga0163153, IMG submission 148629) | Freshwater microbial mat bacterial communities from Lake Vanda, McMurdo Dry Valleys, Antarctica - Oligotrophic Lake LV.19.MP6.IB-1 | ecosystem: Environmental > Aquatic > Freshwater > Lake...
GAGCCGGCGCGGCGGGCTTGGCGGCCTCGGCCGGGGCGGCGGCGCCGGCTTCGATCGTAGCGATCACCGCACCGACTTTGATCGTAGTGCCGGCGCTGACGTGCAATTTCGAAATCGTGCCGCCCTGAGGGGGCCCGATCTCAACCGTGGCTTTGCCGGTTTCGACTTCAATCACCGGCTGGTTCGCCTTGATGACGTCCCCTTCCTTCACCAACACGTTGACAACGTCGCCGGAGTCGATGTTTTCGCCGAGGTTCGGAAGCTTGAAATCAATGGCCATCGCGGCTCGTCGTCCTGCTGGGCGGTGGATGAAGTTCGGAAAAAACTAAGCGGATCGTCTAGGTCGAAACCGGGTTCCCCTTTTCGGGGTCGATGCCGAGATCTTTCACGACCTGCGGCAACTTGCCGGCGTCGAACTTGCCTTGCTTCGCCAGTTGCGTCAGGGCGGCCAGGGTCGTGCATTCCGCGTCGACCTCGAAGTGGCGGCGGAGCCGCGCGCGGCGGTCGCTCCGGCCTACGCCGTCGCAACCGAGCACGTAGTAATCGCCCGGCACCCAAGGTTCGATCTGCTGGGCGACCAGGCGGACGTTGTCGCTCGTGGCGATGAACGGTCCCTGCTCCCCTTCGAGCGTCTTCTCGAGGTACGACTTGCGGGGCGTTTCGCCCGGGTGCAGCAGGTTCCAATGTTCGCAGGCGTTGGCCTCGGTCCAGAGAGTCTTGTAGCTGGTAACGCTCCAGACGTTGCTCGACACGCCGTACTTCTCCAGCAAGATCTGTTGAGCTCCCAGCGCACAGCGGAGAATCGCCCCGCTGCCGAAGATTTGCACCTTCGGCGAACCGCTGCCGGCATCGACCGAGTTTACCCGGTACATCCCCTTGATGATCCCTTCTTCGACGCCCGCGGGCATCGCGGGCATCTTGTAGTTTTCGTTGTGCAGCGTGATGTAGTACATGACCTCGTGGTCACGCTCGTACATCTCCCGCATCCCTTCCATCACGATCGTCGCCGTCTCATAGGCGTACGCGGGATCGTAGCAACGGATCGCAGGGAAAGCGTTGGCGATCAGGTGGCTGTGCCCGTCTTGGTGTTGCAGGCCTTCGCCGTTGAGGGTCGTGCGGCCGGCCGTGCCGCCGAGCAAGAAGCCCTTGCACTTCATGTCCTGGGCGGCCCAGATCAGGTCGCCGATCCGCTGAAAGCCGAACATCGAGTAGTAGATGAACATCGGAATCATGTTGATTCCGTGCGTCGTGTACGACGTTCCCGCCGCGATGAACGACGACATACTGCCGGCTTCAGTGATCCCCTCTTCGAGAATCTGCCCGTCCTTGGCTTCCTTGTAGTACAGCACGTTGTCGCTGTCGACGGGCTCGTACAACTGCCCCGTGTGGGCGTAGATGCCGCATTGCTTGAAGAGTGATTCCATGCCGAAGGTCCGCGATTCGTCGGGGACGATCGGCACGATGTATTGGCCGATGTTCTTGTCTTTCAGCAACCGGCCGAAGTGCTTGACGAAGCCCATCGTCGTCGATGCTTCACGCTCGCCGCTGCTGTTGAACGACTCGGCAAAATCCGAGTTCGGCGGAATGATCGACTTCGGACGCTCCTTCGAACGCGACGGCACCGGCCCGCCGAGCGCAGAGCGACGTTCGCGGAGATACTGCATCTCCGGACTGTCGTCGGCCGGCTTGTAGAACGGCGCATTGACGACGTCTTCGTCCGAAATCGGAATGCTAAACCGCGTGCGGAATTCGCTGAGTTCCTTCTCGTTGACCTTCTTCTGGTTGTGCGTCGTGTTCCGGCCTTCGCCGGCTTCGCCCAAGCCGTAACCCTTGATAGTTTTGGCCAGAATCACGGTCGGCTTGCCGTTCTTGTTTTCGGTGGCCCACTTGTAGGCCGCGTAAACTTTCTCCGGATCGTGGCCGCCGCGGCGAAGGCAATTGAGCTTCTCGTCGCTCATGTGCGACACCATCTCGAGCAGTTCCGGGCTCTTGCCGAAGAAATGCTCGCGAATGTAGGCCCCGCCGCTGACGACGTACTTCTGGAACTCGCCGTCGACCACTTCGCCCATCCGCTCCACCAGCGTGCCGTTCACGTCGCGGGCCAAGAGCGCGTCCCAATCGTCGCCCCAGATTACCTTGATCACGTTCCAGCCCGCGCCGCGGAAAGCCCCTTCGAGTTCTTGAATGATCTTGCCGTTGCCGCGTACCGGGCCGTCGAGCCGCTGCAGGTTGCAGTTGATGACGAAGATCAGGTTGTCGAGCTTTTCACGCGAGCCCAGCGTGATGGCGCCGAGCGATTCCGGCTCGTCGCATTCGCCGTCCCCCAGGAACGCCCACACTTTTTGATTGGTCGTATCTTTCAAGCCGCGGTCGGAAAGATACTTGTTGAACCGAGCCTGGTAGATCGCCATGATCGGGCCCAGCCCCATCGACACCGTGGGAAACTCCCAGAATTCCGGCATCAGCCACGGGTGCGGATAACTCGATAGGCCGCCCCCCGGCGCCATCTCGTGCCGGAAATTGATCAGCTTCTCTTCGCTCAGCCGCCCTTCCAGAAAAGCGCGGCTATACATGCCGGGCGAGGCGTGACCTTGAAAATAGATCTGGTCGCCGTCGTACCCGTTACCCTTCCCGCGGAAAAAGTGGTTGTACCCCACTTCGTACAAAGTGGCGCTCGAAGCAAACGTGCTGATGTGGCCACCGGGACCATCGGGACCGACCTTGTTGGCCCGCACCACCATCGCCATGGCGTTCCAGCGGATGATGCTCTTGATCCGTCGCTCGATCTCGCGGTTGCCGGGGAACACCGGCTGCTTGTCGGACGGAATGGTGTTGATGTACGGAGTCGTGGCCGAAAACGGAACCTCGACGCCCCGCTGGTGCGCGGCGACGTTCAGCTTCGACAGCAGGTACGCCACGCGCTCCGGACCTTTGTTCTCCAGAGCGTACTGCAGCGATTCGAGCCATTCGGCCGTTTCGGCCGGATCGGAGTCGCCGCTGACCGGGGCGATTTCAACCTGCGACATGTGCTACTCCCAAACGCGACCAACGATACGGACTCTCGACCAAGACGGTCTCTCAACAAACACAGTGGTGCCGGCCCCTTTGGACCGACCCGCTATTATTTCCGCATTCGACGCGCCCGTAAAGGCCCAACTCCGCGTTGTATAGGCATTTACGACGAGTATGGCGGCTTCCAACGGCGGCTTGCCGCCACCGCTACTTTTCGTGGCGGTCGCGACGCGGCTTGTAGATCTCCGTCGCCGTGCCGTGGAACACTTCGCTCGCGAATGCCACCGTCTCGCTCAAAGTCGGGTGCGGGTGGATCGTACGGGCCACATCGTCGACCGTGGCACCCATCTCAATCGCCAGCACGGCCTCGCTAATCAGGTCGCCGGCGCCAATTCCGACGATGCCCACCCCCAGCACCCGCTCGGTTTCGGGGTCGACCAGGATTTTGGTCATCCCCTCGGTCCGCCCCAGCGCCTGCGCCCTACCACTGGCGGCCCACGGATACCTGGCAATTTCGACTTCGCGACCCTGCTTCTTGGCTTGGTCTTCGGTCAGACCGGCCCAGGCAATTTCCGGGTCGGTGAATACCACTGCCGGAATCGCCAGTGCGTCGAATTGCGCGGCGTCATCGCCGTGGATCACTTCAACGGCCGTGCGCCCCTCGTGCGAGGCCTTGTGGGCCAGCATCGGTTCGCCCGCGACATCGCCGATCGCGAAGATGTGCGGATCGGCCGTACGCAGTTGCTTGTCGACTTTGACGAAGCCCTTGGGGTCGATTTCGACTTTCGTCCGATCGAGCCCGAAACCTTGGCTGTTCGGCTTACGGCCGATTGAGACCAAAACCCGCGAGAAATTCTCAGTCCGCTTCGCGCCGTCAGGGCCTTCGAACGTTACTTCGATGTAATCTTTTTTGTCGGTGAGTCCCGCGACCTTCGTTTGCAGATGGATTCCGGCGAAGAGCTTATCGAGCCGGGCGTGGAGCGGCTTCACCAGGTCGCGGTCGGCGCCAGGGAGCAGTCCCGGCAACAGTTCGACCACGCTGACCTTCGCGCCCAGGTTGGCGTAAACCGTCCCCATTTCCAGGCCGATGTAGCCGCCGCCAACTACCAGAAGCGACTCCGGGCAGTCTTTCAACTCCAGGGCCCCGGTCGAGTCCATCACGCGGTCGGTCCCGAGATCGAACGCCGGGATCTTGGCCGGACTGCTGCCCGTGGCCACCACGCAGTAATCGAACGTGAGCTTATTGTCGGCTCCGGTCGCGATCTCGCCCCCTTCGAGGCGGAGCGTGGTCGAATTCTCGAACACGCCGCGAGCGTTCACCACGCGAACTTTTCGCTGCTTGGCCAACTGCTTGAGGCCGCCGGAAAGAGTGCTGATCACCTTTTCCTTGCGAGCCCGGACGGCGTCGATGTTGATTTTGGGCTTCGAAAACTCGACGCCCCAATCGGTCATTTCGTGGGCTTCTTCAATCACGCGGGCGACGTGCAGCAGGGCCTTCGAGGGAATGCAGCCGCGCAGCAGGCAGGTGCCGCCCAGCCGCGGGTCGGCCTCGACGAGCGTGGTTTCCATTCCCAAATCGGCCGCCAGGAAGGCCGCCGCGTATCCGCCCGGTCCGCCGCCGAGCACCACGACATGACTATGCATGGTTTACCTAATCGTTTTCATGCCGGTCGCTCGCCCGGATGGGCGACGCCCCTCAAGGCCGGCGTCAATTCTTGCGCAGTCGTAAAAGGTCGCCGACCGACCGGAGATCATCGGTCGATTCGCCGAACATCTTAATTCTACGCGCCGACGATCGACTAGTGGGAAGATGCCGCGGTTGACGGTGGAACCGCGAAAACCGATCGGCAATATAACGGCCGCTGATGGACGACCGTTTGGCGCGCTTGCAGCATCAAGCGGCGTGATGCACGTGCCCCGCGAGCGCTCCGGAGAGGGGATCGGCGCCCTCGGCGCAGAAGCCCAAGTGCAGGTGCCGGCGGAAGCCTTCGGCGAACTCGAACTTCCCCCCCGACAATTTGCCGACACTCCGCATCAGGTCGCGCATGGTCACGAGGTAGGAATCGAGACCCTGGCTTTGGTCGAGCCAGAGTTTCTGGCTGCGGTGGGCCGAGAGCATCTCGGCTTTGAGGTCCATCTGCGGCGCCACGTCGACGAACAGCTTCGGCACGATCGGTCCGTAGAGCGGATCGCAGTTGCCGTGCGGCTGCGCGTGATACACCGTCACGTCGTCGAAGTAGGCGGCCGTCGGCGGGTCGCAAGGGAAATTCGGCATGCAGCGGGAGAAGGCCGAGGTCACCGCCAGGCGGCAGGTGTTCGTGTGGTCTTCCATGTAGTCGACCGGCGAATGCGTCAGCACGATGCTCGGCTTTACCTCGCGGACGATGGCCGTCAGGCGATAGAGGTTCGGCCGGTCGTACATCACCTCCATGTCGTGAGCGATCGAGTCGTGGAACGTGAAGCCTGCGATGCGGCAGGCCTCGATGCTCTCCTCGCGCCGCATGGCCCGCAGCTCGTCGCGACCGTAGACGGTCGACCCGCAACAGCCGTCGGCGACGTTCATGTAGTGAACGTCCCAGCCGGCATCTTTCAGACGGAGCATAGTGCCGGCCATGACGAACTCAATGTCGTCGGGATGGGCGGCGATGGCGAATGCGGAAGGCATAGGGGCGAGGGGTGAGGGGCGAGGGGTGAGAAAGACGGGAACGAAAACGCACGCCAAGCACGACGCGAAGACGATGAGCGAAGGTTCACAAACGGGGTGAACGTCTTCCGCCTCACCCCTGGCCCCTCAACCCTCGTCCCTACTTAATGCATTTCGGTTTCGCAGGAGCCGATACCGTCGCGGAAGAAGTTGAATTGCACGTTGGGGTGATCGGCCAGGAGCGACATCGGCACCGCGGAGTCGGGCAGCTTCTTCGAAATCATCAGCGTGGTGAGCCGCATGCCGAACGGGTTGTCGTGGTTGCCGTAGTGCCAGATGGAGACCTTTTCCGACTTCCAGGTCTCGACGGGGCCGACGGAGAGGGCCTGCGACGGCACGTTCGAGACCACGCCGCCGCCGGAGGTCCGGGCGTTCTGGATGATGGTCATCGGGTGCAGGTCGACGATGCGCGTGCCGAGCTTGCGATATTCGGCCGGCGGCGGCGGCTCGTCTTTCCACTTCCCTTCGCGCTTCGGCGGGTCGTTGAAGGCCCAGTGCTTCACTTCGCCCTGGCCCCCTTGCATGACGACGCAGCGGGCCTTGTCGTAACTGGCCGAGTATTCGCGGGCGTCGACCTTCGGGAAATGGATGTTCTCCATCGGCATCCGCAGGTCGGGCCGGATGCGGTTGAAGCACATATCCATATCGGCCTTGGCGAAGGAGAGCGGGAAATCGATCGCCGCCTCCTTGCCGTCGATCACCCACTCGTCCATGCCCCAGAAATGGCAGTGCTTCAGATTGAGCTGTAGCTCGTTCACCAACCGCGCGACGAGCGGCAGCTGCTCGGTGGGGCCGATCGGCCCGCAAATTCCGGCGGGCCGATCCGGCGTCGACTGCTTCCAGGCTTGGATGTATTCGAGCGCTTCGGCCAGATAAAAATCTTCGCGCGTGTCGTAGAACTTCACGGAGAAGCCGGGACGGGCGAGCTTCAAGAGGTCGTCGGGCTTGAGCCGCGCGGCATCGTCTAAGAGTTCGCGATCGAGCGTGGTGTAGTCCCACCAATCGGCGCTAATTTTCGAAATCGGTCGCATGGGCGTGGTCCTGATATCCGAGAGCCAATTCACCGCCGAACGTACCACAAACCTTGTCCTTCATAAAGCCGCGACCGGTGGTCGCGGTCCGGTCTACCGTCGGCACGACCGTACCGGCCGTCATCATTATGGAATCCGAGAATCTCGGACCTTAGAATCGCCGCATGGGCGTGGCCATCGGTTATCACCTCGTTTTCTCCGGCTTCGGACTCTGGCTACCCGGAGACGAGCGAGGCAACTGGTCGGAAGCCTGGGACGAGATGATCGGCTACTTTGAGCCGCATATGCCGCACCTCGGCGACCCGGTCCGGAAGCGAATGGCTGAGGAGCGGATGCAACATCCGCGCGTAGTGCTTGACGAGATCATGATCGAGGCGGTCATTGGCGCCATCGACGAGTGTCGCCAGAAATCCGATTGGCGGATCGCGGCCGCGGCGATCGAACCGACGCATACTCATTTGTTGCTCACCTACACCGACCGCGACATCGATTTAACGGCCAAATGGCTGAAGGATCAAAGCACGAAGGCCGTTCGCCGCGCGTGCAAATACTCCGGGCCGGTCTGGTGCAAAGGCAAATGGCGGACGTTCGTCTACGACGAATTCCATTGGGAGAATGCAATCCGATACATTGAACGACACAATGAACTGCGTGGCGCGGGCGCCCGCCCGTACATCTTTCTCAAATGAAGAGGACCGCGACCACCGGTCGCGGCTTTATGAAGGTCATAGAAACCATTTGTCGCCTGCTGGATGAACAAGGCGCCCCGTACCGCACGGTCGAGCACGGGCCGACACGGACGTCCGAGGAATCGGCCGCGGCCCGGGGCGAGCCCCTCTCGGTCGGCGCCAAGGCGCTGGTCGTGAAGACGGATGACGTCTTTCGGCTGTTCGTCGTCGCGGCCGATATGCAGTTCGATTCCAACGCCGTCCGCAAGCAACTTGGCGCGAAGAAAACCCGCTTCGCCACCCCCGATGAACTGATGGAGCTGACCGGACTCGTCCCCGGCAGCGTCCCGCCTTTCGGCGACCCGATTCTGAAGCTAGAGCTCTACGCCGACACGGGCGTCGGCCGGAGCCACGACCGGGTGGCCTTCAACGCCGGGTCGCTCACCAACTCGATCATCCTGGCGACGGCGGATTGGGAGCGGATCGCTCGGCCGACTCGCTTCGCCATGGCCAAAGTGCCGGGCGGTTAGGGAAATAAGCCATGGCCGACCAACATGAAGCCTGGAGCGAAGACATCAGCACTACGGCTGCGTCACTTCCGCCAGGGGGCCGACGCAGACCGTCGTGTTCTTCGCGAACGGGTATTTACGGACCACGGCTTCGATGTCGGCGCGGGTGATACTGTCGACCCGATCGAGGTCGTCTTTCACCGTGCGATACTCGCGGCGCGAAGTCCAGTTCGACGCCAGGTTGAAGAGCCGGCCGCGGGACCGTTCGCTCCCCAGCACCACCCGCGAGTTGGCCTTGTTCTTGGCCTGCGAGAGTTCGGCGTCGGTCACGCCGTCGGCCGCGATCGCTCCGTAGATGTCGGCGACCCGCTTCAGATTATCGGCCGCCAGCTCGGGATCGCAGGCCAAGTAGGCGACGAACGCCCCGCCCCCCTGCCCTTCGTGGTGCGAAAGGCTCGCCTGTTCGGCGTAACCCGGGTCTTCCAGCTCCCAGAAGAACCGGCTGCCGTTATCGTCGCCGATGATGACCGAAAGAATCTTGGCGGCGTACCGGTCGGCATCGGTCGACGACGGCCCGTCGCAGACCTGGATAACATACTCCTGCACCGCCTGCGGCTTGTGCAGCGTGTGGAATTTGCACGCACCGGAAGGCCGCGGCGTCTCGCGCCCGGCCTCGATCGCCTCCCACATTTCGCAATGCTGTTGGGCGTCGGCCGTCAATCGATCGAAGTCGACCTTGCCGGCGCCGACCAGCACGATGTTCTTCGGCGAGTAGCGGCGGCGGAAGTACTCGCGCATCGCCTCGACGGGCAGGGCCGCAATGCTCTCGACCGTTCCCAGCACGCTCCGCCCCAGCGGGTGCTTGCCGTAGTGCAGCGAGCGGACGAGATCGTCGGCGCCGTACGGCGGCTGGTCGAGGTACATCCGGATTTCTTCGATGATCACTTTCTTTTCGACGTCGAAATCTTCCTGCCGCAGCGAGGGCCGCAGCATGTCCGACAACAGCTCGATCACGCGGCTCTGGTATTCCGGCAGCACCGAGGCGTAGTAAACCGTCTGTTCTTCGCTGGTGAAGGCGTTGTAGTCGGCGCCCAGCACGTCGAAATCGAGGTTCACCTGCTCGGCCGTCCGCTTGGCCGTCCCCTTGAACATCATGTGCTCGAGGAAATGGCTCACGCCGGCCACGTCGTCGGATTCGTCGCGCGCGCCGGTTCGCACGAAGAAGCCCAGCGACGTGCTGCGGGCGTCGTCGTTGCATTCCGCGACGATTTCCAGTCCGTTGTCGAGAACCGCTTTACGAAACTGCACCCTGAACCTCCAAGGCTTTCTGACCGAGCGTGACGACCGTGAAATCGCGCGGGGGATTCTTCGTCAGGTAGGCGTTGATGCCGTCGGCCGAGAGGCCGTCGACGATCGAGCTGATTTCGTCGAGCGTGCGAACGCGGCCGATCAGGTACCAGTCGCGGGCGATCGCCGAGCTCCGCGCCGAGCTCGACTCCTGTTGCATGATCAGGCCGCTTTTGATGCGGGCCTTGAGCCGCTCGAGTTCCTGCGGCTGGATCCCTTCCGCCAGGCGGACGACTTCGGCCAGGATGACGTCGAGCGTTTCCTGGGCCCGCTCGGCCGTGGTGCCCGAGTAGCAGAGCACGCTGCCGCGATGCTTGAGCGTGGCGTGCGAGGCCGACACCGTGTAGCAGAGGCCCCGCTTCTCGCGGACCTCGGTGAACAGCCGCGAACTCATACCGCCGCTCAGCACGCCGATGGCCCCCCAAGCCAGGAAGTAATCGGGATGGCTATAGGGAACGCTGTCGTAGGCGACGGCGACGTGCGTCTGGTTCGACTCGTGCGGAATATGGTTGCGGCGCGTGGAGCGGGCATTCTCTTCAATGGCCGGCTGCGCCACCGGCGCCCAATCGCCGAACAGTTTTTCGACGTGGTCGCGGACGCGGGGCCAATCGACCTTGCCCGCGACCGCGAGGATGGCCCCCTGGGGCTGGAAGCAGCGCCGATAATGGGCCTGAATTTCGTCGAGCGTGATCGATTCGAGCGCTTCTTTTTTCCCCTGGCTGCGGCGGCCCCACGGTTCCGGATAGTGCAGGCGGCGGAGTTCCTGCATCACCCGCTGGCCCGGCTCGTCTTCGACGCCCGCCAATTCCTGCAGGGCGACCATCCGGGCCGATTCCAATTCGTCGGCCGGCAGAGCAGCGCGGCGGAGTACGTCGGCGTAGATATCGAGCGCCGGCAGCAAGTTCTTGGCGAGCGTGGCGCCGCTATAACCGCACAGCGCGTCGGTGACCGACTCGCCCCGCTCGACCCCCAGGTTGTCGAGATCCTCGACAAACTGCCGACTATCACGCGCGCCGGCACCGCGGAGCGTCATTTCGTTCGTCAGCACGCTCAAGCCGCCCCGATCGCCCGGTTCGTGCACGAACCCGCCCGGAACGCGGATGGTGAACGCCGCCGACTCGAGCGACTTCATCGGCTCGGCCAAGAGCACCAGGCCGTTGGGGAACGTGTGCGAGTGGATTTCTTGCTGCACGATG
>Ga0163153_10008692_pt1 | contig 10464 bp, 10 predicted proteins | sample OliLakLV19MP6IB1_FD_148629 | JGI IMG/M metagenome (GOLD analysis project Ga0163153, IMG submission 148629) | Freshwater microbial mat bacterial communities from Lake Vanda, McMurdo Dry Valleys, Antarctica - Oligotrophic Lake LV.19.MP6.IB-1 | ecosystem: Environmental > Aquatic > Freshwater >...
CCCGACACCCTAACCGCCGCCGAGCAAGCGGCTCTACTCCGGGCGTCCGCCGGCCACCCCCGGGACCACATTATATTGTCGTTCGCCCTGGGCACTGGGCTTCGCCTCGGGGAAATCGTGGGCCTAAACGTTGGCGACGTGTTCACCTTGGACGGCACGCCACGAGTCCGGGTCCGGATCCGGGCCGAGATCGCCAAGGGTGGCCGCGTCGGCGATGTGTTCCTGCCGGATGCGCTGGTCGCCAAGCTGCGCCAGTTCTGGTCCTCGAAGGCCGCCCGGTTCGAATCGCTGGCCCCGGCCGCTCCCCTACTCTGCAACCAGTCCGGTGATCGGATCTCGAAGCGCCGCGTGCAGATGGCCTACCACGGCTGGCAGGTCGCGGCCGGATTCGATCGGGCCTACTCATTTCATTCGCTGCGGCACACGGCGGTCACGACCGTTTATCGGGCGTCACGGGATCTGTTCCTGGCGCAGAGGTTTGCGCGGCATGCGTCGCCGTTGACGACGACTGTTTATGCGCATCCGTCGGACGAGGATCTCCTTGATGGCGTCCGGAGCCTGCGCTGCTAAAATTGCCCGATTGCCTCAAATGGACTACTTGACTTATAATCAAGTCTCGCTCTAGCATCGGGGGGTGAAAGAACCTCTGAAGCCGGCGGATGCCGAGCGCCTCATTGCCAGGATTCTGGAGGAGGGTGCCGTTCGTTACAGCCGGCACGCCTTTCAGGAAATGGCCAACGACGAACTCGCGACGCTCGACATCGAGAATATCCTGCGGGCTGGGGTCGTCGAGCCGGCGGAGTTTGAAAACGGATCCTGGCGTTACCGGGTCCGAACACCTCGTATGATGGCCGTGGTGGCGTTCCGATCCGAGAGCCAGCTCGTTGTAGTGACGGCCTGGCGGGAGAAGAAGTGATTATGAAGAAGAACCTGCAGTCAGGCTCCCACTGCATCTCGTGTGGCGCAACTATGACCAGTGGTCGGGAGAAATACCGGTACGTGGAAAGCGGTCTGCCAAATGTAACCCTGGTCAATGTCGAGATCTTGCGTTGCCCGAAGTGTGGTGAATTCGAACTGGTGATTCCAAAGATGGCGCAACTCCATCGCTTCATCGCCGGCGTGCTGGCCAATAAGACGGAACGACTGACGAATCACGAAGTCCGATTTCTCCGGAAGCATATAGGGTGGTCCGGCGTGGACTTTGCCCGGAGCTTCGGGGTCACTCCGGAAACCGTCTCTCGCTGGGAGAGCGGCGCTCAGTCAATGAATTCGATGGCCGAGCGTCTGCTCCGGATTTTGTCGATGGATCGCGAGCCGATTCGGGACTATTCGATCCTGGAAAAGCTCGGGAGCGAGTCTCCTCGGAAGCCTCGCCCCATTCACGTCGCCATGGAACGCGAATGGGCATTGGCGGCATAGCGCATCGTCATCACGACATCATCGCCACAATCTGCACCCGCTGCTCCGGCGTCAACGGCATGTGTATGGATTCCAGCCCCATCAGCCCGTAGGTGAACGCCAGCGAGTAATGGTCGGCCCCGGTTCGGACATAGCGGTATTTCTTAGCCCCGGTGTCGGCATCCTCGTCCAGGATCTTGGCATTGGCAGACAAGTGCTGGGCAAAGAGTTCCAGCTCCGGTGACCGTGGCGGCAGCGCGATCTTCTTCTCCCGGATGATGGCCCGGGAGGCGTCCAGGGCTTCTGTTCTATTGATCTCGACCTTGTAGTTGTCGTCATCCCACTTGGCCGATCCCCGCTGGCTCTCGTTGAAGAAGCAGAGGTGGATGTCCCGGCGATTATGGCGCTTGGCGAAGTCCCGAGTGGCATGGGTCTCCGGCATCCCGTCGATGACGCAGCTTCGGACGTTGAACCGCCGCATGAGCAGGTCCAGCTCCGCGAACTCCCGGCAGGTCTGGACATGGGCGATCCTGGGTTTCACGCGCTGGTACCAGTCCCGCTGCAGGATGACCACGTGGAGTTCCTTGCCCGTGTCCACGCCCATGACGCTGATCCAGCGATGTGGATCGATCTGGGGTTCGGTGCCGCAGAGGTCCAGGACGGCCTGAATGTCGAGGCGCCGTTCCAAGTCTGCCCAGGGGATCCCGATTTTCAAGTTGTAGAAGCGTTCGGGAAACCGAGTGTTCTGGTACTCAGCCAGGATGTCGCCCGGATCGACCTTGCTGCTGAAGAGCTGGGAGATGCGGTAGCCATGCACTTTCCGGTCCGGGTAGTCGGCGATCCACTCGCCTTTCTCCAAGTCCAATTCAGCACTGCACTTGGGACAGGCCCGGAAAAAGGTGTCGTCGGAACGCTGGCGAATTATCGTCACTGGCTGACGAAGTTTCGTCGGGAACTCCTTCTCCAGGCAGGTCCAGTGGTTACAGGCGGGACACTTCAAGGTCCAGTGCCGCTGGTCGGACTTCTCGAACTGCTCGTCGATTCCATAGCCCGGGAGGCTGGGATTCGATAGCTCGATCACCCGCTTGTAGTCCGAATGGGCCAGCCGTTCCCAGGCCATCGCCCTGGCGTCCGGGGTGGCTTCGTCCAGCTCGTCGAACACGATTAGGTCGGCCGGGACGGACTTCATGCCGACACTTGATTGCATTCCGCGAAAATACAAATGGGCATCGCCGATCCGCTTCAGGCCGGCCGTGTCCGTGTCGGTCATCCGCTTGAGCAAGAATGCGTTGTCGTGGAGCAACGGACCGACGCGGGCTTTCGAGAAGTCGATGACGTCCGTCCGGGTCGGAAAGTAGTAGACAACGTTCAGGCCGTTGAGGCAGGCATGGATGCTCCTGAGCAGGGCCCAGACCGTCCCACCGATCTGAGCGGCTTTGGACAGGACGATGTGCGGACTCTGGTCGTCGTAGATGGCTCGGAGGTACTCGTGACCGGCGAAACTGAATGGGCGGCCATCCAGGCGGATGTTCTTGACCGACCAGTTGGCCAAAGGATCGCTGGTCGCCCCGGGTCGTCGGCGTGGCCAGTTCGGTCGATCGCCTGCGGAGGTAACTGAGTGCCGATGCGCTTGTCCGTCCACCCTTGCCAGCCACTTACTCCCCCTCCCCGGCACCGATCGTTTCCGCCGGCATCGACTCCAGTAGCGCTTTCCGAATTCGATCCCGGACATCCTCATCGCTGACGTTGTCCTTGACCGCGTCGATGAAGGCATCAATCAACTTCCGCTGGGTGGCTTCGGCCTCGGCCCGGATCTGTTCCTCGGACTCCCCCGTGACCGACAGGCCTTTGGCCAGCCGCTGCCCCTTCTGTGCCCGGTCCATGATGCCGGCAAGCTTAACCATCTCGTCAACCTCAATTGCCGGCCGCGCCTTCAGATCCTCCATCATCTTGACCAGGAGTAGCTCCCAAATTCTGAAGTGCCTCACGTTCAGCGTGACGCGATCTGTGGCCAGTTTTTCGACGAGCATCTCCGAGGCCCGCCGGTCGATCTTCATCCGCAGGTCATCCCACCCCTCCTCCTTCCGCCAGCGGCCGACGGTGTGGGGTTTCACCTTGAGCCTCTTGGCGATCTCGGCGTTGCTGGTCAGCTCTCCGGAGAGGTACAGACGCCGGGCTTCCTCGCGGCGTTTGGTGGGGGTCTGCTTCATTGGGGCTTCCGGGCCATTCGCCAGGACTTGGCGCGGCAGGCGGTCGAGCAGAACTGCCTCTTGCACCGCCGCCCATGACAGACCGTCTCACGTCCGCACTCCACACAGGCCACGGTTAGCGTTCTGGTGGTGCGCATAGCGTTCGTTCTATTCTCGGGACTTGGTGGACCTCCGATAGCGTTCGGGGTTCTACGGGTCTCTGCGAGCATTGGCTGCATTGCCGATTGGGTTGTCATTGCGCCACCGCCCCGTCCAGGAACCGGGACGCCAGATTCGCCAGCCCGCGCGCCTTTCGATCCCGACCCGGGGTCCCGTCCGAAGCCATCTCGACGGCCCGGTCGATGAGTTCTTCCTGCTCGACCGAAACGACAAAGTTCATCACTCGGGGCAGCACCTTTTCCGCTTCCTCCCCCTCGGCCTCAAGCATGGCGGCGATCTCCTCGGCCGGGAACTCGAGAAGCGCGTGCAATTCCTCCAACTGCTTGTCCGTTTCCGGGAGAAGGCCGGCCAGGTCTTCGAGGTTCATCTCGCCGAGCAGTTCGTGGATGAGCTTGGCCCGGAGGATCGGCTGGTCCGAGCCTTCGAGCCGGTTCAATGTCGCCAACAGCAGCTTTGCCTCCCGATCGCTGACCTGCCAGACGTCGCACCGGGCATCCGTGTGGCCCAGATCCCGAAGCACTTGGATTCTGTGGTGGCCGTCCAGGACCTGGTACTTGCCAGCCTCGTCGGGATGCGGTCGGACCACGATGAATGGGTACCGGCCGGTCCGCTTAATGTGAGCCTTGAGCTTCTCCCGTAGGTCATCCGGCAAGCGATTGGAATTCAACGGGTGCGGCACCAGGTCGGCGATCGGGACCAGCTTGGCCCCCAGATGCGCCGACTTCGATTCAGTGGACTTGTCGTTCGACATGTTTCCTCCCATCCACGAGGCCAGCGACTGCCGCCTCATCCCAGCCAATTACCAAGAGCTCGCGGTTCTTCTCTTTCTTCTCAGCCGTCGCAACTGCCGGCATGTGCTGATATTGGATTTCAAGGGTTCGGGCTTTTCGGCCCAGTCGCAACATCTTGGCTTCGAGATCACCGGCAGTCGTCGCTACATTTCCGAAACTGACAATCACGACGGGAACATGCGAGGCTGCCTCAAGCAACGTGTCGATATGAGCCGCTCCGCCCTTGAGCGAGAATGGGCTGGGGGAGCGCGTCAGCCCCTCGACCATCTTGTCGATGACCTTGTACTCGCGCTCGTATGCCATCGATTGCTCGTACGGCGGATCGGCATACATGACGGCTGCGTCGATCTCGGGCAGTGCCTCAAACGTGCTCTGTTTGATTACCCGACCCCTCCCCTCACAGACACCTCCGTTGATGGCTTGTGCCAGCGCCCACAGTCGTTCTGGCCGTGTCAACCGCATGCCGGAAACGAAGTGGCCGACACAACTTTCGGTGATCGATTCGAATTCGCCCGTCGACACTCGGTGCATCGTCCCGCTTCTGACTTGGCTCATCGGATGGCAGAGAAGAGCGGTGCGAATGGCCAGCAGTTTGATGAGGGCTGCCTTCGATTCGTCCGCCGTCTCCCCGGCGATTCGAAATGCGCGGTCCAGAAATCGACCCTGGCTTCTCGTGAAAATGTTTGGGGTCATCTCGGACTCGATCAGGCCAGGACTTGCGTTGTCGTCGGCAGCAAGCCGGACGATGTCCTCCCACCGAAGTCGAACCCGTGAATTCTCGATGAGAGCCTTTCCCACGATGATTGAGCGTTCCGCGATGTCGGTGCAGATGACATTGAATGACTGCATTTTTGCGAACAGGCTGGCACTGCCACCTCCCAAGAACGCGTCGTAAAAGGTCAACCCATTCCAGTGGCGCCGCGGAATCAGTCGGTCGATTTCCCTGAAGATCAGGGGTGCAAGCTTCCGTTTCCCGCCCAAAAATGGTGGCAAACTGCTCCAGAAACTGAGCTTTCTGCTCCTTGGCTGCCGCGTCATCACAGGCATATCACTCCTCCTCCCAGCGGACAGATTTCGTCCGGTCCCATTCCCCCAACAATCGACATCCTGAAGCGCAATTCTCTTGAGCTTGTCCCCGTGCAGCGCGTGAATGGTGTTGTGCCGAGCATGGTGCCCGGCACGAATCGGAGGTCACCATGAAGAACCCGACCGCCACCGACGCCTTCGCCGCCGCAATCGAGGCCGCGCGGGTCGACATGGAATCGATCCAGGAAATGCTCGAGGACCACCTGAGCATCGACCCGGAAAACGTCCACTGGGGACATGTCGGGGATGCGAACCGGCTCCGGGATGAACTGAAGGCAATCGCCGATCGGCTGCTTTATCGCGGCGAATACGCGAGTTGACGAATGCTGACCCTCTCGCTCACTCGCCAGCGGATCTCGATCGCCTCGATCCATGAGGGCCAGATCAGGGTCCGCGACCTGTCCAAGCAGATCGGCGGCACGGAGTTCTACATCGCCCACCCGAAAAAAGGCGCGGTCATTCGCGATCGCAATCGGATCGTCGGTCACATCAGCTACAACGCCCGCTGGTGGCCAATCGGGATTCCCCATGCCGAGATGGGGCCAAACAACCTCGGAGACCTGATGAACGTCGTTCACCACTCACACCCAAAGGAGATCGCCATGTCCAAGTCGAAGAGTCCGAAGAACCCGGTGGCCACCCCCGTCACGGATGCCGCCGAACCGGTGACCGTGACGACGGCCAGCAAGAAGGCCGAGGCCAAGGTGGCCAAGGCCGAAAAGGCGCCGAAGGCCCGGAAGACGCCGGTGGAAGACCTGGTCGTCTTCGCCTTCCGCCTGACGCCGGCCGAACGCGACGCGATCCACGCCGCCGCCGGACCGGCCAAGGCATCGAAGTTCGTCCGGGCCATCGCCCTGGCGGCGGCGAATCGGGACGAGGCGCTGGTGGCGACGATCTTGAAGGGGGTGATGGCCACGGACGCCTGATCGCCAGACCAGATCTGCTTGATCGACCTCTCGGGGATCGCCTGGGGGGTCGGTCGGCTTTGTGGCACCGAATTTTTATAATTAGTTTTGCTTATGCTATGTCTCATTTTTGTGCGCAGTTCCTTATGATAGAGATTGATCAACTTCCCTCTTTGGGATTCCGGCTCGGTTTCAGATCGCCCGTCCGCGTAGACAGGACAGTTAGGACAGTCCTAGCTAATCTTTTCTATATTCCCCTCTCACGTGAGGAAGTTACGGATAACTGTCCTAACTGTCCTGCTTGACCACTGCGAGTCCCGGGACGTGCCCTCGTATCTCCCTTTACAAAAATCAGATACGGGCCTTGTGCGATGCCGTAAGCTCTCATGTGTCCCCCTCGCCATCATTGGCCCCGAGGCCGAGCCCGATTCGCCACACCTTCCCGCCCTTCCTCTCGCTGGCAAATCCGCGCTCGGTCAGCTGCGTGCCGAATTCGGTCTGGCTAACTGGTTCCTCCCTTGCGTCGCGGCAGGTTTTCGCATAGGTCTGGTAGAGCGCGGTGGCGAGCACCCGGACTTTCGGATCGATCACGCACATCTCGTCGATGAAGCCACCCAGTGCATCCATCTCCCGACGGTAGTCGTCCGTAGCGGCCAGAACGGCGGCCGGCGGCGCGAGACCGCCTATGTCCTGCCACTCGGCACAGCCCGCCAGCGCCCATCGAAGGATTCCCGGGGCTTCTTCCTTCAGCTTCGCCAGGAGGCCAGGGTCCTTATCTTCCGGCGCAACCTTGACCGTGAACGGGATCAGGTGAATGCGCCTCCAGATGGCGTGGTCACTCCCGCGGACCACCGGTCGATGATTGACCGCCAGGATGACCTTGTGGGTCGGATCGAACTCGAAGTAGTTCTGGTACAGGCGCCGCGCCCGGATCTTGTCGCCGCCGGTCAGCTGCTTCACCAGCGCCTCCGCCAGATGCGCCCCGGCCTCGGTTTCAATCCCTGTAACGAGCCGCTTCCCCTTGAGATCGGCCACGCCTGTCGGGTGGCAGTCCTTGCGTTGGACGAGGAGCAGGTCGGGGGGCGCCTGCATGGCATAGTCGCCCATGAGATAGAGCAGGAGCCGCAGAAGCGTCGACTTTCCGTTCTCGCCAAGGCCGTAGAAAATGAACAGAGCCTGCTCGACATCGCTTCCCGTCAGGCAGTACCCGATGACGCGCTGTAGGTACGCCACGAGCTCCTGGTCTTGACCCATTGCGTAGTTGATGAACTTGATGAAGGTTGGGCACTCGGCGATTGGGTCGAACGCCACCGGGGCCAGACAGGTCAGCAAGTCCTCCCGACTGTGGAGCCTCAGAGGCCCCCCGCTGGGAAGACGAAGGTCCAGGGTGCCGTTTTCGATGTTCAGCAGCAGTGCGTCCTTGTCCAAGTCCGCAGGCAACACGTAAATCCCAGGCTCCGACTTGGCCAAATCAATGGCAGCGCGAATGCGGGGTTCCCGCTCAGAGGACTGTGAGTGCTTGAAGAGCGCCTTGGCCTCCTCCATGTCGGTGACATTCGCCAATTCGGCGTAGATACTCCGAACGGACTCCTTGGCACGCCGCTCGACTTCGCCCGTGTCGTCGAATCGCCAGCGCCGTCCGTCCCAGGCGTACCAATGCTTGGCAGGATGGCAGTACCGGAGGTCTTCCCCGTGACGAGAGACCAGGCGCTCGGCGTTGCCGTAGTCGGTCAACCGAAACCGATCGGGACCTGTCGGCGAGGACGGCTGCCTGCCTGAAGTCCCATTCCGTGACGCCCCGGAAGCCACCATGGGCTGGCTAAGCCCCGCCTCACGGGCCAAAGCCGACACCGCCTCCGTGAAACCCACGCTATGACGGAATCGATAGAGGTCGATGACATCCCCCACCGTTTGTCCTTTGGCATTCTCGACTCCGACCGGCCCTGACCCGTGGCCGTCCACCCACAACCTAGTCCCGTCCGGTGCCTCGTAAATCCAGAACGACGGCGACCCATCGGGGTGAAAGGGGCAGAGCCACCTGCGGCCACCAGAGGGCTTCGCGCCGAGATCTCTCAGGAGAGGTTCCAAGCCAACGACCTTGCGGAGTTCCGACACCACGTCGCCCTGCTCACCACGAAATCCTCGAGCCGCAGCCGAAATGTCTCCGGGCAAGGTGTCGCCATTCGGATTCCAGGGGCACGCCCGAAGCAGGGTTCGGTGATGCGTCGTCCAGTCACGCCAGAGAGCAAGAAGCTCCGATGGCGGCTCCGTGATGGCGGCATCCCAAGGCGCCCGAAGCCAGCGGTAGGGCCGCTTTGTCGACGGGTGGCCGCTGGGCGGCAAGACATCCTGGAGCGGCCCGGCTCGGAGTTCGACGATGGGCACGGCCTTCTCGCCTGCACGTTTAGGGGGCCAAGTGAGCTTTCGAGTCGGGAGTTCAACTCCATCAGGGAGTCGAAACAGGATCTTGGCTCTGGCTGGATTTCCTTCAATTCGGATGCTCAGGGTCAACAAGGCTTCGAGATCGAGCCCGACAGCCGCGAAGGCCACCCGGGCACCTTCTGTGTAATCGACGTCCAGCGACACCAGTCGTGAAGGTCCGAGGACCACTCCCATGTTCTGGTCGTTGCGCCAGACCCTCTCGGCCTGGTCCGGGTCGGTGACAAAGCCAGTGGGGTTCGCCTGCGATCGCGGCTGGTTCCATCCGACCCCGATCGGCCCCTTCACGCCGCGCGGAATCGGTGTCAGAGCCCAGCCCAATGCTTGGGTGTAATACCTGGCCCAAACCTCAGAGGGCGCATCCTCGGCCGGAATCGGAATGGCCGGAGCTTCAATGAGGCGTGCGCGTGGGTCCGCGGTTGGGTCCTGAGAGAGGAGAGGGGCGCGCACCACGGTTTTGTCAGTTGTCACAGGTTGCTTGTACTCACGGAGGTCAGGATTCATTGACCACCCCCGATGAATCGCATTCCCCAGCACAGCCACACTCGCCGCACGAGCATGGAGGGTTAGCACGCTCCCATGCCCGAAGCAGCAGCATTACTTCGACCATCAGGTTTTGCGTGCTGGCCGGAAGCCGCTCGATTTGTTTCGCAAGATGTTGCGGCGCAGGAGTTCCACGTTCGGATTCAAGTCGTTGCAGCGGTTCGCTTGCAAACGAGGAAGCCGAAGACCGAGTCGGGGTCATTGACCACAACCCTTTCTGGTCTTCGGCTTCGGAATCACACCGATAGTCGGTGACCTAAACTGTCTTGTTGAAAGGCGCCCCAATCACAGGGATCACCGAAATCGGATCGAGCTAGCTGACTTCCTCTTCGGGAATTACGAACTGATGGCTCTTGCCCGCCTGAATGGTGAGGCAACGCTTGGAGCCTTTGGTCAGTTCGCAGTGCAACCTATAGTCGAAAAAGCCGTGGGCGAGGCCCGATTCGATTTCTCGAATGAGCAACGCAATGGCCTGGTCAGATTGATATTCGGATTGGGAGATCGTGCGGAGTGCGGCGGGGGTTGAACGGGGAGTATGAGGATTTGGCGTTGATCCAGCCACGGTGGTACCTCCATGAGGGGGCCCACTGCGTGGCCAGGATGCTTCGGACTATTCTCTATCCGACGGACCTGGACTTGCGGGCCACCCTACTGATATATCGTCGACAACAGTTGTGAACGCATGTAGTGCTCCTTCGTTTTTCCACCCTGACCGCTATCGCGCAGAACCTTCGCCACTGCACCAGCTACCGTTTCCCACGGAGTAGGCTTTCAACCGGAGCGTTTCCCACGCTCGGCTGACCAGTGGCGCGCTCTGCTTTGCGCAGCATTTCGTGCGCGCCGTGCGTTATCAGGGCAGATTCCATTGCCATACCGTAGCCTTCCCGGCGTACGGTGCCTTATCGGCGTAAGCTCCCCATCCTGACGGCCTCA
>Ga0163153_10008693_pt1 | contig 10463 bp, 4 predicted proteins | sample OliLakLV19MP6IB1_FD_148629 | JGI IMG/M metagenome (GOLD analysis project Ga0163153, IMG submission 148629) | Freshwater microbial mat bacterial communities from Lake Vanda, McMurdo Dry Valleys, Antarctica - Oligotrophic Lake LV.19.MP6.IB-1 | ecosystem: Environmental > Aquatic > Freshwater > Lake...
GGCCATCGCGGTGAAGATGCCCAACTCGCCCGGTTTCTGAATCCGCGGCGTGGCGAGAAACAGTTTCGCACCGGCCTGCCGGCCCTCGTGTACCGCATCGCGATACTCGCGAATATCGGAGAAGTCCGCATACAAATGCCGAACGCCTAATTCCAACATGCCGCGCACCTGCGACATGCCGCGGCAAAGTACGTGCAACGTGTCCGGCGACACGCTCGCTTGGCTCTGTGCCCTTTGCGCGCACTCAGCTCGCAACGCCGGCAATACCGCTTCGGTGCAGGGAATTCGTTGGGGTGGTTGCGCCGCGCACGTATCGAGCTTCGCCACCATTTCGTGCCGCAGCTTGCCCAACACGCTCAGCGGGAGCATGGGGCCGCCGTCAATTTCCGCGCGCACGCTGCGCAGCTCGAACTGCGTCCCGCCCAGCCTGCCGAGCTGCTCTTCCAGCACCGCGCTGGTGAGCGGGTGCTTGCGCGCCTCCGCTAGCGGGTCGGGCGAGGCCAGTTCGACCGTGTGCCCTTGCTCCGTGCGCGCCGTCACCCGTAGCGGTTCGCCCACCTTGGCCGTCGCTTCCACATCGATCATCAACCGGCGGCGCGGCGTGCCGCCTTCGAACGATTTCCGCAGCCGCGTCGTCAATTGCGGGTCATCGGTTTTCCAGATGGGTTGGCCAACGGACAGGGCGTCGAAATCGATCGCGCCATGCGCGAATGTCAATTCGACGAGTCCCTCGCGCACCGCCTCCGTCAGCGAGACTCCCGCGCGGAGTACTTCGTAGACGCGCCCGCCTTGTTCATCCTCGGTGGCGCGGTCGGCGTCGAACACGATGCCATCGCCGCGACGTACGGAGCTGCGCAGTTCCACGACGACGCTCTGCCGCAGGATGTCGTGAATCATTCCCAGCGGCACGCCGCGCTTGGCGGAGCTGAGCGCCGGAACCAGTTTCTTGTGATCGTTGCCATCGAACCAACCGTGCGAGAAGCCGCGCGAAAAGCTCAGCTCCATTTCTTCGACGTCCTGCGCCGCGAATTCGGCGGCCCGCCCGGCGAGCGCCTCGTCAATCGCCTTCCGATAGTGCCGCGTGATGTTCGCGACATATTCCGGCGTCTTGAGGCGTCCCTCGATCTTGAACGAACAGACGCCAATGTCAATCAACTCCGGAATCAGATCGTACGCCGCCAAATCCTGCGGGCTGAGTAAATATTTTTGCTGATCCAGATCGACGTCCTGTCCGTCGCAGACTAAGTCGTACGGCAAGCGGCAGGCCTGGGCGCATTGTCCTCGATTGGCGCTCCGTCCCCCGAGCGATTCGCTCGTCAAACATTGACCAGAATACGCCACGCACAGCGCTCCATGGACGAACACCTCGAGCGGCATCGTCGTCCCGGCGGCGATCTCGCGAATTTCTTCCAAGGACAATTCCCGCGCGAGCACCACGCGCTCCACACCCAAGGATCGCGCCGCTTCGATCGCCTCGGCGCAGGTCATCGTCATTTGCGTCGACGCGTGCAGCGGCAACTCGGGGCAGAGCGTTTTCAGCAATCGCGCTAGGCCGACGTCCTGCACCAGCAGCGCGTCGACGCCTCCCTCGATCAACCGCCGCGCCGTCCGTTCCACTTCCTCCAACTCGTCGCTGAACACCAGCGTATTCATCGTCACATAGCCGCGCACGCCGCGGCGATGCAACTGCGCCATCGTGTCGCCGATGGTATCGAGCTGAAAATTCGTCGCCCTTGCCCGAGCATTGAATCCGTGATCGAGCCCAAAATAGACCGCATCGGCGCCGTTCTCAATTGCCGCGCGCAGGCAGTCATGATCGCCAGCCGGGGCCAGTAGTTCCGGTCGCGAACGAGCAAGTGGAGGCGATTGAGAATCAGGCATAAGCTGGGCAAAACCGGAACAGGAAGCGAAGCCTTCAGAATAGACCTTCGCTGGGCGTCACGCTATCGGCGCATCGATGTAAGCCTGTGGGAGGCGTCTCCGACGTCGATTGGGAGCGAACGGCGTCCAGAATCGCCGACCGCTTTCTGAAATCAACGTCAATTCCATCGGCGTCGGAGACGCCTCCCATAGGTCGTTTCCAAATAAAAAAGCCCGGGGATCATCTCCCCGGGCATTGAGCGATTTTCTTAAAACCGTGCTATTCCTTGATCAAATCCCGCACGGTGCGGCCGGCGGGGATCATCGGCAGCACGTGTTCCTGGTACGGCACTTGGACGTCCAGAACGAAGGGGCCGGGGTAGGCGATCATTTCCTTCAGCGCGTCGATCAGTTCCGACTTCTCTTTCACGTGCCGGCCGCCGCAGCCGAAGCCTTTGGCGATGGTCACGAAATCCGGATAACGGGTTTCCGGCGTGTAACCGTCCCCTTGGCCCACCGCCTCAGGATTGTCCACCGGGCCCAAGTACGTGTGAGCGCGATTTCCTTCGTGGAACCGGTCTTCCCATTGCACGACCATGCCCAGGTGTTGGTTGTTGAGCAGCATCACCTTGACCGGCAGTTTTTCGCAGTAGCAGGTGGCCAACTCCTGGACGTTCATCAGGAAGCTGCCGTCGCCGTCGATGTCGATGACCAAGCGCCCCGGGTGGGCCGCTTGCACGCCCATCGCCGAGGGAAGCCCGAAGCCCATCGTGCCCAGGCCGCTGCTGGAAAGGAACGAGCGCGGGCTGCGGAACTTAAAGTGCTGGGCCGTCCACATCTGGTGTTGGCCTACGCCAACCGACACCGACGCGTCCTTGTCTTTCACGAGGCGCGACAACTCGGAGATCGCATGCTGCGGCAGGATGTACGGCGAGGTTTTGTCGTAAGTGAGAGGGTCCGCCTGCTTCCAGGCCGCCACCTGCTTGAGCCAGTCCGCGATATCCTCCGGCGCTTCGACGATCTTGTTCAATTCCCCGAGCGCGTACTTGATGTCGCTGACGATCGGAATGTGCGCGACCTTGTTCTTGTTGTGCTCTGACGGATCGACGTCGATATGCACGATCTTCGCATGCTTGGCGAACTCGGCCACCTTGCCGGTCACGCGATCGTCGAACCGCACGCCGAACGCCAGCAACAGGTCGCATTGTTCAACGGCATAGTTCGAATATACGCTGCCGTGCATGCCGAGCATGTCCAGCGACAACGGGTCTTCGTTGGGCACCGAACCCAGCCCCATCACCGTCATCGCGACGGGGATGCCAGTCTTCTTGATCAAGGTTCGCAATTCGTCCGAGGCGTTCCCCATGATCACGCCGCCGCCAGCGTAAATCACCGGCCGCCTGGCGCGCTTGATCGCCGAGGCCACCTGCGAAATCTGCCCCGGGTGCGCCAACCGCTTGTCGACGCGATAGCCCGGCAAGTTCATCGGCGCTTCGAAATCCGGCGCCGTCATGTTTTCCTGAATGTCCTTCGGCACGTCGACCAACACCGGGCCGGGGCGACCGGTCGTGGCGATGTGGAACGCCTCGCGCATCACTCGGGCCACATCGTCGACGTGGGTCACCAGATAGTGGTGCTTGGTGATACCGCGACAGACTTCGACGATCGGCGTTTCTTGAAATGCGTCGGTACCGATCACGGCCGTCTTCACCTGACCGGTGATGGCGATCAGCGGAATACTGTCTAGCTTGGCGTCGGCGATCGACGTCACGAGATTCGTCGCGCCAGGACCGCTGGTGGCCATGCAGACGCCGGGCCGGCCGGTCGAGCGAGCATATCCTTGCGCGGCGAACGCGCCGCCCTGCTCGTGGCGCGGGAGAATCGTGCGGATGTTGTTGCGGAACTTGGTCAGCGACTGATGCAACGGCATGCTCGCGCCGCCCGGATAGGCGAAGATCATCTCGACGCCATGATTGATCAACGACCGGACGACAATATCGGACCCGGACATCATCTGCGACGCCGTTTGAGGTTTCACGCTGGTAGCCACTCGAGTTCGACCCTCCGCATCAAAGGCACTTTTTCCAGGTTTCCATCCGGCGCGCACATCGAGCGCCTTCCGTATCGGAACCCTCTAACCTACGTGGTGGCCGAGGGTTCTGCAACTGTTCGTCCACTCCCTTTCCCCTGGCATACCACCAGAATGGGTGGCACCGCCGTGTTTCGGTTGGCTGAGTATAGACAGACAAACGTCAGCTAGGTTCTCTCGGATTCCGTGGCTCGAATAGCCGATCCGCCGGCTTAGGCGATACACTTACTCCAAGCACTGTTGTGGGCGCCGGTTTTCCTCGCCTCATAGGTTCGATATGTCGCAACGCCTGCTGTTCACCTCGCTACTCCTGTTGTCGGTCACGGTCCCTTCGTTCGGACAGGACGCATCCTCCAGCGACCCTGCCGCGGGCGATCTCAGCCAGTTGCCCGCCCTGATCCAGCAGCTCGGGAGCGCCGACTACGACGAGCGCGAGGCGGCCCAAAAGACGATCGAGGCGTTCGGCTTCGAGGCCTTCGACCTGCTTACCGAGGCCGAAGCTGGCGACGATCCCGAGATTGCCGCCCGGGCGCGGTACCTGGTACGCCGCATGCAAGTCGAATGGGCCGCGGCGACGGACAGCGCCGAAGTCAAGCGAATCCTCGCCAATTATGCCCAGGGCGATGATCGGCTACGCAAGCAAACCATCGAGGCCCTGGCCGCGCTCCCCAATGGCGAAGGGCTGCCGGCGCTCGCGCGCTTAGTGCGTTTCGAAAACGCCCAGTTGCGATCGAAACAGGCCGGGATTCGCGCCGTGGAGAGCCTTTCCAAGCAAGGGGCGCTCGGCGACGATGTGGTGACCGTGGTCGAACGCACGCTGGGGCAAAGCAATCGACCCGGCGCGGATTGGATGCGGACCGCGCTGCACCGGCAAAGCGATCCGGCGGCCGCGATCGACGCCTGGGGCAAGCAGGTCGAAGCGGAGCAGGAAACCTTTCGCACGTTCCCGCAGCGTTCGCACGTCGATTTCATTCGCGCGATGATTCGCGTGCAAGCCGAATGGCTGCAAGGACTCGACCGCCGCGAGGAGGCGGACGTCGCCATGCGCCGGCTCGTGGCGCTCGACCCTGGCACGAACCAATCGTTGCAGGAACTCGTCCAGTGGTTCACCGATCGTCAGGCCTGGCACATGCTCGACGAGTTGCAGCGCCGCTTTGACGATCGCATCGAGCGCGACGCGATTCTGCTCTACCGCCTGGCCTCCGCGCGCGAACGTCAAGGCGCGCCCGAGCAGGCCGAAGCGTTGGTGACGAAAGCCCTCGCACTGTACGACGAAGATCCAGCCCGGCATTACCAGGTCGCCCGCATACTCACCGCGCTGGCGATGCGGCGCTACGCGATTCGCGAACTGGAAAAAGTCGTGGCGGCCGGTCCGCCCGAAGCGATGCACGTGCTGGAATCCCGCGTGTTGTTGGCCGAGGCGTATTACGACCGCGGAGACAATCTGGCCGCGGCTGCATCGCTCAAAGCTGCGCTCGACGCCGTGGAAAAAGCGCCGCCACAGGCCCGCATCGCCGAAACGCTGCGGATGCGCGACCCAGCGTCGATGCAGGCCCGCATGTTGTTCTGCGAAGCGACCGAAGCGGCGAAGACCGATCCCGCCGCGGCGTCCGAAAAACTGCTCGCGGCCCTCAACGCGGACGAATCCGACCTGGACGTGCTGATCGCACTCCATCGCCACGAGGGACTGACCGACGACCAACGGCAACGCGTGCGCGGACTGATCGTCAAAGCCGCCGAATTGCAGCGGATGGTAATTCGCGACAGCTCGCGCGACGCTACGCCGTATAACCAACTCGCCTGGCTACTCGCCAACACCGACGGCGACCGCCAGGAAGCGCTGGCCTGCTCGCTCAAATCGCTGGAGCTCAGCCCCAACGACCCTGGCTACCTCGACACGTTAGGCCACTGCTACTTCGCACTCGGCGACTTCCACAACGCGATCAAAACGCAAGAAAAAGCCGCTGCGGCGGACCCGGAGTCGGGACTGCTGCTGCGCGCCTTGGAACGATTTCGAGCAGCCAAGGCCGAGCAAGACAAAGAGCGACAACGAACTATTTCGAATGAATGACGAATCCTTGAATGTTGAATGGGACGCTGTAGGGCGGGCCGCGCACACGTAAGCACATCGGGAGGCAATGGACGTCGGCACGGCATTTAGTTCGTTGAATGCGAAATGTAAGGCCCGCCGATTAGCGCGCCCGGCGGGCCTTACTTTGGGGTGTCAAGCCGACTTCCTGGCTCTTAAGAATTGCGTTGGCACAATCAGCCCAGCGCTTGCACGTCCCGCCCTACTGTTTACCTTTTTAGCGCTACAGCACGCTGAGCGACGGTAGCGGTGCCGCGCCTGCTGTCTGTTGCCGAGCGAGTTGCTTCGCCAACTGGTAGCAAATGCGCTCCAAATGCGGCGCTGACTGCGGATCGTCGAAGTTGCCGGCGATTTTGCCTTCGTCGCCGTTGACGCGCATCTGAATCTGAATCGGCACTTCGCCGAGGAAGGGGATCTGTAAGTCTTCGGCGCGTTGCCGCGCGCCGCCGTGGCCGAAGATGTCGTAGCGCTTGCCGTTGTCGGGGCAGAGGAAGTAACTCATGTTTTCGACCATGCCGAGAATCGGGATGTTCACCTTCCGGAACATCGCGATGGCTTTCACGGCGTCCAGCAGCGCCACGTCCTGCGGCGTGCAGACCACGACCGCGCCGGACAGCGGCAACAACTGCGATAACGTGAGCGCGATGTCCCCCGTGCCCGGCGGCATGTCGATGATGAGGTAATCGAGCTCTCCCCAGGCGGTATCGCGCAAAAACTGTTGAATCGCCCCGTGCAGCATCGGCCCGCGCCAGACGACCGCCTGGTCCGGATCGACGAGCAGGCCCATCGACATCACTTTGAGCCCGTCGAGATTGGCGGGCGTGATCTTGCCGTCGCGAATTTCCGGCCGGCCGCTGAGACCAAGCAACTGCGGCACACTCGGGCCGTAGATATCGGCGTCCATCAGCCCGACCTGGCAGCCCAGTCGCTTTAAGCCGAAGGCGATGCTGGCGGCGATGGTGCTCTTACCGACGCCTCCTTTGCCGGAACCGACCGCCACGACGCTCTTCGCGGTCAGTCCGATCTGGCCCAGTTGCATCGGCGGCCGCTGATGGACGACCAACTCGACCTTAACTTCCGTCAATTCCGGAAATCGAGCCAGCAGCTTCTCCGTCAATTCCTGGCGCACGTCTTGCTTGAGCGGAGACGAATGCGTGGTCAGCCCCAACGTAACGGTAAGACTCGTGCCGTCGAGGTGAAACTCGCGCATCTGTCCCTGCTGTACAGCGCTTCGACCCGTCTCCGGATCTTTGAATTCGGCCAGGCAAGCTTTCACGGCTTCAGACGAAACGGACATTGCAATACGCTCACGGACGGATGTTGGGCAGAGTCGACGACCACGAGATTCTACGCGTGGCAAGCGCCTCTCGCGTAGCCCCCGACTTGGCGGAACGGGGGCCTTGAGTGAGTTTGTACATCCACGCTGTCCAACGTTAAGCCCAGGGAAGGCACTCGAAGTCGTGGCCACCTAGCAAGACTTCGGTGGCCTTCCCTGGGCTTGGCGCGAACCCATTGTTGTGGCCGGTCTCCCGACCGAGCCACGTGTAACGCCATGCGTCCTTGGACTTCCGAGGGCCTTCCCTGGGCTTGGCTTGGCCACAGCGCCGGACTACAGACTAGAATAGTCAGCGGCCACTAGCCTTTCGCCCCAGGAACTTTTCGCCCATGCCCGCCGAGCCGTCGCGATCCGCCCGTTCGCGAGTTTCGCTGGAGGAATTCTGGCGACTGCTGGACGAAAGCGGGTTGTTGCCGCCGGACCGCTACGAGCGAGTCCGCGAGGCCTTTCAAAAAGTGCCGCGCGAAGGGGGCGTCGAGGACGCCCGACCGTTCGCCAAATGGCTGATCGGGCAGGGCGTGCTGACGCGCTATCACGCCAAGGCCTTGCTGGCCGGCCAATCCGGCCCGTTTCGCTTCGGAAACTACGTCATTCTGGAACCGATCGAGGAAGGCCCCTTAACAGGACTCTTTCGCGGTCGCGCTGCTGACTCCAACCAGATCGTCTTGCTGCGATTCGTGGTCGGCCGTGATTTGAAGCGCCCCGAAATCGTCGCCCGATTGAAAAATGAACTCGACCGCTGGCGCCAGCATGCGGGCCCGGGATTGATCGTGGGCCGCGAATGGATCGACGCCGGACCGTTCAAGTTCTTTGTGATCGACGAAGTCAGGGGCGAACCGCTGAGCGAGCGCCTCCGCGTGCTGCGCGTCCTACCTAGCGATCGCGCGTGCCAGTTCGTCGCTGCTGCGGCCGCAGCGATTGCATCGCTGCACGATGCCGGCGTCGCGCATGGCGCGATCGCCACGGCTAACATTTGGATCGACGCGGAAGGACACACCAAACTGCTTGGCTTTCCGCTCGCGCGGGAACCGCTAACGGCGATTGACGGCGCTGCAATTCCCGCCAGCGACGTCGTGTCGCTCGGCAGCGTGTTATACGAGCTACTGACCGGCCAGCTGCCGTTCAAGTCGAACGAATCGCCGATTCCGCCGGATCAACTGAATCCGGCGGTTCCCGCGCCGTTAGCCGAAGTTGTGATGCGCTGCTTAGCCACGCAATCTTCGATGCGGCCTACCAGTTCCGCAGAATTCGCCGCTCTGCTTGCCCCCTGGACCGGCGAGCAAGTTCTAGCCGGCGCGTCGGAGCGGCCGGCGATCAAGATCGACGTTGCGCCCTCAACCAGCGCCGCGCCCATTTTGTCGACGCCTTCGGCCGCGCAACTCGTCGAACAACTACGAGCAAAAAAAGTTCGCGATCAACGTCGCGCCCGGCTGTTGGGCGTCGCCGGCGTCATACTTTGCGTCATTGCTGGCGTAGGCGTTTGGCAATCCGGATACTTCGACGCAGCGCCCCTGGCCGTTCCCACGCCTCCCGTGGCGCATGACGTCACACCGTCGGAACCGAACGCAACCGAAACAATCGTCGACGTGTCGCCCGACGACAAGGCCCAAGGTTTCGGCGAGCCGCTGTGGGAAAGGCCGCTGCAAGGTGCGCCTTGGAACTTGGCCTACGTGCCGTCCGGCGCACAGCTGATTGTTCAACTCCGTCCGCGCGAGTTGCTGGCCACCGCGGAAGGCGAACGACTCGCGGCGTTGCCTGGGCCCAGCGGCGCTTGGTGGAACGAGACGTTGCCGGCCATCACCGGGATTCCGCTCGCTGACATAGAACAACTCACACTCGCTTTTCTTGATGAGAGTCAAGGCGCGATTCCGGTCATAGCGGTAGTCCGGCCGGCGCAACCATGGACGATCGTAAGCTTCGGCGCACTTGCAGAGTCCGCCCCACGCGAAGCGCCGACCGGGCACGTTGCGCGAACCTTTAAGGGTCGCGTGCTGGTGTGCCCGACAAAAAATAGCGACGAGCCCATCATGCTGAGCCTGCCAGGCAATGATCCGGCGCTGATTGACGAAGTCGTTGCGTCGGCGGGAGCGCCGCCCGTGTTGCGACGCGAAATGGAATCGCTGCTTCGATTCACGGCCGACGATGCGCAGCTCGGCGTCATCGCCGCGCCCAGCTATCTCTATGAAACCTGCCGGCAGTACTCATCGTCCGCCGCCGAACCCATCTGGCCGCTGCTGGAAGATTGGCTCGGGCGCGAATCGCGCGCGGTCATGGCGCTGGCCCGCTTTGATGAGAGCGCATTTTTCGAAATCCGCGTTGTCGGCGACCCAACCCTGTCAGTTCGCCTGAACGCCGATGCCTGGCGCGCGCTGCTCGACTCCGCGACGAACAGCACGCGCGACTTCCTCGCCACCCGGGCGCTCATCCCGCACAGCCGCAAAGTGCTGATGCAGTTCCCACAGATGGTCCAGGTGCTAGCCTCGTACACGCGGCTCGGCGCGGAGGACGAGCACCTCGTAGTCCGTAGCGAACTGCCGCCGGGCGCGGTCCACAATCTCTACCTGGCCAGCTACCTCGCGGCCCGCGAACCGCCGCTCGGCCAGGACAGCCCGTCAACGGCGACACCCGCGGCGGACCATCCTAAAACCTTGGCGGAAAAACTGTCCGCCCGGACAACGCTCAGTTTCCCCAATAATTCGTTGGAGACCACGCTGAACCTGCTGGCGGAAGACGCTGGTTTTCGCGTCTTAATCGAGGGAAACGACCTGAAAATCGACGGGATCACCAAGAACCAGCCGATCCGCGATTTGAACGAGCAGGATCGGCCCGTCGGGGAAATTCTGCGCACGGTGCTGAAAAAGGCGGATCCAGCAGGTAGATTAGTATATCTGGTACGGACATCCCCAGGGACCGAGGAAGAGGTCCTAGTCGTGACCACGCGTGCAGCCGCCGCACAACGCGGCGAACCGCTGCCGCCGGAATTGGAATCGCCATGACGGAAGGCTCCCCCGCGCTCGCCCCGATCGCGCCGGAACTATTCAGCGTCGAATGCACAACCTGCAAGGCCCGGCTGAAGGTGCGCTCGGTCG
>Ga0163153_10008695_pt1 | contig 10461 bp, 9 predicted proteins | sample OliLakLV19MP6IB1_FD_148629 | JGI IMG/M metagenome (GOLD analysis project Ga0163153, IMG submission 148629) | Freshwater microbial mat bacterial communities from Lake Vanda, McMurdo Dry Valleys, Antarctica - Oligotrophic Lake LV.19.MP6.IB-1 | ecosystem: Environmental > Aquatic > Freshwater > Lake...
AAATATCGCGCCACTATCCACCCGCAGGGCCTCGAACTGCCAGTGGATATAACGCTGGAGCACAGGCATGACACCCGCTTCGGCATGACTGGACACCGGGTGACGTTGCGGCTGCCAACCGGCGTGACAGCAGATGCCATCCGGCAGCAACTGAGCGCGCTGGAGGTCTGGGTTTGTAAGGTTTTTGAAGAAAAGCCGACGCTAAAAGAAGCCTTTTCCGAAAAAATTTACCGCACGGGTGACGTGCTCGAAGTGGGCGGACGCCGCTATACGCTTCAAGTAAGCATCGAATCGCGGGGAACACATGCCGCCAAAATGATCGGTAATATCATTTCCCTGCAAATCAGCGATCGATCGACCCCTTTGAACCGAACCAAAGCCATCAAGTCGCTGCTGAGCCGCGTGGTGGCAGGCGATTTTTACCCTGAAATCCACCGCAGAGTATTGGACTGGAACGACCGTACCTTTCGCCGGCATATTCAAAGCGTCAACCTGAAATACAACCACAGCAACTGGGGCAGTTGCTCGGCCCGCAACAACGTCAACCTCTCTACCCGGCTGCTGTTCGCGCCACCGGAGGTACAGGATTATGTAATCCTGCACGAACTAGCGCACTTGGTCGAACTCAACCACTCCGACCGGTTTTGGGCATTGGTTGCGCAACACATGCCCGATTACGAAGAAAAAGAACGCTGGTTGAAAAAAAACCGGCATCAATGCGACTTCTAAATGCACGATATCACGAATGCTTCCGACATCAAAACCCTGATCGATCATTTCTATGGCAAAGTGCAGCAGGATGATGTCATCGGTTATATTTTCAACGACATAGCACAGGTTGACTGGCCGGCACACCTCCCGGTCATGTACGCATTCTGGGAATTCCTGCTGCTCGGCTCGCCGGATGGCTACCGGGGTAATCCAATCCAAAAACACTTCGATTTGCACCAGAAACATCCGCTTACGGCCGCTCATTTCGACCGCTGGGTGCTGCTTTTTCAATCGTCCGTAGATGAACTTTTTGCCGGACCTGTGGCCGATAGCGCCAAGTTTAAAGGATATGCGATTGCGGAAACCTGGAAACCGAAGTTCGACGGGCCGTTTGCAGTAAAGAACGTCTAAAGTCGCCTTGAAAAAAAGCCCCCTGCTCCGAAACCAATACTCCCCGGCCCATTCTATCTTTGCAGCATCATTGTACATCACCACCACATCTTATATCACCTTGTACAGTGCTGTTCATTCTTTCCCTAACTATTTAAAACTACACCTATGCAGGAACTTGGACTGAAAAATCCATTAGCCAGCCTTGAATCCGTAGGACTGAAAAACTACAAAACCGCCTTTTGGAATCTTTCTCCGGAAGAACTGATGGAACACTCCATCCAGAAAGGTATGGGGCAGTTGGCCGACAGCGGCGCCCTGGTGATTTATACCGGCGAATTTACGGGCCGCTCCCCGGACGACCGTTTTATCGTGAAAGACAGCATGACCGCCTCCAAAGTGCACTGGGGAAAAGTCAATCTCCCGTTTGATGCCCGGAAATTTGACAAACTCTGGCGCAAATGCTGTGCGTATCTGAAAAAGAAAGACCTCTATGTGCGCGACCTGCGCGCCAATGCCAGCGCCAATCCGGACTATCAGTTGCGCATCCGCTTAGTGACGGAATACCCCTGGAGCAGCCAGTTTGCCAACAACATGTTCCTGCGCCCCGAGCGCGATGAAATAATTGGATTCGAGCCGCACTGGACAGTGCTTTGTGTCCCCGGATTCAAAGCCGATCCGGCAGTAGACGGTACCCGGCAACATAATTTTGTCATCGTCAATGTAAAAAAACGCCAGTTGCTGATCGGCGGAACGGGTTACACAGGTGAAATCAAAAAGGGGATATTCTCTGTCATCAATTTTGTGTTGCCGACGCGCACACCCGATGCACTGCCGATGCACTGCTCGGCCAATGTAGGTAAAGACGGCGATATCGCCCTCTTTTTCGGCCTTTCCGGTACAGGTAAAACCACCCTGAGCGCTGACCCCAACCGCGCACTCATCGGCGACGACGAACACGCCTGGGCGCACAACGAGGTGTTCAACTTTGAAGGCGGCTGCTACGCCAAAACCATTGACCTGACAGAAGAAAAAGAACCCGATATTTTCCGCGCGATTCGCCACGGCGCTATCCTGGAAAATGTAAAATTTGTGGCAGGTACCCGTCAGGTGGATTATGCCGACCGCAGTATCACGGAAAATACGCGGGTGTCGTACCCCATTTACTATATTCCCAATGCGGTCAGGCCCAGCCGTGCCGAAGGCGACCCTAAAAACATCTTTTTCCTGACCTGCGATGCCTATGGTGTACTGCCGCCCATTTCCCGGCTCACGCCCGAACAGGCTATGTATTATTTTATCAGTGGTTATACCGCCCGGGTTGCAGGCACGGAAGTTGGCATTAAAGAACCCAAATCGGTGTTTTCGGCGTGTTTTGGCGCTCCGTTCTTACCGCTTCACCCTGCCAAATACGCCGACTTACTGGGTAAAAAACTCCGAAAAAGCAAATCGGCTGTCTGGCTGATCAACACCGGCTGGAGCGGCGGCGCGTATGGAGAAGGCAGCCGCATCAAACTTTCCTATACCCGCGCCATGATAACCGCAGCGCTCAACGGGTCGCTTGACAACGTTGGGTATCACCAGCATCCGGTATTTGGCATGGCCATCCCGACCTCCTGTCCGCATGTGCCCGATCATCTTTTGAACCCGCGCGATACCTGGGCCGACAAAGGCAAATACGACCTCAAAGCGGCACAATTAGCCAAGGAATTTGTAAGTAATTTTAACAAATACGAAGACCAGGCCAAGCCGGAAGTTATTGCTGCCAGTCCTAAGGTTTGAAGGTTTGAAAGGTTTGAAAGGTTTGAAGGTTTGAGGTGGTAATTTAAACCCATGAGCTACCACCTCAAACCCTCAAACTCTTCTCAAACCCTCAAACCTTTCAAACCTTTCAAACCCTCAAACCCTTCTCAAACCATCCAACCTTCTCAAACCATCAAACCCTCATCATCCGTAAAGCACAAACGGTATGCGTAAATTAGATGAACAACTAAAGGCTGCTATTGTCCGAATGCCGGTCAAAGAGAAGGATAAACTCCTGCTCCGCCTGGTGACGAAGGATGATAAATTGGTGCGACGCCTGATTTTTGAATTGCTCGAAGGCGGTGAAACCCGCAACGAGCGGGCCGATGAATTGCGGGAACAAATTATCCAAAAACTACCCCAAACGGGAGCAGCATACCTGACACCGGGTGTGCTGCTCCTCGAAATTCGTTTCTGGAATGCCCGTATTACGGAGCATGTGCAGGCTACAAAAGACAAGCCCGGTGAAGTAATACTCACCACTTTTCTGCTGGCCGAAATCTTTCGCAGGCACAGTGTGATGTTGCGTTCCTTCCCGGAGCGGCGCTGCGACACATTCGCGCCGTATGTCGTGCGGCGTACGGCGATGTTGCTGAAAAAAGCGGCAGCGCTGCACGAAGACTATTTTATTGAATTCAGAAGGGATATGAACGAATTGCTGCAATCCATCTGGGCATTTAACCCTACCCGCTTGCTGGCAAAACAGGAGGGCCTGCCGCAACTCCTGGAATATTGAACAGGGTTTTATATTTTTGTACAAAATCTTTTTCTTATATTCAGCGTTTTTACACCGGAACGTGTCTGGTTTATGGATGATACGATAGGATTGTAAGAGAACAAAGCAGACAATGCCTGTCTTTTACAAGTTCCTTTTTTGCTTTCAACGGGAATATGCTCCCATAAAAACACTTTTAGGTTATGCGCCGAATTATAGTTCTGCTGCTTATTTGGATCAGTGTGCTGTCACAGATACGCGCTTCCGTCATGCTGATTCCGATGGATGAAACCCGCCAGCGCAACCACCTCAAGGCATACGGTATCACGTATTGGGTCATTTCGCAGGGCGTGGAAGCCTATTGGCTGCTCAATTACAGGGGTGGCAGTTTTGCATTCGCGTATTCTCCGACATTTGAAAAAGAATGCAAAACCCGCGATGTGAGCTATGAAGTGATGTCTGATGTGCAGTTTGCTGCCATTCAGAATGACATACTCAACCCCGAGGTGAACCAGGATGTGATCAAATTAGAAAAAGCGCCGAAAATTGCGGTTTATACGCCGGATAAAAACGAAAAAGGAGAGGCTATTCAACCCTGGGACGATGCGGTGACTATGGTACTTACCTACGCAGAAATTCCGTATGATGTGTTGTACGACACGGAAGTATTGCAGGGAAAATTAGCCGAATACGACTGGCTGCACCTGCACCACGAAGATTTTGCCGGCATGTACGGAAAATTTTATGCGAGCTACGGCGGACAACCCTGGTACCGCGAGCATGTCCGTATGATGGAAGGACTGGCCCGCAAAAACGGGTTTAGCAAGGTCAGCCAACTCAAATTAGCCGTGGCCAAAAAAATTGAGCAATTTGTGAATCTGGGAGGTTTTATGTTTGCGATGTGCTCGGCTACGGATACGTATGATATTGCTTTGGCAGCGGAAGGCACGGATATTTGCGCCACTCCTTTTGATGGAGACCCCATTGATCCCAACTGCCAGAGTAAACTGAATTATTCCAAAACTTTTGCTTTTACGGACTTCCAGGTAATTACCGACCCGGGTATTTACGAGCATTCCACCATCGACCACAGCGAAGTGACAGGCCGCCGCATACCGCCGGAACAGGACTATTTCACCTTGTTCGATTTTTCGGCAAAATGGGACCCCGTCCCAACCATGCTTACCCAATGCCATACCCGCACCGTTAAAGGTTTTATGGGACAGGCAACGGCTTTCCAGAAAAAACACATCAAACCCAATGTGCTGACCATGGGTGAAAACAAACCTGCCAGCGAAGCCCGCTATATTCACGGCACCCATGGATATGGCTTCTTCACGTATTACAGCGGTCACGATCCGGAAGATTACCGGCATTATGTACAAGACCCTCCAACTGATCTGGCCCTGCATCCCAATTCGCCAGGATACCGGCTCATTTTGAACAATATTCTGTTTCCGGCGGCGAAGAAGAAGCACCAGAAAACCTGAGTGCTCAAATAAGTTTGGCACACCTCACATAATTGATTGATTATCAATATTCAGGTGAAGGTGTGTCGCACATATACTCAACGCAAAGTGGTTTTGAACGAAAGATTGGTATAAGTGCTTGAAAGCGAAGACTCCAAACCATCAAACCATTTCAAACCACTCAAACCTGACAATAATTTGAGCGCTCCTCAAAAACCGGTGCGGAGTGACATATCTTTGCCGAAAATTTATACCTGACCATGCGTTTTTCATTTTCTGTTTTTGTATTCCTGCTCTTAATGGGCGCGCAAGCTTGTAAAAACAAAGCTGCGGATCAAAAAACTGTTACTGCAATAGATACCGGTTCTGAAAAAGGCGCTGACATTAGTAGAACAGCGGCCACTAAAAAACAGGTAGTCGTTATAGATGCCGATGAATTCGAGCGTTTTATGAAACTCCATGCGACGGCCCCTGTCGTTGATCTTCGTTCAACAGAAGAATTCAAAAAGGGGCATATTGCGCGTGCAGTCAATGTTCCGTTCTTTCAGGAAAATTTTGAAAATAAAATTAAGCCGTTAAGAGACTCCTCCAGAATAGCCATCTATTGCGCTAATGGGGTGAACAGCATTAGTGCTGCCGAGATCATGGAAAAACTGGGGTTCAAAAGAATCAAAGTGCTGGATCAGGGTATAACAGGCTGGACGGCTGCCCAAAAAGAATTAGTTACAAAATAATCTGCCCAAAAAGTAAGTAGCCGGTTTGATTAGATTCACCTAATTTTAGCGCTTCAAAAAATTTTTGCTGCGCTATGATTGATTCCATCGTCCAGTATTTTACCAACATACCTTCTTCCCACCGCAGCGCTATCCTGCTGGGAGGGTTGACCATTTTTCTATTGCTGGAAAGCGGTATCCCCCTGTTTCGCAAGCCATACAATAAATGGTCGCACAGCTGGGTCAACCTGTTTTTTACAGCGACCACCGTACTGATTAATTTTACCATGGCGGCTATCCTGCTGGGTTCCAGCGATTGGGTAGTGGAACATAAATTCGGCGTCCTGCAATGGCTCCCAAGCATGCCGATGTGGCTCTACCTGATTACCGGTGTACTGCTGCTCGACCTGATCGGTGCCTATTTTGTGCATTGGGCAGAACATAAGGTGCGCTGGATGTGGCGTTTTCACCTGGTGCATCACACCGATCCGCATGTTGATACCACCACGGCCAACCGGCACCATCCGGGCGAAAGTGTCTTTCGTTTTGTTTTTACCGTTGCTGGCGTGGTACTGGCCGGAGCGCCCATTTATGTTGTTTTTCTGTATCAGTCCCTGTCAGTTGCGCTGTCGCAGTTCAACCATGCATATATCCGGTTTCCGCGCAAGCTCGATCGCTGGCTGAGCTGGGTGATCGTCACGCCGAATATGCACCGGGTACACCACCATTACACCCTGCCTTATACGGATAGCAACTACGGCAATATTTTTTCCATTTGGGATCACCTGTTTGGCACATTTTCCCGTTTAGACGATGAAAAAATTGTGTTCGGCCTGGATACACACATGGAAGATGCAGAACATTCCAGCGTAGGTAACCTGCTAAAAATCCCGTTTCAATCGTATCGCTCGCCGACAGGCGCAAAATTTGATGAATAAAATGCGCCACATCATAACACGCAACTGCTTTTTTCAACTGCTGTTTTCGGGTTTATTGCTCCTTGCGGTACCTTCAACCGCACAAACCATTTACCTGTATTGCGGACGTATCATTCCGATCAGCGGCGAAACGCAGACTGCCGTCACCCTCGTAGTGGAGAACAATATCATTGCACGTATAGAACGGGGCTATACCCCGCCACCGGAAGGCGTACAGGTAATTGACTTGAAAGGAAAAACGGTATTGCCGGGCCTGATCGACTGCCATGTTCACCTGGAGTTTGAACAAAACCGGAATTCCTACAACGAACGTTTTATTTATAATGAGGCCGATATTGCTTTCCGCGCCGCAGTGTATGCCCGTCGAACGCTCGAAGCGGGCTTCACCACTGTTCGCGACCTTGGCGGTTCGGGCGTCAATATTGCCCTGCGCAATGCCATCAATGCCGGCTGGGCCACCGGGCCGCGTATTATCGCTGTCGGTAAAGCGCTGAGTATTACAGGCGGCCACGGAGATCCCGCCACAGGCGCCCGCTGGGATTTGTTCGATATTCCGGGGCCTGAAATGGGTATCGCTGATGGTCCCGACGAGTGCCGTACTGCCGTGCGCAACCAGATCAAACGCGGCGCCGATTGTATCAAGGTTTGTGCGACCGGCGGCGTGTTGTCCCTTGCCCGCGACGGAAGGCTCCCCCATTACGCAGCAGATGAACTGGAGACTATTGTAAAAACGGCCCGCGACCTCGGGGTGGATGTTGCCGCCCATGCACACGGCGATGAAGGGATGCGCCGGGCCGTGGAGGCCGGGGTGGTCACCATCGAACATGGCACTTTTATGAGCGATGCCACGATGGATGCCATGATCAAACACGGCACTTGGTACGTTCCCACCATGACCGCCGGCTTTGCTGTCAGCGACAGCGCAAAATATGCCGAGGGTTTTTTCCCGGAAGTGGTGCGGGTAAAAGCGCTTGAAATCGGTCCGCAAATACAGGCAACCGCCACACGCGCCTACCGCAAAGGAGTGAAAATTGCTTTCGGTACCGATGCCGGCGTATATCCGCATGGAAAAAACAACCTGGAGTTTATTTTCATGGCACAAGCCGGTATGAAAAACACCGATATTCTGCGGGCGGCGACACTTGATGCCGCCGTTATGCTGCGTTTGCAGGATAAAATCGGCTCGATCGAACCAGGCAAATTTGCCGATCTCGTAGCAGTAGACGGCAACCCGCTTGATGATATCAAAGCCATGACGCGGGTGACTTTTGTGATGAAAGACGGGAAAATGATTGTTAACCGATGAGATATGGTTTGATGGTTGGATGGTTTGGAGGTGGGAAGCCAAAGCAAAGTTACCTCCTCAAACCATCCAACCCCTTCAAACCATCAAACCTCCTCAAACCATCAAACCTCCTCAAACCATCAAACCTCCTCAAACCATCCAACCTCCTCAAACCATCAAACCATCACCATGTATCTAACCAACCGCTTTTTCTGGGTTTTCGGCGCCGTGACGGCGTGTTTTGCCTTGGCATTTCCCTTTGGCTGGCTATTCCCGATTGCTCAATTAGCCTTGGTAGCCGCTTTGGGACTTGTGCTGGCGGATGTATTGCTGCTTTTTTTAAGAAAACCCAAAATTTCCTGTCAGCGGCATCTCAGTACCGTTTTTTCGCTCAGCGATCCCAATGAGGTTAGTTTATCGCTTGAAAATCAGGGTAATTTACATTTCTCCCTCTCCATAGCCGATGAGTTGCCCGTACAATTTCAGCGACGCGATTTTGAGATTCGCTGCCAAATGCCCCCCGGACAACCTTATGCAGCAACCCATACGCTGCGGCCCTTGTCGCGGGGCGTTTATTTGTTTGGAAATATCAATGTATTTGTAGCCACCCGGCTCGGTTTGGCCGAGCGCAAATTGGTTTTCGAGCAGCCGAAGGTGGTTGATGTTTATCCTTCCATTATCCAGATGAAGCGCTACGAACTGCGCGCGATGCAGCATATTGCGCACGAAACCGGGATCAAAAAAATGCGGCGGATCGGGCATAGTTATGAGTTTGAACAGATCAAAAACTATGTAGAGGGCGATGATTATCGCAGCGTCAACTGGAAAGCGTCGAGCCGCCGTGCAACTTTGATGGTGAATCAATACGAAGACGAACGCAGCCAGCAGGTGTATTGCATCATCGATAAAAGCCGGGTGATGAAAATGCCTTTTGATGGTTTGAGCCTGATGGATTATGCCATCAATACCGCTTTGGCCATCAGCAATATTATCCTGAAAAAACAGGATAAAGCGGGCCTGCTTACGTTTTCTGACGTCATTGGCGCAACATTGAAAGCAGAACGCGACAGCGGACAACTGAAACGCATTATGGAAGCCTTGTACCGGGAGAAAGAGCGCCCCGGAGAAGCCAACTTCGAATTGCTGTATGAAGGTGTGCGCCGGCTGATTGGTATGCGTTCGCTGTTGCTGTTATTTACCAATTTTGAAAGCAGTTACGCCCTCGAACGGGCGCTTCCCACCCTGCGTCGCCTCAATCGCTCCCACCTGTTGGTAGTTGTTTTTTTTGAAAATACGGAAATCCGAAAACTGGCTTCGGAAGAGGTGCAAAAAACGGCTGACATCTACCGCCAGACCGTAGCGCGCCAGTTTTTGCAGGAAAAGAAGGAAATGGTCACCAAACTGCGCCAATACGGCATACAAGGCGTGTTGACACGACCGGAAGACCTGACGCTGAATACCATCAACAAGTACCTGGAGTTGAAGTCAAGGGGGCTGATATAGTCAGGTTGAGGGGCTTTGATTGCAGGCTGTTTTCTTCCAGGGTTATTGCTCTGCTGCATACGCGGCAGCGCCGATAATGCCTGCATTGTTGAGCAGTTTGGCAGGAATGACCCTGGCCTGGGTATGCAGATGCGTTTTGTACTGTTCAAAGAACTTACTTTCTCCGCCGCCAAGGATAAACAGGTCAGGAGAAAAAAGGCGTTCCAGATGCACCAGGTATTCATTAAACCGGTCTGCCCAATCCTTGCGGCTGATTTTCAGTCGCTCTCTGGCGCCCGATGAAGCATGTGCTTCGGCAGATTTTCCATTTTTCCAGAGTACATGACCCAATTCCGTATTGGGAATCATCACACCTTTATAAAAAAGGCAGGAACCAAGGCCGGTTCCGATCGTAATCAGCAGTACCAGTCCGTTTTCCCCTTTTCCCACCCCGTATCGCATTTCGGCAACACCGGCTGCATCCGCATCATTGGTGACAAAAACGGGGCATCCGCTGTATTTCCCAAAAACTTCTTCAATATTGGTACCGATCCAGCTGGCGTCAATATTGGCGGCGGATTGTGCCACGCCGTGTTTGACTATAGCCGGGAAGCCGCAACCGATCGGACCTTTGTAGTTAAAAAATTCCACGATTTCAGCGAACGCCGCAGCCATCGCATCGGGGGTGGAGGGATGGGGAGTAGGTACCCGGAAACGCTCGCCATGGAGCTTTCCATTGTCTACATCCACTAATGCGCCTTTGATGCCGGAAGCACCGACATCGATACCGAGAATCGCGTTCATATTATGTTGTTGGTTGTCAATCGTGAGTGGTGAGTCGTGAGTGGTCAATCGTGAGTCGTGAGTGGTCAATCGTGAGTCGTGATTTTGAGGTGTCCGTTCTGCCTGTATGTAGAGTGGTTGTAATCTCACGATTCACGACTCACCACTCACG
>Ga0163153_10008698_pt1 | contig 10457 bp, 11 predicted proteins | sample OliLakLV19MP6IB1_FD_148629 | JGI IMG/M metagenome (GOLD analysis project Ga0163153, IMG submission 148629) | Freshwater microbial mat bacterial communities from Lake Vanda, McMurdo Dry Valleys, Antarctica - Oligotrophic Lake LV.19.MP6.IB-1 | ecosystem: Environmental > Aquatic > Freshwater >...
ACCGAAAACATCCGCTGCGGATCCTCGAAACACAGCGTGACCTTGCCTTCGAACGCCTCGCCTCGATCGGCCCTGCGCGCGGCATCTTTCGCGCGCGAGAAAAATCCCGCTACACCATCGGTGCGAATCACGACTTTGGTCATGGTTTCCTTCCCCGTGTTTTCCTGGCGATTGCCAGCCATTCCAGCCGCGCGGCCCGGTGCCTTGCTTTCGCAGACTGGGAATGGCGATGACGGCCTGCATGCGTTCCGGTGGTTCCTATGCCGCCTGCCTTACGCTCAGCTCCACTCGCATTCCCGCACGCCCAAGCATGTTGACCAGCGCGTCCAGGCTGAACTTCTCGATCTTTCCCTTTAGCAAGTCATTCAGCCGCGGTTGCGTCACGCCCAGTCGTGCGGCGGCGTCCTTCTGGTTGAGACCGCTTACCTTTGCGTATCGCTCGATACGGGTCATCAGGTCGGAACGAAGCAACAGGTTCTGCGCCTCTTCGGGCGGAAACCCGACATCACGGAAGACATTTGCGCCACCACGCTTCATTTTCAGCTTTGCCGTCATCGCGGCTTCCTTTCGTTGACCAGGGTCCGGAAGCGCTTGCGCGCCATCTCGATGTCCGGATTCGCGGTTCGCTGTGCTTTCTTTTCAAAGGCATGAATGACGTAAATGCTTTCACTGAACTTCGCCACATAGACCACGCGAAAGGCGCCTCCGGCGCGCACCCTGATCTCGCGTACACCGAGACCGACCGAAGGCATGGGCTTCCAATCATCCGCAGTCAACCCATCCTGGACACGCGCAATCTGGTGGCCGATTCGGTTTCGCGCCAAGGCCGGGAATGCCCGAACCGCCTCCAGACTTCCGCCGAGCCACGTCACGGGCTTGCGCATATCTTATCCGTTTTGATATAAATTGCAATTGGTGTGCGGACAACACGGACAACCTTCCTGATTGCAGGCCAACTAACGAACTGCCACTCTGAGTCGTTGACGAAGGCCAAAAGTGCACGGCTTACCGTGACGCGTGGCTTTAGGGAGACAACCCGTCCTGGCAACAGGGTGATCCCATAAAGTCAGACTTTAATTTCCGCAGACCTAATCAGGGAAAGGCTCTCCTGCCAATTGAAATTACAAAACCGATATATCCAATGAGACTCACCTCGCTTGTCCTCGCCCTGCTCCTCCCGCTTTCGGCCTTGGCCCGGGACTACCCCACCAAACCGGTTCGCGTCATCGTCCCCTTCCAGCCCGGCGGCGGCAGCGACACGCTCGCGCGCCTGCCGGCCGAGAAGCTGCATGCGAAGTGGGGCCAGCCCGTGATCGTGGAGAACCGCGCGGGCGCAGGCGGCAACCTCGGCGCCGAGCTCGTCGCCAGGGCCGCGCCGGACGGCTACACGCTGCTCCTCTCCTCGCCCGGCCCGGTCGTCATCAACAAGAGCCTGTACGCGTCGCTCGGCTTCGATCCCGATGCGTTCGTTCCCGTCTCCATCATCGCGACCAACTACGGCGTGCTGGCGGTGCACCCCAGGCCCGGCCTCGATTCGGTCGCGCAGCTCATCGCCGCCGCCCGCGCGGCGCCCGACAAGCTCAACTACGCCTCCGCCGGCAGCGGCACCACGCCACACCTCGCCATGGAGCTGTTCAAGTCGATGACCGGCGTGCGCATCACCCACGTGCCTTACAAGGGCGCCGGCCCCGGGTTCGCGGGATTGCTCGGCGGCGAGGTGGACATGATGTTCGTCGACGTCTTCATCGCCCTGCCGCACGTTCGCTCCGGCAAGCGGCGCGCGCTGGCCCTGGGCGGCGGCCGGTGAGGCGGTGAGGATCGGGAGAGGTGAGGGAAGGTGGTCAGGGAGACGGGAGCGCGGGCGGACTAAGCTGGAATTCCACCTTAAAGTCAAACTTTCATTTCCGTAGAGCTAACAATAGAAAGGCTCTCCTGCCAACTCTAATTACAGAAGCGGTATATACAATCCTGGTCAGCCCATCCGGCTTATGCGAACGCGGCCGGGTTCGATGACTGCGAAGGCGCCGTACAGCGTTTCCGCGCGGGTCCCCGTCCGCGAGAAACCGCATTGGAAGCGCTCAGTTCACGATCAGGGCGCGCTGCGGACCAGCAGGGTTTCCTCGTGCGCCAGCGTGTCCGCTGCATAAGCCATTGCGGCCTGGATATCCGCGCGCGACAAGTGCGGGTAGGCCTCGAGCACGGCGGCCTCGTCGGCGCCCTCGGACAACTTCCTGAGGATCAACTCCACCGTGATCCGGGTCCCGCGGATCACCGGCTTGCATGATGGCCGGGTTGACTTCAATGCGATCCGTAACGGTCATGGGTCCTCCGGCGCCGCGCTCACCTCGGCGCGTTTACAGTGCTGCCAGGAAGCTACCAAATGGTGTTCAGCGAGCACCTCAACGGAGGTGACGAGACCGCCGCGCGGATGCTTGCGTACCACGGGGCTGCGCTGATCCGGCCGCACAGGGAGAGTTACTTGGCACAGCCGGAGCTTTTGGAGTGGCACCGGAGGGAGGTATTTAAGGGCCCCTGGGGCTCCGATTTTCGTACTCGAGCCACAAGGGAGCCTACGCATTAGTCAAAATGCTTTCCGCGAGTTCAGGACTAATCTCGGCCCCAGGCTGAAGATCGTTTCTTCGAATTGCGCGCTCAAGAACCATTCGCAATTTTCTAAATATATTTCTAGGAGTCATCTCAGTAATCTGTTCCAGAACTAACTCAATAGTCGCCTCCTCAAACGGGTGGTATGGATTGGACGACAGAAAGTCTGCCGGTCGAAAACCCTTGAAATGAGCGGCAAGAAACAATTTCGCTTCTTCAGCTTCTAGCGGTGGGAACTCAATATAGTCCCTGCTCAACCTCTGAATCAAAGCTTGAGGAACCACTGCTTCGATCAAGGCGGTGTCGGCGGAAAAACTCAAAAGCAAACAAAGATGATACGGAACGTGATTCACTAGCTCCCGTATCGAATTCAGAATCGGGCCCGACTCCCCGGTTTTCATGTCAATAATTGCTTCAAATTCGTCCAAGAATAAATAAGCCCCCAAGCACGGAGGATCCTGCTCCGCCACTTCAATTGTCATCGCCCGAAATAGTCCTCCAAGGACTTTCGTGGCCATGAAATCAGTATCTATGGGACTAGGGAAGCCAATATTTGGCAAGGTTTCATTTTTCCCCAAGATGAATCTAATCGCGTTTTCATTTCCGCGAGCTATTTCATCTAACAAGCGAATCATCGGCACATCTTCTTTGTTAGCGCCATCATATGCACGAAGCCGGACGCCATTAATACCACCCTCCTTGTGATCCATAAGCCTCAGTAGGTCTTCACGAGGGAGAGTCGACTTTAACTTTTCTTCCGCCGCATTGATGCTCGTGTGAATTTTCGTAGCAAGCCGCTTAATAAAATCCAGGCCCAATTGGTTAACAATGGCCACGTAGATCCCGACAAATGTCACCTTCTGGTCAACTCTAATCGAAGGAATGTAAATTGCCCTCGATCGAAATTCGTCCGCTCGAACTTCGTTAATCAAAGTCGAAAGAAATCTCAAAGCGTGAGATTTCCCGGCACCGTACGTTCCATGAAGAATTACAAACTCGCTCGTACCAACGTCAGTGACGCGAACGCTTTCGACCACATCAATCACTTCCCTTTGCACGTCTTTCCGCCCAGCCCAATGATGCACCGCCGCCTCGGGCACAAGCGGAAACGGATCCCCCGAGAAACCATAGCCACCTAGACTAAACACGATTGATCTCCTTAAGAAGGATTCCCCGTGGGGAGGACTTCCAATGCGAATACGGATACGCTCCATAAGAAGAGATTCGATCCCATTCCTTCGAAACCTCACGGCGATCACTTTGATTCTGGATCATTGTCATTGTCTCGTCGTTGTCACAGAATCCACCCCGCGTAAAATTGGACGATCCAATAAATGCGGTAAAAACTGTTTCGTCGTAAATGAAGAAATAGATTTTTGAATGAAGATCAGGTGCCGGTCTAATTCGAAGATCCACTCCGACCGTCTCCAAGACATCCGCCTCCAAACCGGACAACGTCGCACCACCTGATCCCGGCGGTTTAGTGACAAGAGCCAATCGATTTGCCCCTCGCTTGAGAACGTGCTCACAGAATTGGGCGGTGCTCTTCCAAGGGGGATAGCTCGTAACAAACGGGGAAACTATTAGAAGACTATTTGGCCCTCTAGCCAAGCAGTTGGAAAATTCCCGATTGAACACCCTGGTTCCTAGGACTCTAATTCCGCCGCCGCTCATACCTTCCTATCTCTGTGATATTCGAATTTATACTTTGGCTAAGCGCTCATTTCAGACATAACCAGTATTGTTGTTGCCCCCCGTGACCCGGCGATTCTCACACGCCCCTGACTAGCGCAAATTGCACTTGCGTAATTTAGCAAAATAAGCGCCAAAGATACAATTTCTTTCCAGTCAAGATGGGACAACTCTTGCTTTATTTTCAAGACTACCTGGTCGTTTCCCAAAAAAGGTGCCGACATGCTCGTCGAACAAGAAGCGGGAAGAACCCCATGATGCGCCTGCGCAAGCGACCTAATCTTGTCACAATCGCGTGGGTCAATTTCTAACTTTCCTCTCCCACCCTCGAGACACGTTGTCTCTCCTTTCCGAGACAATTCGAATAATCTGCCGTAGAAGTACGTCGCTCTCCTAATAATTGCGGCGTCGGTGTTCGTTGGAAAGGCCTTTCTTAGATCTTCTAGCGCTTGCGCTGCATCTGTATCGAGAAAATCAGAAGAAAGAATATCGCCTGATCTAGCGCGAAGTGAGTAAACGCCCGCCCGTTCCCGTTGAAATTTGGTGCTCGGATTGACAGAAATATCCGCGCTTAATGTACTAGACATCGTTATTTCGGCATTCACAGATTCCGTCTGGAGAAGCTCAAGTTTTATGGCGGCACGGGTAATGGCCGTGTAATGCATGGGGCGGCCGGCCTTTCTGAGAACACCTTCGGCCGCGATGAGAAATTCTGCTCTCGACGTCATGTGTTGTGTCTAACGAGATAATAGGCCATTTTCGAGCTTCTACTGGAGAGCGGCGCAAAGCTCTCCGAATTTTCCTTGAAAGCTCTTTCAAGTATTGAGTTCAACGAAATCCGGTAGCCGAGGTGTCTCTCCTTTAAGAGAAGGTAATACTCGAGAGGCGCCGTTGGCGCTTGATTGGCGTGCACAAGTTTCAAGTAGGGAAACGCTTCACGCATGAAATTGACAAAATCGCGATACACAGGCTCGTCAATTTCGTATACTTCTACGTTGTGCGAAGGTCGAAGCAGATTCCTGATGGGTGCACGTGGTCCTGACACTACTCTATCCAACGGAATTTTCAGTTGTGCGAATACGTCTTCAGTAGGGCCTATCCACGAATAGTGATTTTGAGTTCCGCGGATGCGGTGAAGCAATTCTTCACCACGATCCGTTAGACGCCTAGTATCGGTTTCTGCATGTCCCAGTGCAACCGCCCATCCGTTTCGAGGGGCCGAGTGGTGTCGACCAAAGTCCTTTTGAGGCTCATTCAACTCAAGCTGCCCCCGCTTGGTTAAGCGCAACCACGGCACATCTGCCGCGATGCGGCGCAATAGGACTTCGTGCGGGAATACGGTGTGAAGCCATGCCAATCGACTAGCTCTCATCGCCTTCGTGCTGGCGAGATATCGTTCCGCCAACTGATGTCCGCGCCGCTCTTCGTCGTGCTGCGCACTTTCGAGCAGCTCGAGCATTAGTCCGTACCCGTCCGCATCGTTTTCGAGCAGGAGAGTTACTAAAACGATCTCACGCAAACCGACTATTTTTAGGGCGGAGGCCGCACGTAAGACTAGCGCTTCGGTTGACAGCGTGTATTTAGTTAGCTTCGGAGAGCCCGCACCATGAATTCTGTGAATAAGGCCAGTTGCTGCACAAAAATTGACTATATCCGATGCATACTCGTCAGAGAGCGATTCGGATTGTCCTGCTCTCGGGCGCAGCTGAATCGCCTTGACCAATTCAAATCCATAGATTGAAGGCTTGTTGATCTCGCTGGTAATTTCTGAAAGCCGATCCAAATCGAAAGCTCCGGCTGTATATCCTATGTGCCGGGACAACGCTTTCGCCAACTCCTTTTCCGCTTGAGGTCTGCTTTTCACGGACTTAGATGGGCGTATTTCCGCCGTGCGCCGTTAGCCTCGGACGGATTCGCGCTACAAATGCCCTTCCATTTGTCGCATCTGCTATCACGCATTCACCGGGCTCTAGCGAGCGCAAAACATCTTGCATTGATGACAGTTTCCGACTCCCGAGTTCGTAGCCCACATTGGACCGGGTGGGCATTCGTGCCACTGCCGCCATCAAGTCACTTTCGAATCCAAGTGCGTGGGTAAGCGTCAAATCGACTTGGCTCATTAGTCTGGTATCCACGGCAGACGGCTGCTGTGTAGCAAATACCATTGACAATCCAGCGTCCCTCCCTCGCTTGACGTAGTCCACTATTGGCCCAGTTGCTGGCGATGGAGAACCAGCCGGTACTATTACGTGCGCCTCGTCCAAAAATAGCCACAGACGTTCAGGAAAAGATTCCTGAGCAATATTTTCCCCCGTTCTTCGCGCGACACGCCTCGTCTGATGGAATGATCCCATCTTGTCGGCACATAATCGGGCTACAACTCCGACGACAAGGGCGCGCATCGAATCGGAAAGTTGCCTCAATAAGACTATTGACACTCGATTCGGCGTCAAAAACTCTTCTATCCGGACCCCCTGCTCAGCAATGATCGCGGTTTCTGCTAGGGACAAGAGTCGCCACCTGAGCCCATCGATTGTGCCTTGTTGAAACGTAGCGAGGACCCGCCCAGGGATCGCGTGGGCAGCCAACGCTGAAGGGACTAATGGCCCAATTGAATCCAACAGCGTCAACATAGCTTGTCCCATGGGCGAATATCGCTCTAGCTCAAGGAGGGACAGCCAATCATCAGCATTCAATTGTTTGGGGGACAACGACAGCGGTCGAACCTCTTTAAGTGAAGTCGAATACGCCAGGGGAGCCCAAACCACTACGTTTCGAACGGATTGGCCATCTAAACCCCAGCTGTTCAGCTGTTCACATTGAAAATGGTCTTCCTCGAGGTGTGGATTGGGCGTTAGGCCGAGGGTCCAAAATTGATCTTGAATATCAAATAGAACTACCGCAGGAGTTGGGGAAATTCCATGAGTTACGGAGCCAATTCCCGCGATGCACTCGATTAACACACCAAGATCGAAACTCTTTCCGCTACCTCTTGTTCCAAATATTCCCACCACGTGAGGAAATGCGAGATCGAACCACACTCCATAATCTAAAACTGTACTGGCGGTTCCTTGCTCCGCAATTTTCCCGATTAAACCCACGGCGCTGGTAGCAGATCCCGCTCTTTTGCCAACCAGTACTGAGCGTGATTTCGAATCAACATTGAGTAGCGCGCTGGATTCCGTCGTCCTTAAGCGCGCAGAAGTAATTACTTTCTTGGTTTTCACCGTTCGTGCCCTCCATCAAGCAGCGACGGATTCCGCCAATACGCGTCGCCCGTTGAAGACAGTACTAAGACGCGATCGGGCTGAAGAGTCGTAAGTACAAACTCAGGATTGGCAGTTGCAACGACAGCCGCCAAGCCGCTCGTCTTAGTGAGTGCGCGCAGTCTCTTGCAGACCGCTGCGGCCGAGAATCGATCCAAAGGCTCGCAAAACGCGTCCGCAAAAAGCACAGTTGGGTGCTCAGAAAGCGCAAGGGCAAGGGACAGACGATACGATTGCCCCTCGCTTAGTTGAGAGACATCACGAACAAAAAGCTGGGGTTCCGCAAGGCCCGCGCCAGAAAGAATCTTAAGTGCGCCTTCAATAGTCTCCCCCGACAACAAATCGATAGGCGCCCCAATCTTTGGCGCAGCACGTAGCCACGAGATAAGAGGGGGGGGTAAGACGCTATATCCCTCGAGAGAAACGCCAGCGGGCCATGAGCCTTTTGCGCTCTTCTGAGTTGCAAGTCTACTTATCCCACGCAAAAGCAGGCTCTTGCCTGTCCCGCTCGGACCCGTGATAAGGACAATTTCTCCCTTCGCAACAGAAAAGTTCAGCGACCGAACTAGTGTCGACTCAAACGTCTTACTTACGATCCCAAATGCTTCCTGGACTTTTCTTGCCCGCGCAGACGACGCAGGTGTCGTCGCGACCGTTAGCGAAACGTCTTGAACCTCAAGAATTCGAGCATCAAAATCATCTGCCATTTTCTTTCCAAATCGCTTCGAAGAAGCGCCAAGTGCTCGGTTCATACTCGACTTTGGTGCGCGATTTACCAATGCTTGAGCACGCGGAGTCAAACCAATCATGAATGTCGGTTTTGGACGGCGAAATACTTTGTGTAGGAGAATCCATTCCTCATCTGAGAGCTGTTCCGGCACCATTCGAAGATTCCGAAGCAATCGTTCCAACGATGTGTGCCGCTCAACCAAAAGTTGCCCGAGCATCGTCGCGTAGGACCTTTGCATCGAAAGCACGCCCCCTCCTCCCTTCGGAAGCCCCTTTTTCTTATCCTTTCCAACCGATCTGCGAAGTAGATACGTCATATCCTTCGAAAGACGTTGCTCATTTCCCTCGGTCTCACCGATATACAAAAATCCGCAATTGGAAACAAATGGAAAGTATCTAAGCATGTCTGCTGTTATTTCCAAGAACAATGGCCGACTGCCACCGTAGTGCCATCGCTCGCGCGTAAAAGCTACTGCAGCGTCAGCCAATATCGTGGACAACCCTAAGCCGCGAAGCTCCGGATAAACGACGCAGCGGGAGATTCGGGCGATTGTCTTTGTATGTTTCCGAACTGATTTAGCGTCCCACTTTGCCCAAGCGACGTTCCGGCTAGGCTCAGAAAAACCTAAATTGAGCAATCGTTTTCGCGCAGCGTTTACAAGGAAAGAGGAAGATATCTCTACGAAACCCACAACTATGGGAAGCTCCCAGCAATCGATACTCGCAATCAGGGGGATACTTCTTCCGACGCCGCCAGCGCCGCGATAGTGATATTCAGTTAGTCTTTTGAATCCCTCCAATTCCTCGTTTGTCTCAACTTCTTTTATGGTGATTCTGAATTTCTTTTCTCCAACGCTTATATTTCGCCACATTCGCCACGTGGGCGTAAGCGGAACGAAGTCCGTTCCCTTTGACAAGACAATGGAGACGCCTCCTTGTGAAATATCTAACCGGTCCCCAGGCCCAGCTGGCGCAAACGGCCGAAGGCGCAAAATTTCCTGATTCTCCAATCGAAGTCGTATCTCCGATCCAGACTTCGTTCGCCCCAAAATACGCAAGAAGTTTTTTTGTATGACACGTGGCTTTTTGATTGGCATTTCTTGTCGCAAAGCGACTTCGGGCACTGAAATTCGTGCGTTCGAAAGCGCGTCCGAGTGAAGTGCGGAAAGGAGGGACTCGTCTTCGTTTGTCATAGCAAACGCGGGATACCCTCTGTGAGAACTAACTTTGAGAAGAAAAATTATACCGTGCTTGACCGCTAGCCTCGGCGGTAAGGCTTGCGATAACAGCTCTAGTCACCCCGAGGGGTGATAGATGAGAGTTCAGGGGCTCGCTTGCGCACTTACCGTCGATTCAACTAGTGAGCGCAGTAAGTCAGGCGTATTCACTGTAACCCTAACATCTGAAGGTGGCTATTGTGAGCCGCATGAAGTTGAACTTCGTGTATCACCTTATGGTTAGCGGCGCGGGTATGGAAGTTCGTACGCAATTGGTGGTACCACTACCCAACAAAAACCAACTTCGTCCTCCTCCCCCGCTCATGAAAAATCACCGCCCTCTGCCTCAACCGCTGCCCTAGTACGTAACCACTTTAATTACGAAACATAATGGCGACCCAGCTTTCGATCGGCATCTTGTCGCGTGAATGTCCAAACGATGCCCTTTCGCTGGGCGTTTCGCCGACGTTGCCAGGCCGTCACTTCGCGATTCACTGCGGTCCAGTCCCAGAGCCGTCGCCCGAGGCACTGACGATCGAGAATCCCGATTTCGATTTCGGCCATGTTGAGCCAGCTGGCGTGTTTGGGCGTATGGTGGAATTCGACACGGCGCAACAGTGCAAGCGCCGCCGAGCGGCCCAGCACAGCCTCGAAGCTGGACTGGAAGTGGGTGTTGAGATTGTCCAGCACCAGATGGACCTTGTGCGCCGAGGCGTACGTTCGTTCGACCAGTCGGCGCACGAAACAGACGAAGTCGTGCTTGGTCCGTCGCGCGGTGACCTTAATGACGCGATGCGCACCCTTGGGCTCCACTGCCACAAATACGTTGCAGGTGCCGTTGCGTTCATATTCGTAGTCGTATTTGGCCGGTGCCCCGGGCTTCATCGCCAAAGGCGGGCGGGTATCTCCCACCAAATGCTTGCTCTTCTCATCGATACAGATCACCGGT
>Ga0163153_10008701_pt1 | contig 10454 bp, 9 predicted proteins | sample OliLakLV19MP6IB1_FD_148629 | JGI IMG/M metagenome (GOLD analysis project Ga0163153, IMG submission 148629) | Freshwater microbial mat bacterial communities from Lake Vanda, McMurdo Dry Valleys, Antarctica - Oligotrophic Lake LV.19.MP6.IB-1 | ecosystem: Environmental > Aquatic > Freshwater > Lake...
CCCCACCGCAATCGTGTCATTCCATAAAAAGAGAGCCCGGCGGAGAGAGCTCCGCCGGGGCACCCGTGTATCTGGATTGTCGTGGTCCTGGACCTCAGTCCTTGGCACCGACCTTCTTGTTGTATTCTTCGACGGGCATCTCCGTGATCGCGCTCTTGCCGAGGATCGCGTCCATCGTCTTGTGCTCGCGGATCTGCTGGTAGACCGAGCCGAGCTGGTTGGTGCGCTGCAGCTCGCCGCGGAGCTTCTCGGGGCGCTCGCCGCGTCCCGCGGCCATGCGCGAGATCTGGCCGTTCATCTCGCCCTCGCTCACCTTCACGCCCATCGACTCGGCCGCCTGGTCGAGGATGAACATGAGCTTGAGCTCGCGTCCGGCGGCCTCGGCGGAGGCGTCGCGGAGCTCGGCGATGTGCTCTTCCACCTTCTCGGCGCTCGCGCCGCGGTGCATGAGCTCGAGGCGCTGGCGGTTGAGCGTCCGCTGCGTCTGGGCGGCGGTCAGGCGCGGGGGCAGGTCCATCTTCACGCTCTCGAGCAGGTGCTTGGCGACCTGGTTGCGCATCGCCGAGTTCTGCTCGACGGCGACTCGCTGCTTGATGCGTGCCCGCACGGCCTCGGTGAGTTCACCCTCGTTGCGCAGCCCGAACCGCTCGAGGAGCGTCTGCGTGGAGGCGGGGACGATGCGGTCGACGCGCGACACGGTGAACTCGATGACGAGCTTCTTGCCGCGGATGTCCTCGGTCTCGTGGTTCTGCGGGCCGGTGGTCTTGATGGACGCGGTCTCGCCGGGCTTGGGGAGGCCGAACTGCTTGGAGAAATCGTCGACCCTGACGCCGAGGATCATGCCCTTGCCCTCTTTTTCGGGGGGCGGGCACTGGACGACGGCGTCGTTGATGTCGAGGAAGACCGTGCCCTTGTCGGCGTCCTTCATGACGCCGCGTCCGGTGACGTAGTCGCCGGGGCTGGGCGCCGGCTGCTCGGCGAGGTCGCCTTCGTGCAGGGCGAGGGTGCTGATCTCGGCCTTCACGAGCTCGTCGGTCGCCGCCATGATCGGCTTGATCACGGGGACGCCCTCGAGCGTGGGCATCTCGAACTCGGGGGCGACCTCGACCTCGACCTCGAACTTGAGGGGCTTGCCGTCCTCGAGCTCGACCTTCTCGAGCTCCTCGGCGGTGGGCTCGCCGATAACGCGGAGCTTGTTCTCCTCGACGGCCTGCTGGTAGGCCTGCGCGACGAGCTGATTCTTCGCCTCGCGCCGCACGACCGAGCCGAACTTCTTCTCGATCAGTCGCTGGGGGGCGCGCCCGGGACGGAAGCCGGGGATGGCCGCCTCGCTCATGAAGGTGGAGAGGGTCGAGCCCATCTGCTCGGCGACGGTCTCGGCGGGGATCTCGATCGAGATCTTCTTCCGGCACGGGCCGGCGTCGGACAATTTGACCTTGTTGGGACGATCGGCGACGTTCTGCTCGGCCATGGGACGTACTCCGGGGACCGGAGCCGCGATCGGCGACGCGCCGAAATCGGGGCTCCCCGCCCGTGCTTGCGAATGGACCATGAGGATAGGCGTGCGAGAGCAAAAACGCCCCGTGGACCTTGGGCGGGTCCACGGGGCGGTGCGCACCGATCGCGCCTGGATTCGCGGGGCTTCTGTTGGACCGTTCGCGAAGCTCGACAACCGGGCGAGATTCTCTTGGCCGCACCGTCTTGGGCACGGCGGCGCCCCGGGCTTCGCTTCGGTCAACATAACCCGCGGGGCGGGATTGTCAAGATTTCTCAACTGAATAATGCGGCCGTCAAACGCCGGGCTCGCCGCGGCGTGGATCTTGCGTTACGGCTTGAGAGCGATGCGCATCGCTTTGGAGACATCGGCGTCGAGGCCGAGGGTGCCCGCACGCTCGATCATCTTGAACGCGGGGTCCTCGCGTCCCTCGCCCTGCATGAGCACCGCGACGGTGAGCCATGCCGATGACGAGTTCGTGCGGTGGCCGAATTCGACGGCGCGCACGACGAGGTCGCGCAGCTCGCGCTGCTGGCCGACGGCGTCGGGGGCGATGGGCGTCCACGCGAGGGCCGGGTTGCGCTCATACACCAGGGCCATCACGGCGACGCCTTCCTTCGTGCGGCGCGCGTCGAGCAGGGCGAGCGCGAGCGTGCGGGCCGCCTCGGGCTCGTTGGGATACGCGTCGGTGTAGGACCGCAGAAGGACCACGGCCTCGTCGGGCCTGCCTTCGTGAAGGCGCTTCGCGGCACGCTCGAGCACCGTCAGCCCGGCGTCGGGGTCGACGGCCGGCGGCGGGACGGGCGCGGGGTTCCCTCGCGCCACAAAGGAGTCGACCATGCCGACGTCGGCGTTGAATGCCGAGGGGTACCACGAGTCGTAGTACGACCCGCCGTACACGCCGTCGTACGACCCGCAGTAATAGTCATTGCGCCAACGGCGGTTGAGCCAGGAGAATCCGACCGCCGAGCGAAGGGCCGCGGCGATCGCCCAGCGATCGCCCGAGGCGATCACGTTCGCGTCGACGCCCGAGGAGCCGATGGAGACGCCGGCGCCGTCGCGCACGCCTCCCCAAGGCGATGGGGTCCAGCGCCCATCGCGGCCGCGCACCAGGCCGCCGCCACCGGGCAGCGGCTGGAAGTCGTTGTCGGGGATCGCCATACGGCGCGGGCCGGGCGTGTTCACGGGCGGGGGCAGCAGCGAGCCGCCGATCTTGCCGATGCCGCGGGGGGCTTTGGAGCGGACGCCCCAGCCACCCATGCGGATGGAAGGGAGTGCGTACTTGGATGACGAGGTGTCGCGGCGCACGCCGGGCACGGTGTTGGCCGGACCGGGCGTGTTGCTCACGGGCTGGCTGTGGGCCGTGGCGGGGGCGATCGAAGCGGCCAAGATCAAGGCCGCGGCGGCAATCGCTGCGCGGGAAGTTTTCCAAGTCACGGCATCGCCTCCCCAAAGTCGGCCCACCCTCAACTGTATAGACGTTCGCGGGTGGAAGGTGGTTCCCGGCCGGCGTCCGATCGCGTTCTCCGGAAGGGGTGTGTACGCTCCCGGGATGAGGCTTATGGGTTCCGCAGCGCGACAACCATTCATTTCACGAACTTTCGGACGGCTGACCGTCGCGGCGGCGGCGGTGCTTTCGATCGTTGTGGCCGGGTGTTCATGGGTGAACTCTTCCTCGCTGACCATCGCGTCGACCAAGGACGGCTCGGAGGTCGCGCCCGCGTTTACGACGGCGGTCTTCACCAACACCGATCAGAACACCGTGGACGTGTTCCTGACCGACCTGCCGATCGAGCGGCTGCTCAACGCGGCCGACGGGCTGGCGGACGCCTCGGGGTCCATCGTCCATATCCACCTGTTCCTGATGCCCAAGGCGGGTCGCACGCCGATCGACGACTCCGCGTGCAACTCGACGGTGCGCCACATGATCGTGGCCCAGGGGGCGATGGGCCTGTACGGCGGCGGCGGGTTTCTGTACCCGTCGAGCGACGCCGAGGATTCCACGTTCAGCGCCACGCTCGAGGACGCGTCGCTGCGCCTGATCCGCGTGAGCCCGGGGTTCGCCGACCGGCTCGGGCCCGCGCGGGCGACCGGCTCGTTCACCGCGACGCGCGACGACCCCCTCGCCCGGGCGCTGCAGGGCCGGTTCGGGCGGATGAGCGATGCGCTCAGAGACGCGAAGTGAAGGGGGCGGCGTTCAGGGCTTGAGCGCGGTGCGCATCGCCGTGGAGAGGGCCGGGTCCAGAGCGCGGCCGTCGGCCCGCTCGATCATCTTGAACGCCAGGTCAACGCGCCCCTCGGCCTGCATGAGCATCGCGACGGTCAGCCACGCCCCGGAGGTGTTGGTCTTGTGGGCGTGCTCGACCACGCGGGCGACGAGGTCGCGCAGCTCGTGCTCGGACCCTACGGCGTCGGGCGGGATCGGCGACGAGGCAAGCGACGGGGTGCGCTCGTAGACCTGCGCCATCATCTCGACGCCTTCCCTGGTCCGGCGGGCGTCGAGCAGGGCGAGGGCGAGCGCGCGGGCCGCTTCGGCGTCGCCCTGGTGTGCCTGCGTGTATGCGCGAAGGAGGACCACCGCCTCATCCGGCTTGCCGTCGTAGAGGCGGTTGCCGGCTTTCTCGAAGCCCGTCAGATCGGCCTCGGGATCGAGGTTGCCAGCGAGCGGGCCCTGTACCCCGGGCATGCCGCCCGCCTTGAGGAACGGATCCAGTCCGCCGGTGTCGACTGCGTAGGTGTCGGCGGCTGTGTATGTGTCGGTGCTGAAGGTGTAGGGATCGGGGGTCGTGACGAAGTACGGGCTCGCGCCGCACGGCCAGAACTCGCCGAGCAGGAACCGGTCGTACCGGGAGAGGTAGGAAAGGTCGATCGCCGGGCGGAGCAGGCGGGCGATCGCGACGTTATCGCCGGACTGGAGGACTTCGGGGTCGGCCATTGGACGCGGCGTCTCTCCGCCCCCGTGAACGGCGCGGACCCGTCCGTAGCGATCGAGCATGAGCCGCCCGTTCCATGGGTCGTCGGTGTCGGTGCGGGGGCCCGGACGTGGATCGGCCCGCGGTGATTGCGACGGCGGAGACTGGGGATCGCCCGGCGGCGGAAGGAGCGATCCGCCCTTGCGGCCGATGCCGCGCGGGGCCTTGGACTTCACGCCCGCGACGTCCATCTTGACTGACGGCAGTGCGTACCGCTGGTTCGCGGAGGAGGTCTTGCGCTTGACGCCCTGCTTATCAAGGATGGTCGCGCGGCGGTCGAGCGGAGACTTGGACGCTGCTTGCGGCGACTGCGCTGGTGCGGTTGGCTGAGCGTCCGCCGCGGATACCGCGACGGCGAACGTTGCGGCCGCGATGATCACTCGAGCGCTGTGCTTGCCCACGATTGGACTCCCCGGGTGAGGCGGCGCGTGCGTCTGCACAAGACTATGACGCGTCTTGGAAGGTTCGGCCAGCGCGTGCGGGGGGTTCACACCGTTCGCGCGAAGAACTACGAACCCCGCGGCGGGCGGGGGCCAGGGCATTTGGACGTTTGAGCGTTTAGGCGATTCGGGATGAGCGGACGGGCCGGGCTCGATAGCGGGGCTAGATCAGCCATTCCTGGCCGGCGGGGTCGCACTCGAGGGCGGCGTGCTCGCGGGGCTTGAGCTGGCCGTAGGTGGTCATGCCGCGGATGGGGGGGGAGTAGATGTGGAGGGTGACGAGGTCCTTGCCGGGGGCCTGGAGGTTGGCGACCTGGTGGATGTCGGCGTCGTCGGCGGCGCAGATGTAGCCGGGGTTCATGTCGATGGTGCCGGTGGGGCAGACCTGGTTGGAGTCGCGGAGGCGGTAGCGGATCTCGGTGCCGGTGCCCTCGATGACGCGGAAGGCGCAGCTGACGCCGCGGTGATCGTGGATGGCGGTGACGTCACCGGAGCGCCAGCAGAGGGCGAGGAGCTCGTACCACTGGGTTTCGCAGACGGTGTTGCGGCGGTAGCCGCGGACGCCGAAGGAGCATGCGGGCTCAAGGTCGGCGCGGGTGATGGTGAGCTCGCGGAGCATGCCGCTGAGGACGGCGAGATCGGCGCGGCCGTTGAGCGAGTCGAGGTAGTCGATGACGCCGGCGAGCTTGGGGAAGCGTTCGCGTGCGGGAGCGATCGCGGCGGCGCCGGTTCGATCGGAGGAGGTGAGGGTGGTCACGGAGTTCAGTATATCACGGGGGCGGCGATGGCCATCGGAAAGCGGCTTCAAGCCCGGATCCCTGATCAGGCGGTTCTCGAGCGGGTGATATCTTGTCGGAAGGCTGTTCTCGGACGGCCAGTTCACGGTCTATGCGTTCGTCCGCCATCGTCCCAGAGCGGCCGATGACGGGGCACCCCACAACGGTGGCGGCCACCCGCCTCGCTCACGCCCAGCTGCTGCACGGTCTGGGCGATCGAACGCCCCGCCGCGAGCATCGCGTCCGCCTCACGGAGCTTGTTCACGATCTGCTCCGCCGAATGCCTCGTCCGTTTCATCGTCAAGAGTCTCCAGGGCCCCGCCGGGGCCCGCGGGGACTCTCGTGGCGCCTGGATCAGGTTTTGGGGGGCAGGTCAGCGGTGCTCGACGGCACTCGTTCGGAGAGGTGTCGATTGAGAGCGGCTGCGCTGCCATCAAGGCCGGGAAACAGCGTGGCACGGGTGATCCCTAAGCCGAGAAGCTGCGAGTAAATGAAGAATCGATGAGCTGAACGAATCAACAAATGGCGCAGGTCGAACGGGGGTATTGGCCCCGTGGGGTGAGAGGTGAAGCAGCCATGCTGCACACTGATGCGGGCCGACAGGGCCGGCGGATAAAGGGTCACACAGTCGCTTTTGGTGAATGGGTCCTCGAATTCCGACGCTGTAGGACCGTAATGCGCATAGACCCAGACGGCGCTGTCCGTGTCGCAAACGTCCTCAACGGCAAAGAACAAGGCGACGAGAGGATTTGTCGTCCAATCGAGCAATCGGGTGGCGAGGCCATGATGCTGCGCGAGCGCCAGCCATTCCCACTTGTTCTGCGGCGCAACCTGCAGAAAGGGTCGTGCCATCCGCTGAAAATCATCGAGCAGCAGATGCTCGTGTTCTTCCCTTGACAGCTGTCGCTTGCTTCGATAACGCTCAAATTGCGGGCGATCAATTTGGGGGAGAAGTGCCCATTTCGAGTCGGTTTGTCCGCGAAAAAACACATTGCTCCGCGGACGGTCTGCACGTCCTGCGAATAGGAGCTTCTCGAGGTCGCTATCCCACTTCTGTGTGCTTGTGCTGAAGCGAGGTCGTTTAGGGCTGACAAGAGAGATGAATGCGTCAACGCTATCAATTTCCCGTAGGGGCGCGAGTTGCAGCTGTTTGTCTGTCATTTGTTGGTAAGCATGGGACGGGCGTGGCAATCAATGACAATGAGCTTCCGACTCGTCGGAGCGATCATACTCAGGAGTGGCGGGCCATTGGAAGGTTGCTTGCTGAACGACGGTCAGTAGGCTGATTACAAGGCTTCGGGGGCCTCTGAACAACCCCGCGCAACCGCCCGCGATGTGGTAGCGTATCTCTGCACGGCGTGAACAATCACGCCCGATGGAGGCGAGCATGGCCGAGCGAACCAACGCGGAGCACGGGCTGGTGGATGCGTGGACGGCGAACCTCGGCGGGCCGCGGACGGCCGCCCTGCTGGCCCTGCTCGACAAGGCCGTGCCGTGGGACTCGCTGGTGAAGCCCATCGCCGCGCTGCCCGAGTACCGCGGCCGGAGCGACGGGCAGAACAAGGGCGGCCGCGCCGCCTGGCCGGCCTTGACCATGCTCAAGTGCGTGCTGCTCGCCAAGTGGTTTAGACTCTCCGATCCGCAGCTGGAAGAGTGCCGACCGTCATGCCGCCCGGCAACGCGTTTGTCCGGCAGCCCCACAAGACGAGTCCTTTGGAAAGTGCCCCGTCGTGACATAAACCCTGCATCAATACACCACGGACCCCGCGATCGCCTCGGCGAGGTACTCGTACTGGGCCAAGGTGTTGTAGATCTGGGCCGATACCCGCACCGACCGGGCCGGCGGGGCCGGGAACGTCACGATCGGCGCCTGCACCCCCCAATCGCGGATCAGCCGGTTCTGGATCGGGTCGTGATATCTTGTCGGAATCCCGTTCTCGGACGGCGAGCGGTCGGGGATGCGGATGGTCGCCATGCACCCGATCATGGTGTCTGGGGCGCCGGGCTCGGAGCCGAAACGCTCGCACAACAGCCGGCGTGCGGCGAGGGCGAGCTCGCGGTTGTGCTTCATGATCGCCGGCCAGCCGCCGGGGAAGATCCGCTCCATCACCCGCACGCACTCGCCCGCGACGATCCACGGGCTCGCGTCGATCGAGCCGACGTAGTCGAACTCCAGGCGGAAGCGCGGGCGGTCGGTGCGCTTCGAGTTGGCCCCGTGCGAGATGATCACGGGCCGCACGTTCGCCCGCCGATCCTCGCGCACGTGCAGGAACGCGCAGCCCTTGGGGGCGCACGTCCACTTGTGGAAGTTGCCGGTGTAGTACGCGGCGTTGATCCGCGAGACATCCAATGGCAGGAAGCCCGGGGCGTGCGCGCCGTCCACGAGCGTGTCGACGTCGCGGCGCTGCAGCTCGCGCACGATCCGCTCCACGGGCATGATCAGCGCCGTCGGGCTCGTGATGTGGCTCACCAGGGCCAGCTTCGTCCGCGAGGTCACCTTCGCGAGGATGGCGTCGACGGCCTCGTCCTCATCGCGGATCGGGAACGGCACGTCGGCGTTCACCATCACCGCGCCGGTCTTCTCCACCGCCCAGCGGAGCACGTTGTTGCACGCGTTGTATTCGTGCGTGCTCGTGAGCAGCTCGTCGCCGGGCGAAAGGTCCAGGCTCCGCACCACGGCGTTCACCCCGGCCGTCGCGTTGAAGACGAACGCGAAGCCCTCGGGGTCGCACCCGACGAACTTGGACATCTCGGATCGCGAGTCGTCGAGCAGCACCTCGAGCTCCTCGACGAAGAACCGGATCGGCTCGGCCTCCATCCGCTGGCGCACACGCTCCTGCGCGATGAGCACCTGACGCGGCGTGGCGCCAAAGCTGCCGTGGTTCATGAACACGACCGACTTGTCGAGCAGGAAGTGATCGGCGTAGGCCGACCACGCGGGCTTGGAGAGGCCCGTCGAGCTCGCCGGCCCCCCCGCCACTTCCGCGACCCCCTCACGCTCCGCCGCGTCAGGCCGTGACATCGATGATTCGTCCCAGGGCGACCCCGGTCGCGGCGGTGTTGCGGTCGGCGGGTTCAGGGTGCAGCGACATCGCCGCGCCCCGGGGAGCGGGGGCGGCGAAACTCACCGAGCCGGGAACGACCCCGGCGCTCAGGCGGGCGATCTTCGCGGCGCGTGAGGCCGCGCCCGGACCACCGCCGGCGAGGGCGCCGCCCGCGCCCGGCCGCGGGGCGTCGCCAATCGGGAATGAGTACGGAGTGACGTCCATCGCGGCGATCCTACGCAGAAAACTCGCCGACGCCGGGCGCGTTTCGCCGACTACCATCCGATCCAGCGGTCCGCGCCCGCGCGCGGACCGGACTTTGCGCGAGGGAGGAAGCCGCCGCATGCCCCAGAGCCAGTCCAGCCCGCCCAACGCCGCCCCCGAGCCGCGTCGCTCGTTCGACGCGGAGGTCCGCGGCCTGAAAGAGCGGCTGCTCCGCGAAGCGACGCTCGCCTTCGGGATGCTCGAGGGCGCCTTGGACGCGCTGTGGACGCTCGACCGCGCGGCCGCGCAGACGATCCGCGAGCGCGACGACCGCGTCGACGCCGAGGAAGTCGCGATCGAGGAGAACTGCCTGCGGCTGCTGACGCTGCAGGCCCCGGTCGCCCGCGACCTGCGGCTGCTGACGTTCGTACTCAAGGTCAACGCCGACCTCGAACGCATCGCCGACCACGCCAAGGGCATCGCGAAGGTCGTGAAGAAGTTCCCCCCCGGCGACCCGCCCGCGCCGCCGAAGTGGCCCACCGCCCTGGTCGAGCTGGGTCAGCGCGTCCCGATGGCGTGCCACCAACTGCTGCGTGCGCTGCTCGACGAGGACCCCGAGGCCGCGCGGGCCGTGGTCGCCAACGACCAGACGATCGACGCGCTGCACCGCCAGCTCTTCGAGGAGACGCTCGACCTGATGGGCACGCGGCCCAACAGCCAGGCGACGGGCCTGCTCGTGTACCGGCTCGGGCGCGAGCTTGAACGCATCGGCGACCTGCTGACGAACATCGCCGAGGACATCATCTATCTGCGGACGGGGCAGATCGTGCGGCACGAGCGCAAGCGGCTGGGGATTCAGGGGCAGGCGTAGATGTTGGGCTCAAGTCGGGCGCCACTACCGGCCGCTTTGGGCCGGTAGTGCGATGCGCCCGCAGGCGATGCCCGGAGCACTACCGACGCAGAGCCGTCGGTAGTGGCACCCGCACCGAGTCACTTCGCTTTCAGCGCCGCTTCAATCTGCTCGTCGAGCCCGCCGCCGCCGGGGTGCCCTTCCCACAGCAGCTTCCCGTCGCGCCCGATGAGGAACGCGTGCGGGATCCCCGACACGCCGTAGTCCTCGACGGTCGGGCTGCCCATGCCGATCGCGTAGCTCATCGCGCCGGCGCGATCGTCCACGAACTTCTCGACCGCGGCCTTCGCCTGGTCGGTGAGCGACAGGATCACGAGGCCGGCGGCGGCGTGCTTGGTGTGCAGCTCATTGAGGTGCGGGATCCCCGCGACGCACGGCCCGCACCACGTGGCCCAGAACTCGACGACCACGACCTTGCCCTTGAGCCCCGCGAGCGTCGGGGGCTTGTCGCCCTTCCAGTTCTTCCACGCGTCGGCCGCGATCTCCGGCGGGCCGCCGGCTTCGCCGACGGCTTTCCCGACCGTGGGGAGTTCCTTCTTGGCCTTCACCGCGATCGTCCCGCGGCCTTCGGGGACTTTCTGCACGTCGAACGCCGCGACCGCCTCGGCATTGC
>Ga0163153_10008708_pt1 | contig 10445 bp, 10 predicted proteins | sample OliLakLV19MP6IB1_FD_148629 | JGI IMG/M metagenome (GOLD analysis project Ga0163153, IMG submission 148629) | Freshwater microbial mat bacterial communities from Lake Vanda, McMurdo Dry Valleys, Antarctica - Oligotrophic Lake LV.19.MP6.IB-1 | ecosystem: Environmental > Aquatic > Freshwater >...
ATAGAAAGCCGCACGGGGCGTGCTCCCTCAACGATTTCGGGTCAGCTTTACCCTCAACTCCTCCCTTTCTCTGGCTATTCCCGCCGAGAAAAAGATGTGGGTAAAGCTAAGCCTGTTGGGGGAGGGAACTGTTGACAGCGAGACAGTTCCTCCCCCAACCTGGGGGAGGTTAGGTGGGGGTTACCTATTGATAATGAATGCGTCGGTTTAACAAAGAGAACTGTAAGATGGTCAGTCCTAAGATAATAAAAAAGAGCAGAAAGGCGACCGTGGCGGCATAGCCCACACTGTTGGCGCGTTCGTAAAAGTTGCGAAAAATGTAGACCGTCACTGTCAAGGTCGAGTCAAGTGGCCCACCGGCTTCGCCTGCCCCCGCACTTGTCTTGCGGGTCAAAATGTAGATCGGGTCAAAGGCTTGAAAGGCCGAGATCATGTTGGCGATCAACAAGAAAAAGGTAGTGGGCGAAACCAGCGGCCAGACAATGCGGCGTAGGATCACCCAGCCATCAGCGCCATCGATGCGCGCCGCTTCAAGCAATTCCTTGGGAATGGCGGTCAGCCCGGCCAGATAGATCACAATGTTGTAGCCCAGTGATGTCCAAATGCTGTAGAGGATTATCACCATCATGGCCGTGCTGGGGCCGGCTGCGAGGTCGGGCAGCCACGCCAATCCGGGCAGCAGGCGTTCGAGAAAGGGAAAGGGATCATCCAGCCATTTGAAGGTGGGCAAACCCAACCCGTGCAGGGCAGCATTGACGACGCCCAAGCGCGCATTGAACATCCAACCGAAGACCAACGCAATCGCCGCGCTGCTAGTGACATAGGGCAAAAAGTAGGCAATGCGCAAAATGGCTCTGCCCCGTCGCACCCAGAGAAAGAGCAGATAGGCCAGCAGAAAAGCCAGCACAATCGTGATCGGCACCCGCCCCAGCACATAATAGATCGTCACGATCAGGCTGCGCAGCACCTCACCCACCGCCAGTTGATCGTTGTAGTCGTGCGTGATAAAACCATCGCCAAACAGGCGCTGATAGTTGGCCAGCCCCACAAACTTGAGCGGCCCCACATCCCACCGCCATAAGCTGATGTAAATGTTGAAAAGAATGGGCCAGATCTCAAAGAGCACCAGGATAGTCAGCGCCGGCAAGACGTAAAGTGCGCCGCCCCAGCCGCTTGTGCGCCGCTGATTGCTTTGCCACCGTTTGAAGAATGCCCCACCTGTTACCATCATGATCCTCTATACTTCAACCCTTAAGCCGTCATAAGCAACTTCATAGCCATGCTGCTGCGCATATTCGACTAACTCCGGATGGGGCGGGTTGCTATGATGTGCCAGATGATGGGCAAAAATGCGGGCGTCGTCGGCCAGCAAATCCTCGCTACGCATCCGCTCAATCTGCTCCAAAAATTGCTCCCTGTTCATGTGCCCATTGGAACGCCCAGCAAAACCAAAGGTGTGATCCATTGCCACCATAGTAAACTTGCGTCCGTGTTCTTTCAGCGCCTGCCAGGTCACTTCGGATAGTTCTCCCGTGTCCGTAGCATAGAAAAGCACACGATCATTCCGTTCGATCACGTAGAGCATGGCCGTGATCGATGGATCATGATTGGCGTGTAGGCTGAGCACGTTGTACGGACCCACAGCAAATTCATCCTGGGGTGCGATCATATGAATACAGAGATTCATTTGATCACCGAGGTCAATATCGTTGACGGGCAGGTCAATTTTGTAATCCAAAAAGGTGCTAAACAATTTTTCTATGGCGCCCTGTGAAGCATAATAGTGAAGCCGTGGCGTCCCCTGTACGCCACAAAACTGGCTGCGTGAAAAAAAGTGGGATGTATCCAAGTGGTCGCTGTGTTCATGGGTTTGTAAACAATAGTGAACGTTGGCAAACGACAGATTGTGTTGCAACGCGGCTGCCATCAGGTCGGGGCCAAAGTCGATGAGCAGATCGTTGTTGATCAGCACAGCCGAGCGTTTGCGCAAGCTAGCTCCGCCCAACTGCCGTGCGCGTGCGCAGTTTGAACAGTTGCAAAAGGCATCGGGATAGCCTTCGGACGCGGCCGTGCCAAGAAAGAGAAGATGCATAGCTTGAATATTCCACCTCATGATTGGTAAGCTTTGAGTTTGTTAACTACTCATAGCTTATCAGCAAATTGTTGTTATAGTTTTAGTAACAAAACAAGGGTATGTTAACTTTTGTGAGCAACCGAGGGTTTCACATTCATTTCGATCGGCACCGCCTCCCCAGCGTACACCAAGTAGCGGATCGGCAGCAGTGTCACTTCTCCGCCTTCTTCCACCTCAATCGACTTGGTCTGATATACCTTCACCGTGCCGACACTTGGCACGTTAACAAAAAGTTTACGATAGTGGCCCAGATCGCTGACTTGGGTGATTTGACCTTGCCATGGGCATATTCCCGCTGGACTAGCGCTGTAGAGTGGCGGTTGCGCAATAATCATATCTTCGGGACGGATGGCGACTGTAACTTTCCCGGTTATGCGCGTTGGCGGCGCCGGCAGTGGATATTGCCCGATCAGGATTTTGTCGGCCTGAACCTCGGCCTCAAGCATGTTCATTGTACCAATAAAGTCTGCCACAAAGCGCGAACTCGGAAGCCCATAGATTTTGCTCGGTTTGTCGAGTTGCTCGATGCAGCCGCGGTTCATCACAGCAATGCGGTCGGAGATACTGAGCGCTTCCTCTTGATCGTGGGTGACAAAGATGGTGGTGATTTTTACGTTGCGCTGGATGCTGCGCACCTCTTCGCGCAGCCGAACGCGCAACAAGGCATCCAGGTTGCTAAAAGGCTCGTCAAGCAGCAGAATCTTGGGTTTTAAGACCAATGCGCGGGCGAGGGCGATGCGTTGCTGTTCGCCCCCCGAAAGCTGGGCGGTGTTGACCTCGCGATCCACCTCACTTTTGCCCAGCCCGCGCAGACGCAAGCCAAAGGCAATGTTGTCGTAGATGCGCATGTGCGGCCACAGGGTAAACTTTTGAAAGACCATGGCGGTGGGACGGCGATTAGGTGGCAGATCGATCACAGAAGCGCAGTCGATCTGCACATCGCCCTGGGTTGGCTCTTCAAAACCAGCGATCATGCGCAGCGCGGTCGATTTGCCACAGCCCGACGGCCCCAACATGCACAGAAACTCGGCATCGGCGACCTGCAAGGTAATGTCGTTGACCGCAGCCGTATCGCCAAAACGTTTGGTAAGATTGAGTAGATCGAGAGTAGCCATAAGGTTAAGAGATTAGTATCTAACCAGTCAAAAGTTTGAAAAGAAGACAAGATTTTTTGCATCGAATTTCACGAATTTCTCGAATCGAATTAAGTCATTCGAGAAATTCGTGAAATTCGATGCAAAAAAAATGGTTCTGGCTTGTCCAGATTAGGAGATTAGGAGATTAGGAGATTGACAGTCGATCAATCTCCTAATCTCCCAATCTCCTAATCTCGTTCACACCCCAAAGCCAGCCGCCACCGCATTGCCGCGCAAAAAGCGTTGCGCAAAGGCCAAAAGGACGATAGACGGCAGCCAGAGAATCAGTGAGATCACTGCGCCATATTGCACAATGATCTGGTTATTAATGTATTGATACATCAAGACAGGCATGGTGCGCACGTTGGGTACACCGATCAAAAGCGCGCCCTGCGATTCGTAAAAGGTGCTCACAAAGGTCAGCAGTAGCGCCGCAGCTAGCGCAGGCAAGACCATCGGCAAGGTAATCTGCCAAAAGACGCGCAGCCGTGAAGCACCCACATCCAACGCGGCTTCCTCTAGCGCGCGATCTACGCTTTGAAACGCTGAAGTCGGAATCCAGATCATCAGCAGCAAGGTATTGACGATTTGGATCAAAATCACGCCAGGGATGGTTCCCACCAAGCCGAGCCGAAAGAAGACAATGGCAATGCTGACATACAGCCCAAAGCGCGGAAAGGCGTTGGTAATCAAAAAGGAGAGCAGCAACGGTTGGCGAAAGCGAAAGTTGAGCCGGGCAAAGGCATAGGCCGCCGGCAGACAGATCAAGGCTGAGAGCAACGTGACTATGATCGACAGTCCGAAGCTGAGTGGCAATGCTTGGAGAATGTCGGCACGCGCCAAGGTTTCGCCCCAATATTTCAAGCCCCATTCGGTTGGCACCAGCGATGGATAGCGCCATTTGATCGCAAAGGCCCACAAAAAGACCGAACTGATCGGCCCCAGAATAAAGAGGGTCAGCCCAATCAGCGCCAGCACACCAAAGGCTTCGCGCTGCACGGTGGCAGAAAAGAAGCGGCCAGAAAAGAAACGTCTGGGCATGTGGCTCACCGTACACCTTGCTTGGCGATGGTGCGCACATAAAGCGCACCCACCACGGCACAGAAAAGGAAGGTGATCACGGCCTGGGTTTCGGCGCCAAGCTTGTCCAAGTATTCACTGTAGGTCTGCAACATAAAAACACCCATCATTTGTGGCTGCGCTGGACCCAGTAGATAAGGAATGGTGAAGGCGCCAAAGATGCCGATCACGTTGAGACAAAAGGCGATCAACAGCGGGCGTTGGATCAGCGGCAGCACAATGCGCCAGAAAACCTGCCATGAATTTGCCCCCACATCGCGGGCACTTTCCAAGAGTGGATTGTCCACGCCGCGCAGTCCGGCGGTCAACACAAGTACCGTAAAGGGGATACTGTCCCACACCAGCCCGATGATGATGCCGCTGGCGCGTAGATAGGGCGTTTTGTAGCCGGTAATGCCGATCAATTCCAGCATCGTTTGCACCGTTCCGCGCGGCCCCAGAAAACGGATCAGCGCAAAGGCCAAAATGATGCTGGGTACAAAGAGCGGAAAAAGCACCAGAATTTGCACGGCTGCCGCAATTCGGCTATTCGAAAAGCGCAGATAAAGCGCTAGGGGAAAACAGACCAAAAAGAGCAACACAACCGTAGTCAGCGTAATCCACCCCGTAAACCAGAGATTGGCGCGCGCAATCGGATCGTCAAAAAAGGTCGTGTAGTGTACCAGCGACAAGCTGGCGCCAGTCCCTGCCGGCGGCACAACCCACAGTGTACGCACCAATGCTTGCAAGGCAGGGAGGAAGATCAAGAAGATCATGATCAACAGCGGCGGTGTGACCAAAACATAGCCAGCCAGCGCGCTGAAGTCGAATCGTTTACGTTGAATATTCATGCTGATCTTTCAAAGCCATAGCGACGCGGATTCAGATAGCACAGATAGTTTCGATGCAAAGGTAATGATCCGCGCTATCTGAATCCGCGCCTCTAGTTTCCCAGAAAAGTTTTGTACCACATTTCTCAGTGCAGAAATGGGACAAAACTTTTCTGGACAAGTCTATATGGCTGGCCGAGTAATCACTGATCCTGTTTGATGTTGGTGGCTACGTTTTCGTACCAGCCTTTGTTACGGGCTGCGCTCCAGTCGCCACCGGGCCAACTGGGTACATCGCTGGTGATGACGCTCGTGAACTGTGATTGCAACTCTTCTGGCAAGGTTGACCATTGCACCGCTGGGAAGCCACCGATGTCATTGATCACAGAAACTTGCATCGGCTGTGAGAGCATAAAGTTGACAAAGTCAAGTGCGCCTTGCAGATTCTTGGCGTTCTTGGGTACGGCCAGATAAGCATAGCCACCAGGCATGGGCAGATCGCTAAACTGATAGAGCTTGGTGGTTTCGGGCAGCGAACCATTGCCGATTGCCTGCAATGATTGATCCGACCAGGCTGCGATCATGCTGACCGAGCCATTAGCCAACAATTCAAGGGTGGGGTTGTTGCCGGCCGGATAGGAACCTTCACCATAGATGGCCGGGTGGATCTCGCGCAAGAGTTCCCATGCCTTGTCAAATTCGCCCAGAAGCGCAGGGTCAGGTGTGCCGGGCTTGAAGATGGAGGGATCTTTGCCGGTGACTTCATAGATGGCGCGAATCACAAAGTTGCCACCGCTGCCACCCTTGTCGGGTCGGCAATAGGCAAATTGACCGGGGTTGGCTTTGATCCATTCGACCAGTTCGGCAAAGGTCGTTGGCACATCGGCCTCGGCCACTTTGCTGCTATCATAGGCGATCAAGACCTGCGAGCCACGATAGGCCATGCCAAATTCACTGATTTGGGAAACAGGATTGATATCCTTGGCATTGGCAATGTTGCTGACATCCATCTTTTGCCAGAGACCGGCTTCGATTAATTCGGGATTGCCCAAGACATCGAAATCGAGCACTTCGGCTTGTGGATCGTCACCGGTGGTCAAGGCGGCCAAGGCACGGTCGGCAATCGCTTTGCTGCCTTCACCCACACCGCGGGCGTTAATAAAATTCACTTTGTATTGCGGATATTCCTGCTCGAAGGCGGGGACGATAATGTTGGCGTACCAGTCCGAAATGTTGGTGTCACCATCGGTGTAGACGTTGACAACGCTCTTTTCGGCGGGTGCAACCGCTGGTTCTTGGGCGGCTGGCTGGTTGGCTGTAGGGGCAACTGCTGTGCAGGCGGCGAGTATAAGCCCTAGCAGGGTAGTAGTGACTGCGATCAGTCGTGTGTGCATGTTCATGATCTGTTCCTTGAATTAGAAGATACGGACAAAATTTGATGAAAAATTTGATGCGAAATTTAGATTATGACACCGCTGCGCCGTAACGTTCAACAAAGCGCTGCGTATCCAGCAGGTCATCAAAGCGCGCCTGAAGGGTCGCATGATCCCAATCCCACCAGGCACTGCGTAACAACGTTTCAATTGCCTCGGCGGAAAAACGCTTGCGGATCGGTTTCGCCGGTACACCGACAACAACGGCGTAGGGTTCGACATCTTTACTGACCACGGCGCCCGCCCCGACCACAGCACCGGTGCCAACGGTGACCCCAGGCAAAATAATCGCACCGTGGCCGATCCAGACATCATGCCCAATCACACAACGACTCGCCCGCCGCCAGTCAAAGAAGGTATTGTCATCCTCACCAAAACCATATTGGGCGCGTCGATAGGTGCAATGGTGTTGGGTGACGCGCCCCATGGGATGATTGCCGGGGTTGATCCGCACTTGGGCGGCAATCGAGCAAAACTTGCCAATATCGGTATAGGCAACCGCAACCTGACCGGCCGTATAACTATAATCGCCCAAGCTTGATTCGAGGAGAGAGGTATGCGGCCCCAAGTCGGTCCAATCGCCGACCCAACTAGCCACAAGATGACAAGAGGGGTGGATTGTCGGCTTTTCGCTTACCATGCGCGGTGCGTAGCTGGTATTGGTCTCGGGGAAACGCGTAATCTGGTGCATTGGATTAGGCATAAGCGGATTCCACCATGATAAATGTATTTGATGCGCGGAGGACACCACGCGCGTGCATAAATTTGTCCCAATAAACCGGCTGGCCGTGGCGCACCGTGCCGTGGACACGCGGCAGCACACCCCTCCCATCCAGCAACACAAGATCGGCCAACTTGCCCACGGCGATCTGACCCCGGTCGTGCAGCTTTAACCCATCGGCCACATTCTCGCTCACCAATTTGACCGCTTCGTGCAAAGGCAGCACACCCCGTTCCACCAGGGCAAACGCGGCTTGCAACATAGAGGCCGGATAGTAATCGGTGGCGAGGATATCGACCAGTCCATCGGCGATGGCATCGGCGGCGCTCAAGTTACCGGAGAGCGAACGACCCTGGAGCGCATTCGGTGCGCCCATTGCCACATGCAGGCCATGTTGTCGGGCACGGCCCGCTGCTTCTTTGCTCACGGGGAATTCACTCATATTGATGCCGACATCGATCATCAGATCGACCTTTGCCTCTGTATCGTCATCGTGCGAAGCGAGCACTACGCCATGTTTTTGGGCTACCTTTGCCACCGAATAGACAGAGTCCCACGCTTTAGGCCGCTCTTGGGCAACGACAACACTCGCACGCACGTCTTGCTCAGTCACTTCCTGGCCGTTGCCGCCCAGCGGATCACCCATTTTTCTGCGCCACTCAAACATCTGTTTGACATAGCTTTCAATATCCCGATACTGTCCCTGCCCTGGTGTATGATCCATGATCGAAGCCATGTGTACATGACCGATCAGAATCATCTCTTCTAAAATCGCGCCGGCCTGGGGGTTGGTGATCTCAAAGCGGGCATGGACATAGTGGTCGGCCAGCAAGGTTGGGCGCAACTCATTGATCGTCGCCATGATCGCGCGCGCTTTGGCATCCGAGCGGAGACTTTGCCCTGTGTGCCAGGCAAAGGAAATGGCGGCGTACGCGGTGGTGATGCCCGTAGCGACCAACCGCTTGTCAAGCTCATGCAGCGCCATGGCAAAGGGCAACTCGGCACCGGGGCGGGGGGAAATATCACGTTCGAGCATGTCGCCATGCATGTCGATCAAGCCGGGGATCGCCAGCAAGCCGGTGCCTTGCACCGCCGCCCGGCACACCGGCCCTTCCACGATTTCGGCGATACAGCCATCCTCAATACGCAATGAGCCGCGTGGGAGAATGCCATCGGGCAGCACAATTTGTAAATCACTCAACCACATATTGGATTTCCTCTGTTGCAACTGCATCTGTTGTTATTTCCAGTCGCCGATCAATCAAAGCCGCCGCCACCTCCGTGTGATGGAGGACAGCCATCATCGCCACCCCCTCCTGCTTTAAGGCTGCCAACCGTTCGACCAAGGCTTGGCGCGTATTCAGATCCAGCGAAGCCGTCGGCTCATCGAGTAAGAGCAGACGATAGGGGCGGATCAAGGCGCGGGCCAGATTGACCTTCTGTTGTTCGCCGCCAGAAAAAGTGGTAGGGTATGCCGTCCACAGCGCCGGTTTGACGCCAAAAAAATCAAGGGCAGCCCTGGCGCGCCGGTTCGCTTCATCGGCGGTCAGGCCAGTTGCCAGCAATGGTTCCGCCACCAGTTCCACCGCGGTGACACGGGGTCTGGTCTTGAGAAACTGGGTGACAAAGCCGATCTCTTGTTTGCGCAACAGGGCAATGTCGATATCCGCCGCGCCCGCTAGATCAATACACCCATGGGTGGAAGCAAACCAGGCATGACCACCCGTCGGTAGATAGGTACGGTAGAGACAGCGCAACAGGGTCGATTTGCCCGCGCCGTTGGGACCAGTCACCAAGAGAAATTCGCCCGGCTGGAGCGCGAAATGCAAATCCTGAAAGGCGGGAATCGTGCGTTCCAGGTGGTGGATGGTAAAGGTCTTCGACAACCCTTCCACCTGTAAAAGCGCGTTACCATTCATGCGCTGTTTATCCTTATCTGTTCAAGGGGTAGGGTCGGCAATTGTTCGACACGCCGCGCGCCATGTTGGATGAGCAACCCGATTTCTGGTGGCATTCCACTCTTCATAATCGCCTGCACCGTGAGATGCAGGTCATACACCGTTCGTTTCAGTTGTACTTCACGGATACTGGTTTGCAAGATCGCATAGGCGGCGCGTGTATCACCATCCAGCGACCGCCCCACCGATCCGGGATTAACCAAAAGCGTCTTGCGACCGGGGGCATATTCAACTTCCTGCACAAAGGGCTGATGCGTATGGCCCAACACAATCACGTCGGCGGCCACCTGCGCCGCCAGTTGACAGAGGCGCGCCGGCTCCTCTGGTGTGTACCATTCGTCCAGTTGCTCTAACCCGGCGTGGAGTACGACAATGTGTAGACCACCCAGTTGATAGCTCAAGCGCCAGGGCAGTCCGCGCAGGTAACTCCAATGCTTGCTATGCACATTCCGTTTGGTCCATTCGAGTGCAGCCTGCTTTAGCACTTCGGTAGCCGGGCTAGAGGGTTTGCTTGATGCGCTAGGCCAATTCCAGGCTACCGCGGCGTCATAGTTGCCCATTACACTGGGAATTGCACAAGAGCGTAGAAGTTCAAGCACCTGATTGCAGTGTGCGCCATAACAGACCAAGTCACCAGCGCATAAAATCAAGTCAACCCGCTCCGAATAGAGCTGGCTTAACACTTTGGTCAGGGCATGTTGATTGCCGTGGATGTCGGAAATAAGGCCGATTTTCATAGGTAGTTAAGTACTCAGGTAGATAGGTAAATCGGTAAATCGGATATTGGATATTGGATATTGGGTGATTGAGCTTGTCGAAATCACCCAATATCCAATATCCCAATACCCAATATCCCATCACAACTTGGCATGAATCAATTGTTGGGTATATGCGTCCTGGGGGTCTTCGAGCACCTGGTCGGTCAAGCCGGTTTCGACCACGCGCGCCTCTTTCATCACCATGACGCGATCGGCCAGGGTGCGGATGACCCCCAAATCGTGCGAGACCATGACCATTGTCACGCCTGTCTCGCGTTGTAATTGTTTCAACGTGTCGAGCACCAACGCTTGGACAGAAACATCTAGCCCACTGGTTGGCTCGTCGAGCAAAAGCAACGTCGGGCGCAGGGCAATCGCCTTGGCCAGTTGCACCCGCTGTTGCATCCTGCCGGATA
>Ga0163153_10008709_pt1 | contig 10445 bp, 7 predicted proteins | sample OliLakLV19MP6IB1_FD_148629 | JGI IMG/M metagenome (GOLD analysis project Ga0163153, IMG submission 148629) | Freshwater microbial mat bacterial communities from Lake Vanda, McMurdo Dry Valleys, Antarctica - Oligotrophic Lake LV.19.MP6.IB-1 | ecosystem: Environmental > Aquatic > Freshwater > Lake...
CATTCCGCCCGCCATCGAGGACACCCGCCGCTACCAAACCCTCCAGGCCCTGGTGAACTGTACCCGCCGCTCCCTGCTCCCCGACCCGCAGGTCAGCGACTCCACCCGGGCCGCCTGGTACGACGAACTGCGCGCTCTAGAGGCACGCGGCATCCGCTAGCCAACCACGCCTCGCCGCCACTCGATTTTGAAAAACGCATCGAGCCAACTTGGGAATTCCCAACGATTTAGGTAGACGACTGCCTTTTAGCTGAAAACGCCAATTCGATTTCGAAAAAACGCCAGCGACCATCCCGAAATTGCACCAAATCCACCCCTTCCAGCCCCCTTTCATCCCCCAAAAAACGCCGCTTCCTCCCCTACCAACCTCGTTGACAGTTCGTCCTAAGCCGTTTACAGTAAATAAGTTGTTGCAATAAAGTTCTGCGAGGCTCGACCATCCTGTCGAGACCCACCGGTGGCCCAAAAGGCTTGGGGCGGAGTTTTTCAAGAGGCGACGGATCGCCGTGTCGAGAAGTTCACCGAAAGCGTGACCTTCGATCACCGCCTCTACGCGCAGGATATCGCCGGCTCCACCGCCCACGCCAAAATGCTTGCCCACGTCGGGCTCATCACCGACGACGAGTGCGAACAAATTGTGCAGGCCTTGGCGGAAATCCGCCGCCAGTTTGAGCAGGGCGAGTTTCCGCTCCGCATCGAGTTGGAAGATGTGCACATGCACATCGAGCAGGCATTAGTCGAACGACTCGGCGACATCGGACGCAAACTCCATACCGCGCGCAGCCGCAACGACCAGGTTTCCACCGACCTCCGTCTTTGGGTCCGCGAAGCCATTGATCGTATCGATCAACTGTTGGCCAATGTGCAAGCAGCCTTCGTAAGCCGTTGCCGGCGCGATCAAGACATGATCCTGCCCGGCTACACGCACCTCCAGCGCGCGCAGCCGGTGCTGGCGCCGCACTACTGGCTCGCCTATTGCGAAAAGCTCCAACGTGACCGCGGCCGCCTGGTGGATTGCCGCCATCGCGCCAATCAACTCAGCCTCGGCGCCGGCGCGCTCGCAGGCTCCACATTGCCGATCGATCGCGAGTTCGTCGCGCGCGAACTGAACTTCGCCGGCGTGGCCGCCAACAGCCTGGACATTTCCAGCGACCGCGATTTCGTGATCGAATTCGCCAGTGCTCTAGCGCTCATCGCCGTCCATCTCAGCACCTGGGCCGAGGAATGGATTCTCTGGTCGACGACCGAATTCAACTTCCTGAAACTCCCACAGGCCTTCTGCACCGGCTCGTCGATGATGCCGCAAAAGGTCAATCCGGACGTCCTCGAACTCACTCGCGGCAAGTCGGCCCGCGTGTTGGCGACCGTCACGCGACTACTGACGCTGGTGAAGGGGCTGCCGCTCGCCTACAACCGCGACCTGCAAGAAGACAAAGAAGCCATCTTCGACGCCTACGACACCGTGGCCGCGTGCCTGGAATTGGCGGCCCCGTTGGTGGCCGGCGCGGAACTGAACCGCGAAGCCATCCACGAACGCCTCGACCGCGGCCACCTCGACGCCACGACGTTGATGGAATACCTCGTGCGTCAAAACGTGCCCCTGCGCACGGCGCATGAGCTCACCGGGCAACTCGTCCGCACGGCGATCGAGCGCAAGTTACGGCTATCGGACTTGAGCCTCGACGATTTCCGCGCGGTCTATCCGGCGATGGACGACGGCGTGTACGGCGTATTGGGCGTCGACAATGCCGTCAACGCATTCGTCAGCTACGGTTCGACCGCCCCGGCGGAAGTGGATCGGCAAATTGGCATTTGGGAGGAGCGAGTTCACCACGGAGGGCACGGCGAGCACGGAGGACGCACTGAGTTGGCAACCTTGGCGCGCACCCCTAGTTGAGTTGGATGATGAAAACGCATTGGCAAATCGGGTTGGGAATCGCCTTGCTGCTGTCCTGCAGTCAGGCGACGCATGCGCAGGACGAAGTGGCCGCCGACGAGGCCGCCGTAGCAACGCCCGCTGCCGCAACGCCGGCGCAACCCCCGGCGCCGAAATCGACCATTCCCGCCGTGCTAGCCGTGCTGGAAACCAATCCCACGACGCCGCTGGAACTGTTCCGCGCCGCCGAGATCGTCACCGATTTAGGCGACCTGCCTGTCGCCAAGGAACTGCTCGAAAAACTGTTGGCCGCGTCGCCCACGGAAGACCAACTGGCCGATCTTTGGGAACGCCATGGCAGCGCCCGCTTTATTCGCTTCAAGACAATCGCCGAACTGAATCCCGCAGCGACCAATCTGGCCGCGAAGATTCAGGCCGCGGCGGAAAAACGCACCAGCGACCCAGCGCGACTCGCGGCGTTACTGACGCGCCTGCAATCACCCGAACCGGACGAGCAGCGCGCCGCGATTGAGTTGCTGCGCACCGGACGTGGCGCGGCGGTCAATGCGCTGTTGCAAGTCCTCGCCGATCCCGCCCAACAAACCGAACATCCCTCCGCCCGTCGCGCAATCAAAGCGCTCGGCAACGATGCCTTCGGGCCATTGGTCGCGGCGCTCGACGCCGAGAACCTCGCGCTCCAGCAACAAGTCGTCGCCTGTCTCGCGGAATCGCCGCGCGAGGAAGCCCGTTGGTACTTGATCGCTCCGGCTCTGGCCGCCGACAGTCCGGCCGCGGTCAGTGCGGCGGCGTCGGAAGCCGTGACCAATTGGCTGGGTCACGCCCCGAGCGTCACAGAAGGGGCGGCGATTCTGTTTAATCGCGCACAAGCCTATTACGATCGCCGCGTGCTGCTCGGCGAGAGCGAATTGGCGCCGATCGAAATCTGGATCTGGGACGCCGCGGCCGGCCAGGCCACGAAGCTGGAGTTGCCGCCGCACGACGCCGGCTTGCACTATGCCGAGCGTTTGGCCCGCGACGCCCGCCGCCTCGCGCCCGCGGAACGCTCCGTGCAAACACTTTACTTCGGCGCCTTGCTCGAATCCGCCCAAGCCAAGGCGGGTTGGAATCAGCCGTTGCCGGACGGCGCTGGCACGGCGATTGACGAATTGAAGCTGGCCGGCGCAGACGTCGCCAGTTCGCTGTTGAGCGAATCGCTCAAGAACGGGCATCCCGCCGCTGCACTCAATGCCGTTCGCGTCCTCGGTGACTTGGGCGATGCGTCCGCGTTGCAGCAAGGCAGCGCGCCGAGTCCCTTGGTCGAAGCGGTCCGCAGCGACGACCGGCGCGTGCGCTTTATGGCGGTCCGTTCGATTCTCAAACTGCAGCCCCGCGAAGCCTTTCCCGGCAGCAGCTATGTAACCCAGGCCTTGGAATCATTCCTGCGCACCGCCGGCGAGCCCCGCGCCGTGGTCGCCTGTCCGAAGTTAGCCGAAGCCCAACGTCTCGCCGGTTTGTTGATGGAAGCCGGGTACGATGCCGAGAGCGTCGACATCCTCGGCGAAATTCAGCGCGTGGTGAATGCCTCGTCCGATTGCGAGTTGCTGCTGATCGACGTCCGCTACGCGGCGCTGACGTCGGGCGAACTGCTGGCGAGACTGCGGCGCGATCCGCGGACTGCCAAATTGCCGATCGGCGTGATCTATTCGCCGTACGATCGCGCAAATCCCACGCCGCTCGATTCCGCCGGCGGCATCGTGGTCACGCCCGACGATCAACAGATCGTCGAAAAACTCGCCCGCCGCTTCACCGGCATCCAGCCGATCATGCGTCCGCAGGAAACCGCGAACCTGACCGCGCAATTGGAATGGTTGCTCGCGCCGCGGGCCGCGAATGCAGTATCGAAAGATGAACGCTTGAATCAAGCGAAGTACGCATTAGCCTGGACGCGGCAATTGGCGGAGCAACCCGGCTCGCCCTTTACCGTCGCTCTGTTGGAGCCGGTCGTCCGCCCGTTGCTGGGGAACGAAGCCTTCACCGCGGACGCCGCCGCGACGCTCGCCCAATTGGGGACCGCCACCGGGCAATCAGACCTGGTGGCGTTGGCGAGCAACGCCTCGGCGCCAATGCCGCAGCGCGAAATCGCCGCGCAAGCGTTCGCGGAAAGCGTCAAGCGACACGGCATCCTGCTCACCACGGTGCAGATCGGACTGCAATACGACCGCTACAACGCCAGCGCCACCGCGGAAGAGGCGACGCAAAAGCTGTTGGGAAGTGTTCTCGATGTTCTTGAGAGCAAGCCCAAATGAGGCCAGCCATGTTACGCGAACCTGTCGTTCCCACCGCTCAAGACATCAATGTCTATGACTCGCTCGATGAGCGTTCCGCTATCAAACATTTTCTCGGCAAGAATCTGGATGAAGCAGAGACAATGTTTCGAGATAGTCCCTACGTGCTTGAAGACTTCATGCACATGGGCCCCAAGGCATTTTGCTACTACATTCAAGCATTTCTGTCATATCTGAAAAGCGATGCCTCGACGGAGGACTCTGAAGGCGCTTTCTCATTCTGCAGCATGCTGGAATTCTGGTTGGAATTCGACGTTCGAGAGAGAGTGGCGGCCCTTCCCGCCTTGTTGGATGGTGTCCGATACATGATCAGTCATGCCGACAAGTTCAAAGATAGAGTCGAACTCGATCCTGCCTTGATCTTGGAGGCCATCCGTTCACACCAAATCGACACACGGCCTGACGATGAAATTCTAGCGGACCTCGATCTACCAGCCCGCCTCGCCAAATTGAAGTCCCGCCTTGAGTCGCTGTTGCACGCGGGACAATCGAACGGAATCCCTAGCCAACGCTCCTGATGAAACCCCTGTTTTCCCAAGGCAACACGAATCAGACCGGTCCCCCGATTCCGGGCTTGATCGGGTCGAGTCCCGCAATGGAGCGGGTCTACAAGCTCACGCGCCAGGTGGCGAAAACCAACGCGTCCGTGTTGCTCTTGGGCGAAACCGGCACCGGCAAGGAATTGATCGCCCGGGCGATCCATCAACTCAGCCCGCGCGGCAGCGGACCGTTCGTAAAGGTGAATTGCGGCGCGTTGCCGGAAAGCCTGCTGGAAAGCGAACTGTTTGGTCACGTGCGCGGTTCGTTCACGGGCGCGGTGGCCAATCGCACCGGACGCTTCGAAGCCGCGCACACGGGCACAGTGTTTCTGGACGAGATCAATTCCACCACGCCGATGTTGCAGGTGAAGTTGCTCCGCGTGTTGCAGGAGCGTGAGTTTGAGCGCGTCGGTGATACGCAAACCATCCGCGTCGATACCCGCGTCGTGGCGGCGAGCAATCGCGATCTGATGGAAGAAGTCGGCGCCGGACGATTCCGCGACGACTTGTATTACCGGCTCAATGTGGTCCCGGTCGACCTGCCCCCCTTGCGGGAGCGACGTGAAGACATCCCCGAGTTGGTCGGGTTCTTCCTGGAAATGTACAATGAAGCCAACGACCGCTACGTCCTGCACGTCGAACGCCGGGCGATGGAGGCCCTGCAGGAATATCACTGGCCGGGCAACGTCCGTGAACTGCAGAACTACATCGAGCGTTCCGTGGTGCTCGCGCCGGGAGACGAATTGTCCGTCGACCTGCTACCGGACACGGTCCTCGGCCAACGCCGCCCGCGCAACCCGCGGCTGCGCGATGCCGACCTGGAAACCCTGGCCTACGAGCTGGTGCTGCAAGGCGTGTCGATCGCGGGCCCGCAGGAAGACAATCTGTTCAACAAGATCGTCAACCGCGTGGAGCGCGAGCTGATCGCCCAGGTGATGACCGCCTGCGACAACGTGCAAATCAAAGCGGCCGCCAAACTCGGCATCAACCGCAACACGCTGCATAAAAAACTCAAAGACTACGGACTGGAGAATGGGGAAGAGTAACGATTGAAATGTTTGAACCGCAGAGGCGCAGAGGGAAGAGGGTAACCGCGAAACACGCTAAAAGGCGCGAAAAACACTGATAGTCTTGCGAATTCAACCAGACAACCACTGATGAGTTACTCTTTCGCGTCATTTCGCGCGTTTCGCGGTTAAGCCTCCCCTCTCTGCGTCTCAGCGCCTCTGCGGTTCAAATGTATTAGCCCCCGGCAACTCTCATGGGCGGAATTCAAGTATTTTGTTTTGTCGCCAGCTACGCCGTGGCGTTGGGATTGGAGGCGACGCGGCTGTGGTTTCGGAGCGGGCTGCGCGGAGCGCTGATGGTCGGGTTCGGCGCGGCCGGATTGCTGGCGCACACGCTGTTTTTGCTAGGTGAGGCCGCGAGCCAATCGAGCGGGTCGGCGCCGCTTTCGAATTGGTTCGATTGGTATCTGGCCGCCGCCTGGACCTTGGCGGTCGCGTACTTGTATCTCACAATTGCGCATCCGCGCACGCCGAGCGGCTTGATCCTGCTGCCAGTCGTGTTGGCGTTGATCGGCGTGGCGTATCAGTTTCGTGATCAGCCGGATTTCTCGCGCGATCGCGCGCTCATGCTCTGGGGTTGGGCGCATGGATTGTCGCTGTTGGCGGGCAGCGTCGTCGTGATCGGCGGCTTCCTGAGCGGCATGGCATACCTTTGGCACGCGCAATTGCTCAAGCGTAAGGCCTCGCCGACAACTGGATTGCGGTTGCCGAGTTTGGAATGGTTGGAAACGGTTTGCTTTCGTTCGCTGCCGTTGTCGGCGGTGTTGTTCGGCATCGGCCTGTTGACCGGAGTGATCGTCAACCTGGTCAAGCATCAGCGACAGCTGGCGCAGATGTCGTGGCTCGACCCCGTGGTGTGGACTTCGGGCTTGATGCTCTTGTGGTTGGTCGCCGCCTGCGTGTTTACGCTCGTTTACCGTCCGGCGCGGCAAGGGCGCAAGGTGGCGTATCTGACCCTCGCGAGTTTCGCGTTTCTCGTCCTGACTTTGGCGATGACGCTCTATTACACCGATCACGGCAACGCCCGCGCGACGAGCATGCTTCCGCGATCTTCCGCTACGGATCAAATCTCTTCTGTAGCCGAGGTCTGTGACCTCGGCGGCGCCGTCCACAATGCCTGTCTCATCTCCATCTCGACTGGGAACGCCGATGTCCTCTCCGCCGGCCTCACAGAGGACGGCTACAGTAGGCTGGCGGGAGGCGGCGGATGAAAGTGCAAATGGTCGGGTGCAGCCATCACAACTCGCCGGTCAGCGTGCGCGAGCGCTTGGCGTTCAGTCCCGCACAGGCAGGCGTGGCATTGGCGCGGCTGCATGAGCGCTTTCCGAATACCGAGGCGGTGTTGCTTTCGACCTGCAATCGCATTGAAATCTACACAGCGGTCGACGCTCCGCACGGCGGGCCGAATCATCAGGAGATGGTCAATTTCCTGGCGGAATTCCACGGGCTTTCCGCAGATGATTTGTTTGACGACTTGTTCGAGCGAACCGGCGAAGACGCGGTGCGGCATTTGTTCGTCGTGGCCGCTAGTCTCGACAGCATGGTCGTCGGCGAGCCGCAGATTCTGGCTCAAGTCAAGCAGGCCTACGAACTGGCGCAACGCGAGCGCACCACGGGTCCGTTGACCAACGGGATCTTTCAGGCCGCGCTGCGTGTGGCGAAGCGAGTGGCGACGGAGACGTCGATCAACCAAAAGCGCGTCAGCATTCCGAGCGTCGCGGTTTGCGATTTCGGGCGGCAGATTTTCGAGCGCTTCGACGACAAACGCTGCTTGTTGATCGGCGCCGGCCAGATGGCCGAGGAGACGTTGCCGTATCTGCGTTCGGAAGGCGTGCGGGATGTGACCATCGTCAATCGCAATCTTGCCCGCGCCGAGGAATTCGCCAAGCGATTGGGCGTGAGCGTGTTGCCGTGGGAGCAGCTTTCGCGCGGCCTGACCGACGCCGATCTGGTCGTCAGCACCACGGGCGCCGAGCAGCCTGTAGTGACGCTCGAGATGTTTCAAAGGCTCGAGCCGCAGCGCTATCAGCGGCCGTTGTTTGTGCTTGATTTGGCGATCCCGCGCGATTTCGCGCCGGCGATTGGCGATCGCCTCGGGGTCTACCTCTACACGATCGACGACTTGGCCGCGGTTTGCGACCGTAACCGTGACGAACGCCACGAAGAGTTACCTATGGCTCAGCGCATTGTCGAGGAAGAAACCGAACGGTTTATGGCGGACCTCTATCATCGGGCCACGGGACCGACGATTCGCCGGCTGCGCGATTCGTGCGTCGAGTTGAAGGACGAAGAGCTGAGACGGCTGTTCAATCGCTTGCCGGCGCTGGATGTGGACGCCCGTCGGGAGATCTCGCAGTCGTTCGAGCGGCTGGTGAACAAAGTGCTCCACCCGCCGCTGGAGTCGCTCCGCGACGAAGCACAAAGCGGGACGCCGCATGCGCTGTTGGAAGCGCTGAAGCGGTTATTCCAGTTGAGGGACTAATACTACAACGCTAACGGATCTTGGAGATTTCGCTGAGTTGGGCAAAACCGAGAGATCATTTTCCCGGCGAGCCGGGCATGGATGCCGTACAGATTCGTTGGCTCAGGCCCACGACCAACCCTCAGACCGCCTGGCCGTGTTCCCGCAGCGCCGCATCAATGTCGTCCGCCGAACCAGCTCGGCAATGGCGACTCCTTGCTCTACCTATGAGTCGCCTGGGGGCGGGAAAGATTACAGAGGATTTCAACGGATCGCGTGACGTCGCCGCCGATCCATGCTAAGCTCAAAACCACGGGGCAGCGAGCAGGAACAACTTCCACCGATGTCGCACTCTCACGACACGCCCGGCGCCGAAGCGCCCTTGGGTTGCCCGCGCTTTCGACTCGTGCATCTTTTCGCCCTGATGTCCTGGTGCGGATTCGCCGCGGCGCTGTTCCGCTACTGGGATCCAACTCCAGCGGCCGGATTCACTATTTTGGGTACGCTGGCGCTTGCCGCATATGTATTGCGGTCTGGTAAGCTGTTCGCCGCTTCCATTGTGGTTGCGTTTCTATTGTTTCTGTTTTTGCCGACACTCAAGGTCAATCGCGAGCCCAGCCCTGCCACTCGATGCATCAACAATCTCAAGAATATCACGTTAGCATTGCAAAACTACGAATCCGTTCACGGTGCGTTCCCGCCGGCCATAACCTATGACGAGAACGGCAGGCCAATGCACAGTTGGCGCGTCCTCATTCTGCCGCAGTTGGATCGTAACGACCTTTATCGACAGTACCGTTTCGACGAACCTTGGAACGGTCCGAATAATAGCATGTTGCTGACGAAGCACATGGATATCTTCTATTGTCCGAGCGACGTGCGGGGAACGAATGACTTTCACACCAGCTACGTCGCGGTGATTGGAGATCACACCGTTTGGCCAATAGGGAAGTCGATCAGCACGCAGGCCGTCAGTGACCGTGACGGCACGGCGCGCACGCTCCTGCTTATCGAGACGCACAGCAGCGGCATCCATTGGCTGGAACCGCGCGACGTCACTCTTGACGATTGCATCAAAGGCACGCATGGCCCTCGCGCTGGCTCCATGCCCGGCGGTAAGTGCAATCATTCCGGTTTCAGCGTCGTCAGCTTTGTTTACGGCCGCGTGAACGTTCTGCCCGACACGATGAGTGCAACCGAACTCAAGGAGTTGCTGACGATCGACGACGACGCGCCCGTGGTTGTCGATGGTCAATATCCCTAACCCTCTCATTGCCCTTCTCTGCGCCTTCGCGTCTCCGCGGTGGAAAAAGAATCCCGCCCCGGCTTGCTAAATAAGTGCACGCCTGTACATTATCCTGCCGATCTCATTTCGGAGGAGCGGGCCTGTGCCGTACGCCGAGCTGCATTGCAAGACGAACTTCACCTTTCTCACCGGGGCGTCGCATCCGGATGAGCTGGCGGAGCGCGCCGCGGAGTTGGGCTACGCGGCGCTGGCCATTGCCGATCGCCATAGCCTGGCTGGCGTCGTGCGTGCGCATACGGCGGCGAAGGAGGCGGGCTTGAAGCTGTTGATCGGGGCCGAAATCGCTCCGGTCGATGCGCCGCCGGTCGTGTTGCTGGCGACCGATCGCGCGGCCTACGGGCGGCTCTGCCGGCTGCTGACGCTGGGCAAACGCCGTGCCGAGAAAGGGGAATGCCAACTGCTGTTCGCCGACATCGCGGCGCATCAGGAAGGATTGTTGGCCTGCGTTCCGCTGGTGGAGCGAACGAATCCGACGTCGCGCGTCCGGAGTACTGCGCTGCGATCGACTTGGGTGGCTGGGGTCGATGGTACTCCTTCGCCCCCAGCAAGCAAACCTCTGGGGGCGAGCGAGTACGCCCGACCCCAGCCACCCGGTGTTCAGCTCAAGCAGCTCACGAAGGCCAAGCTCAAGTCGCATGATCCCGAGGAGTCCGCGTGGCAGGGCGCCGAGTCCTTGATTCGGCCCGGGGCGCTCCAGAGTTATCGCGAACTGTTCGGCGATCGCGCGTATGCGCTCGCGGAGTTGCATCGCGGGCCGGATGATCGCGGGCGGTTGCGGGCCATGATGGAACTCGCCCGCGCGGCGCGGGTACCGGTGGCGGCGGCCGGCGACGTACACTATCACGTCCCGA
>Ga0163153_10008710_pt1 | contig 10444 bp, 7 predicted proteins | sample OliLakLV19MP6IB1_FD_148629 | JGI IMG/M metagenome (GOLD analysis project Ga0163153, IMG submission 148629) | Freshwater microbial mat bacterial communities from Lake Vanda, McMurdo Dry Valleys, Antarctica - Oligotrophic Lake LV.19.MP6.IB-1 | ecosystem: Environmental > Aquatic > Freshwater > Lake...
GCTGGCGCGCGCACTGCGCGGGCGCGTGTGGGCGCGGCTGGACCAGCTCTTTCCAGCCGGCAGCAGCGTTTTGGAGCTGGCCTGCGGCACCGGCGAGGACGCCCGCCACCTGGCCGAGCGCGGGGTGCGCGTGGTCGCCACCGACCAGTCGCCGGCGATGCTGGCGCTGGCCCAAGCCAAGACCGCCCACCTGCCCGTCACCGTCGCCCGCCTCGACCTGGCCGCGCTCGACCCCGCGCCTGAAATTCTCGCCCACGCGCCGTACAGCGGCGTGCTCTCAAACTTTGGCGGCCTCAACGCGCTGGCGCAGCATCGTGATCTGGCCGCCTGCCTCGCGCCGCTGGTCGCGCCGGGCGGGCGGCTGGTGCTCGTCGTCATGGGCCGCTATTGCGCCTGGGAGATCGGCTGGCACCTGCTGCACTTGCAGCCGCGCCGCGCCTTCCGCCGCCTGAACCCGGGCGGGGCCACGTCGCAGGGCGGGGGCGTCACGTTCACGGTCTTCTACCCCAGCACCGCCGCGCTGCGCCGCGCCTTCGCGCCGCACTTTCGCCTCGCCCGCGCCTGGCCGCTGGGCCTGTTCCTCCCGCCCACCTATCTCGAACCGCTTACCCGGCAGCGCTGGTTTCCGTTCCGCCTATGCGCCGCGCTTGACCGCCGCCTGCCGTGGCCGATGTGGGCGGATCATACGGTGTACGAGTTTGTGCGGGAGGCATGAAGGAGAGAAAGAATTAGTTCGCTGAGGTGGGGCGGGGAATTGCGCTAGGGTACGCAGGCTAACAGCACCTCACACACGAGGCCGCGCCAGTACCGCGGGTGGGATTCCCATTTATTTGTCATGTTCGAACCCGCCTCAGGTCGGTGGTGCTCACGCTGCCTTGGGGCGGGTGATCGCGAAGCACCCTTTAGGGGAAATCCCACCCTCGGACTGAACGCCTACGCTCGCCATTGATCAGACGCCGGAAATTCAGACAGGAGGCCGCTGACGTTCAGGCGGTGGGATTCATCACCCCGCCAATTCCTTTATGTTGCCACAAGGCCGCGAGCGGGGCTTCGGAATGACAGGTCAGACGGGATGACCAATTAGCTTGCTAACTGAGAACTGGCGCACGCCCTTCGCCTTCACATAGCCAGGCATCTTGCCAAGCGCCGCCCAGCGGCAACCGACTCTGGGCCGTGTCCATTTACCTTCGTGTAAATTCGTGTCCCCTCCGCCGGTAACCGCCCGCGCCTCAGCCAGGCTCTCTCACGCAGGCCTCGCGATCTCCCAGGCCTCGACCCCTCCCCCTTCGTGATAATTCGTGTCAAAATCTTTTCGACGTCTGACCTCCAACCTCCGGCCTCCCTCTGCTTGACCTCGCGCCCCAATCGTCCTAAAGTAACCCCCGATCACCACCCGCCTGGCCGACCGTCTCAACGTGGCCCGCCGCCGCCGCTTCGTCGGCCGCGCGCCCGAGCTGGCCCTGCTCCAATCCGCGCTCGCCGCCGATGAACTGCCCTTCCCGGTGCTCTTTATCTCCGGGCCGGGCGGCCGTCTTCAGCCACAGGCTGGCATGGGCGGGCTGCAGCGTGGCGTCCACCACGTCAATCAAGTCGGTGGTCAGCCGGGTTAATTCCACGTCATCTCGAATCGTGCTCCCAAAAGCCGCGACGATCTGGGCGGCGTCGTACTTGCGACGGTAGAGGCGGCGGTCGATGATACTTTGGACTCGGCCGCGTAGGGGAACGAACAACGCCGCGATGGCCAGGGTGGAGATGACCGTCACCAGTTGATTTTGCCCCTGCTGCGTGACGGCGCGGAAGACATTTTGCAGCACCACTACGCTGAGCGCGTAAGCCAGCGCCAGCAGCGCAGTGAGCAGCGCATACACCAACGTGCGCCGGATGATCAAGTCGATGTCGAACAGGCGGTAGCGCAGGATGGCCACTGATAGCGCCGCGCCGATCAGGATGAAGCCGACGCTGAAGGCGCTGTTCGACACCTGACCCCACAGACCCGTTACCCACCCGAACGCCGACGGAAAAGACAATAACGTCACGAACAGCCCCAGCACTAGGCCGCCGATGCCCCATTGCAATTGGGCCCGGCTGACGGCGTCACGCATGGTGAGCATGCTGTGCGCGAGGCTGGCGATGGAGGTGATTACCAGCAGCAGAACGCTCGCCAAGGCGAAAGACTCAAGCTCGAAGGCAATCACGATGGCCAGCCACACCGCACCTATCGCGAATGGCGCCAGCGGGATCCAAGGATGGCGGCGCACGACGGCTTTGGGTCTGGGGAAAACCAGCGTCAGGCTCAGTAGAGCTGGCCCGAATGGCGTAAGAAAAATGGCATAGCTGAACAAATAATTGAGCCAGTGACCCCAGGCGTCAAACCAGGTGGTCAGGCCGACGGGTAGCGAAGTGCTCACGTTCAAGGCAAAATAGCCGCCCAGCCAGGCCAACAACGCCCGCGCCGCCGGGTCGCCGGGCCGACGGAAAAATGTAAACAGCGCCATGCTGAGGAGAAAGACCGCGCTCAGCCGGGCTGCCAACTGGTCGAGACCACCCGTTGCATAGCGCCACCAGTGACCCCAGGTCCAGTGCAGCACCGGCACAGCCAGGGTCAGTGTTTCGTCGGCGCGCAACACGGTGAGCTGCACCGTTTGGCCCGTCACCCAGTCCGCTGGCCGAGCGCCCGGAGGGATTTCTGCTACCGGTACGCCCCCAACCGCCAGGAGGTAATCGCCTGGCTGCAACTGCGAGGCAGCACCGGCCAGGTTGGTCTGATAAATCTGCTCAGGACCAAAGACGGGGACTTTAGTGACAGACCAGCCATCGGTGGGCAAGGTAAAGCGATATAGGAACTGCGCCAGGCTGAGGGTGATCAAGCCTAGGACGCATGCCAGCACGAGCCAACTGACGTGCGATAGTCGTGTGTCGGGGCTGTCAGGATGGTTGGGCAAGCTGTGTATCATTCATTGGCGACAAGGGACGGGCCAAAAGAGCGATTCCCCAGGACAGTAGCATAGCCATCGATCGTTACGGCATCGTTACGGACGCCTGCGCGAGCAGAAAGCTGGAGCCAAACACTGTGTATCGATGCGGCTAAGCTGGCTACCCCCTTCATCCACCTGCATTTTCGGAAAATATGGGCCGTTCCGGGTTCAGTCGTCCGGCCTTGGCTGCCTGCGGCCTCGTTGGAAAACGTCGGTCAATCGAACGTGGAGCGTTATGCCCTCTAACAGGCTCCCTGCATATTTCCCCTTATTATTGACCTCCGAATAAAGAATCTCGTCCCGGGCGGCCCAGGCTAGTGCAGAAACAGGCCGCCTATTTGGAACCCAACGCTGCCTGATGCCTGCCTTTTTCTTAGCGCAGCCTCTCTTTCTTTTTCTTTGCACTTTGCTTGGGCCGTTTGACGCCCCCGCGCTTCTGCCCTAAAGTGTCCCCACTCAGGAGACCCCATGACCATCTACAACGACGTTGCCGCCAAGTACATTCACGACCTGTTTGTGCCCAACGAGCCGGTGCTGCCGCAGGTGCTGGCCGCCATCCCGGCGCGCGGGCTGCCGGCCATCACCATCAAGCCCGAGGAGGGCCGCTTCTTGCAGTTCCTGGTGCGGGCCTCCGGCGCGCGCCGCGCGGTCGAGATCGGCACGCTGGGCGGCTACAGCGGCATCTGGATCGCGCGCGGCCTGCCCGCCGACGGCAAGCTGATCACGCTGGAGTTGGACGCCAAGCACGCCGCCGTGGCCCGCGAGCACTTTGCGCTGGCCGGCGTCAGCGCCCAGGTGGAAGTGCGCGCAGGCGACGCGCGCCAAACGCTGCCGGCGCTCTCGGCCGAAGGCCCGTTCGACTTCTGTTTTATTGACGCCGACAAGGGCGGTTACGGCCACTACCTGGACTGGGCGCTCGACAACGTGGAGCCGGGCGGGGTGATCGCCGCGCACAACGCCTTCCGGCAGGGCGGGGTGATCAACCCCGACGACCACTCGCCCGACATGGCTGAAATGCGCGCCTTCAACGCCCGCTGGGCCGCCGAGCCGAAGCTGCTGTCTACCATCTTCCCCGCCGGCGACGGCACGCTGATCGGCGTAGTGCTGGACTAGCCGGAAGAGAAAAGCAACAGCAAAGAAAAAGAAAGAGAAAAAGAAAGAGATAGGGCCAGCGGATTTGATCGAAGCTTGACGTTCAATTGGTAGCGAGCGCTGAGCGTTGAGTCCGCCGGTGAGATTCCTCACCCGCCCCAGCGCAGCGTGATGACCAACGGCCTGAGGCAGGTTCGGAATGACAGGCTCCAAGGGCCGGGGTGGTGTGCGCGACAGTTCTCAGACCGGGGAATGATTGGAAAATTCCCCATGAGATGTCATTCCGAAGCCCCGCTCGCGGCCTTGTAGCAACGTAGTGCAGTTGGCGGGGTGAGGAATCTCACCCGCTGACTTTGAGCGGCCCGCTGTCTGATTTACGACGCCAAATTAGTCGCTGGCGCTGGGCGTTCAATCCCCGACAAGATCATTCGGGGCACCCTTGCAAAATACGCAAGGGCAGGTGTGAACGCCCATCCTTCAATCAGCCTGCTCGCTGCCGACTGCCTACTCCCCTCCGACCTCCAACTTCTGACCTCCACTCTATGGTAGTATGTCCGCGCCTGACACTCTGACCACAACCTGGAGAATAGCCAATGCCTGATGCCCCCAACCGGAAGCAGCCCCACCTCCTTGTGCTGCACAACGAAAACCCCGATTGGCCCCAGGCTGACAAAGATTGGTCAGCCGAATTCGTCGCCCAGATGAGCGACGGCCTGCGCGAGCAGGGCTACTGCTTTGAAACCCTAAAATTCTTTGACGACCTGTCCGCCCTCGCCCATTACGATCCGCGCCAGTGGCTGATTTGGAATTGGGGCGAAGAGCTGGGCGACCGGCCGTGGACCGAAGCCCTGGTGACCGACGCGCTCGAAGCCGCCGGCTTCGCCTTTACTGGGGCCGGCAGCGCCACGCTGCGCGCCTGCCAGGACCGCATGGCGACCAAGCAGCGCCTGCTGGCCGCCGGGCTGCCCACGCTGCCGGCGCGCGTCTTCAGCGACCCGGCCCAAGCCGCCGAGTGGGCGCACTACCCCGCCTTCGTCAAGGGCAACACCCAGCACGCCAGCTATGGCATTGACGGCCACTCGATTGTGGACACGCCCGCCGCGCTGGCCCAGCGCATCGCCTACGTCCGCGACAGCCTGCACGACGAGTCCTTGGTCGAGCCGTTCCTCGACACGCGCGAATTTCACGTGGCCGTGTGGGGCAATCAGTCGCCCCAGGCCCTGCCGCCGCTCGAGTACGATTTTTCGGTCTTCGACGAGCGCGGCGACCGCATCTACACCTACGAGTGGAAGTTCGACCGGGCCTCGCGCGGTTTCAAAGAGATCAAGATGCCCTGCCCCGCGCCGGAAGACCGGCCTGACTGGCAGGCCCGCCTTGAAGAGGTCGCCGCGGCGGCTTACACTGTGTTGGGCCTGCGCGACTACGGCCGGCTCGACCTGCGCATGTTGGGCGACGAACCGCAAATCCTCGACGCCAACCCCAACCCCGACCTGGACGTGACCTCCGTGCTGCCGTCCGGCGCGCGCGCCCTCGGCCTGACCTACGGCCAGATGGTGGACCGCATCGTGCGCTTCGCCGCCGAGCGCATGCCGGCGTGAGCGGGCGCTGGTCACGGACGGCGCTGCTGCTGGCCCGGCGCAGCCTGTCCCTGTGGGCCACCCGCCGCCGCGCGCCTTAAACGATTTCTGGTACAATTTTGCGCGGCGCGGCCTAGCTGCCCCACTCACGTCAGGAACAATCCATGTCGCTGGTCCAAATCCATGCCGGGCTGTCGAACGCCTGCCTGCTCTTTAGCCTGATCGTCGCCGGCTACGGTTTTTTGCGCTATTTCCGCCAGCAGGGCGTGGACGGCGGTTTTTTCGGCGTGATCGTGGTCGGGGAGCTGCTGTACATCGCCCAGGTGGTGGTGGGCGTGCTGCTGGCCTTTGGCGACGGCCCGCGCCCGGCCCGGCTGTGGGTGCATGTGCTCTACGGCATCGTGCTGGTCATCATGTACCCGGCGGCCTACGCCTTTACGCGCGGACGCGACGGCAAACAGGAAGTGTTGACCTACGCGGTCGTGGCGCTGTTTCTGGCCGGCATCGCGCTGCGGGCGGTCGGCACGGCAGCGCTGGTGGCCCCCGTCGGGCTAGGTGGATAAGCTGCGGTCGGTTTGAAAGGTGGAGGTACTCCCATGAACGCATCGTCCCGAATCGGCGGTTGGCGCAGTGTGGGCGCCGTGATCGTGGCGCTGGCGCTGGCCGCACTGGCCTGCGGCGGCGAGGTCGAGCCGACCGCCACGCCGCTGCCGCGCCCCACCCAGCGGCCGGTGGCGACCGCCACCAAGAACGCGCCCGACCCCACCGCCCGGCCCAGCGCCACGGTCGAGTCCAGTCTCTTAGACCTGGAGCCGTACGCCCACCCCAGCGGCGCCTTCAACGTAGACCTGCCGGCCGGCTGGACCCAGGAAGACTTTGACAGCCGCGTCCTGGTCACCTCCCCCGACGCCGTGGTGGCCATTGACATTACCTTCTACAACGCCGGTCAACCGCTCGACGCCGACTCGCTCTCGAACTTCATCCACGCGGTCGAAGATGGCTGGTTCGCCTCCTTCCCCAACTACGAAGCCGGCGACCTGGAACCGCAGAGCGACGGCAGCATCGGGGTCGCCAAAACGCTAGAGCTGCGCAGCGGCACACCCCAGACCGTCCTCAGCTATTACTGGCAAGACGCCAACGTGATCTACGAGACCGACTTCTGGGTGGACAGCGACGCCTACGCCGACTACGTGGACGGCCTGCTGGAGGTCGTGAATTCAATGACCACCGACCCAGCCGAGGGCGCCAAGGTGGATGTGTACTCCATCATTTACACCTTCACCGGCCCCAACAGCTTCTTCGAGTTTTCGGTGCCGTTCGGCTGGACCTACGCCAACGACACGCCCGAAAACATGGTGGTGGATACCTTTACCGCGCCCGACAGCCAGTCCTTCATCGAAAACGTTACCTACAACGACGGCCAACTGGTGGACGACATCGGCGCTTTTGCTAAGCAGTTGCTCACCGACTATTACAACTTGGATGACGTGGAGATCACGAGCGAAGAGGAACAGCCCGACGCCGGTATCCGCCTGGACTGGACTTCCGCCAGCAGCGGGTTGGTGGGCGAAACCTTTGTTGAACGGCGCGACACGTCTACCGCAGTGTTGGTGCTCACCTGGATGGTGACGGAAGACGCGCGTGACCTATACCTGCCTGTCTGGGACTATCTGCTGAAAACCTACGCGATCCCCGAACCGGAGTAACCGCTACATGGCCTCGCGAACTGTGGTGGTGTTGGGCGGCGATCAGACCGGGCAAGAACTGCTGCTAGAGTGCCTGCGCGTGCTCGCGCCGGAAGTGACCCGCGTGCCGACCGCCTTTGTGCACTTCGACCTGTCGCTCGCAACGCGCCGCGCCACCCAGAACGCCGGCGTGCGCGAGGCGGCCCGCGCCATGGCCGCCACCGGGCTGGGCCTGAAGGCCGCCACCATCACGCCCGAGGGCCAGGGCGATGTCGGCTCGCCCAACGCCATCCTGCGCGAGGGCATTGACGGCAAGGTCATCCTGCGCACCGGGCGGCGCATCCCCGGCATCCAGCCGGTGGGCGGCGTGCATGCGCCCATCGCCGTGGTGCGCATGGCCGTAGACGACGCCTACGGGGCCAAAGAGTGGCGCGAGGAGAAAGACGGCGACGAGATCGCCTACCGCACGGCCAAGATTTCGCGCCGCACCTGCCGGGCCGTGGCCGAGTTTAGCTTTCAGCAGGCCCAGAAGATGGGCGCCAAGGTCTTTGGCGGGCCCAAGTACACCGTCAGCCCGATCTACGAGGGCATGTTCAAGGAAGAACTGGACCAGGCCGCCAAGCGCTACCCGCACGTGCGCTACGACCCGCAATTGATTGACGCCACCATGGCGCTGCTGCTCAAGTCTATCGGCGAGGCAATGGTCATCCCGACCCTCAACCGCGACGGCGACCTGGTGTCGGACCTGGTGCTGCAAATGTTCGGCACCATCGCCGGCTCTGAGTCGCTAGTGCTGGGCTTCGACGCCACCGCCTCGCATGTGAAGGTAGTGATGGCCGAGGCCCCGCACGGCACCGCGCCCAGCCTGCAAGGCAAGAACATCGCCAACCCCATGGCAATGATCCTGGCCTGCGCCGCGCTGCTGACCTACTTCGGCCAGCCGGAGGCCGACCGGGCCTCGCGCGCCATCTACGAGGCGGTGTTTGAGGCGCTGTTCGACGATGTGAAGACCGCCGACCTGGGCGGCCAGGCCACCACCACCGAGTTCACCAACGACGTCATCCGCCGCGTGCGCTCGAAGCTCGAAGTGTGGACCGCGCTGGCGTAGGTAGCATTGGCCGGTGGCAGGACTGGCCGGGTGCATATCGCACCAAGCGCCGAGGAAATTGAGGACACGTCTAATCCCGTACCGAGCAGTGTGCCGATTGTTGAGGGCGGGAGGTGGCTTGAAGGTGTGGTCGCGCCCAACGTTGGTGGCTTCACCAACCCACAATCACAGCCGCCTCTTCCAGTCGCCCCCGCTGTACTCAGCGGCTCCCGCTGTACTCAGCGGCTCCCTGCCTCGCGCGGCTCGACCTCCGTCGCGCGGATTAGACGCATAAAATTACCACCAGTGCTGTGTGCGGTGACGCGGCCCACCTGTCATTGCGCTGCAATTGTCCGCTGGCCCGCGCTACTCCACAGGGCATCGCTACACGCGCAGCGGGTACAAAATCCGTTGCCATGAACTAAATGCCCGCCGCCGGCGTCTTACCGTATCGGTATCCGCCGCGCATGAGGAGCTGAATATGTCCCCCCTGACCACGCCGAAATCCGTCCGCCTGCTGCGCCCGCTGGGATTGCTGGTGAGCGTTTTGGCCGCGACCTCGCTGGCCTGCGCCGGCCTGGGGAATCCCACCCTGGCGCCGTCGCCTACCATCACGGCCGGGGTTCCGGCCACCCAAACGGTCGCCCCAGCGGAGGCCACCCCAACAGAACTGGGGCCGGTCGCCACCACCGCGCCCGCCACGGCCACGGAGGCCCCGACTGCTGAAAGCGCCACCGCCCCACCAGACGTTTCCACCATCACCGAAACAATCTACATCGCCTCGCCCGGCCTGGGCTCGCGCCTGACCTCACCCCTGCACGTGGAGGGCTTCGCTGGGCCGACCTTTGAGCAGCACCTCGTCATCCAAATCACCGACGCCAACGGCGCCGTGCTGGCTATCCAACCGACCATCATCCAGGCCGACGCCGGCAGCGCCGGGCCGTTCTCGGCCGATGTGGCCTTTACCACGCCGACCGATCAGCCCGGCCGCATTTCGGTCTTCGACACCAGCGCCCGCGATGGTGGCCTGCTGCACCTGGCCAGCGTGGAAGTAGACCTGGTGACCAGCGGCGCGTCGGTCGTCGAGTTGGCCGCGGAGCATCCCGAAGTCCACATTATTCTCGAGCCGGCCCCGGCGGCCGTGGTCAGCGGCGGCACGCTGCACGTGGCGGGCTTCTCGGAGTACGTGTTCGAGGGCACGCTGAACATCTGGCTGTGCGGCGAGGGCGGCTCGAGCACCGTCACCGACGTGATCTGCGGCACGGCCGACAACGTCCTGATGAACGGCTTCACCACCATGTCGGCCCCAGACATCGGGCTGCCCGGCCCCTTCGCGCTCGACCTGCCCTACACCATCGCCGGCACGGTGCGGGCGCGCGTGGCGGTCTACAGCACCTCCGCCCGCGACGGCGGCATCATCCACCTGACGACTGTCCCGGTGACGCTCAACCCGTAACACCTGCGCCTGGCGTTAGCGCCGGCCCGGCCCGCGTGGCTGGGCCGGCGTTTGTGTTTAACCGTGACCCACCGCGCCGCGCCGTCGGCAGATTGTCAGCCCCACGCCATTGACTCAAAGTAGACTCGCGTTACAATGCAGAACAACGCTGAGCGGCTGCGGGTGCCTAGCGGCCGGGCGTCTGTGGAGGTAGCATGAAACTCGAAGACAAGATCAAGCCCGCGCGCCGCGCGGCCGTGTGGGCCAACGTGCCCGACGAAAAATGGAACGATTGGCGCTGGCAGCTTTCCAACCGCCTCAACTCGGTGGACGAGCTGAACGAAGTCATCAAGCTCACCGCCAGCGAGACTAAAGCCCTGACCACCAACGGCCTGTTCCGGGTGGATATCACCCCCTATTTTGCCTCGCTGATGGACCCGGATGACCTGCACGACCCCATCCGCCAGCAGGTGATCCCCACCGACGCCGAGTTGGTGCCGTTCACCTCCATGATGGAAGACTCGCTGGCCGAGGACAAGCACTCGCCCGTGCCCGGCCTGGTGCATCGCTACCCCGACCGCGTGCTCATGCTG
>Ga0163153_10008711_pt1 | contig 10444 bp, 6 predicted proteins | sample OliLakLV19MP6IB1_FD_148629 | JGI IMG/M metagenome (GOLD analysis project Ga0163153, IMG submission 148629) | Freshwater microbial mat bacterial communities from Lake Vanda, McMurdo Dry Valleys, Antarctica - Oligotrophic Lake LV.19.MP6.IB-1 | ecosystem: Environmental > Aquatic > Freshwater > Lake...
GCCGTGACCTTCACGGTCGGCGCGGCGAGCTCCGGCACGACGACCTGCTCGGCGAAGCCACCGTGGATCATCGAAGCAGCCACGCGCTGGCCCGGAGTCAGCGAGCTGACGCCGGGACCGACGGCGCTGACGACGCCAGCGACCTCCGCGCCGGGAATGAACGGCGTGGGCGGCTTGAACTGGTACTTGCCGTGCGAGAGCAGCACGTCGGGGAAGTTCACGCCGGCGGCCTTGACGTCGATCAGCACCTCGCCGGCGCCGGCCGTGGGAGACGGCAGATCGTCCACGCGAAGTCCTTTGGGGCCCGTGAGGTCGTGACAGCGAACAGCGCGCATGGCCGCACCGTACACCGAGCCGGTCACCGGAGCCCGCCAGCTTGCCAGCCGGGAGACCATCGACTACTTGTCGGCCCCGGGATGCGGCTCTCTTTGGGGCACGTGAGGGCGCGCATCGGCGCCTACCTCCACGAGCAGCGCGAAGCGCTGAAGCGGCTCACTTTCAGGGGTGTGCTGGCGAGCATCGGCGGCTGGTTCCGCGAGCAGCTCGGGCGCGAGGCGTTCTCCAGCCTCGCTCACGTCGCCATCCTGCTCGCGCTCATCACGCTGCTGCGGCCGATGTTCTTCCGGCTGGTCGGGGCGGGTCATTACCAGTCGCCATTCATCCTCGAGTCGATGGCGAAATCCGACCTCACGCTGATCACGAACGCGGCGAAGAGGCACCAGCCCGCGATCTCCGAGACTTTGCACTTCCTGGTACCAGCGATCATCTTCTTCCTCGCCAAGAGGAAGCTGCGCTGGACGGACTGGGAGCACGGCAAAGCGCTGCGCGTCTTCGTGATGATCGTGCTGGTCATGCTCGCCTGGTCGGGCACGACCTTCCCGCACAACTTCTATCTCAACCGCTTCCACGGGATGGACCGCCTCGCGCTGGTGCTCTTCACCGCGCTCTCCTGGCGGTACCCGATCTTCGTCCCGTTCGCGGCGCGCTGGTGCATCGTCATGCTGAAGCAGGCGTACATCCCGATCATCCAGGACGACTTCGACTTCCGCGCGCCCGCCGAGCTCATCGTCGTCTTCTCGATCTTCGTGTGGGCTTCGATCTCGAAATCGTTCAAGCCAGCGCACTTCCTGGTCGCCGGGCTCGGCTCGTACGGTTCGTATTATTTCTGTGCGGGCATCGCCAAATGGAACTTCGGCCCGAAGCATTCGTGGCTGCTCGAGAACCACGTGTCGAACCTCTCGGTCGCGACGTACGTGAAGGGCTGGCTCTCGTTCGTCCCGGAGAGCGCGTTCCTCGCGTTCGCCGATCAGGCGGCCAAGCTCGACCGGGTGATGCAGGGCTACACGCTCCTGATCGAGATAGGCGCGATCCTCGGCTTCTTCCTGCACAGGCGGCTGACCAGATGGTGGTTTTTGGGCACGGCGGTGCTCAACCTCGGGATCTTCCTGATGTCCGGCGTCTTCTTCTGGAAGTGGATGACCGTCGGCTTCGCGGCCTTCGTGTGGATGGGCAGAGGTGGCAAGCCGCTGGTCGAGCGGCTCCACCAGTACAAGCTGCCGCTGCTGCTCGGGATCGCGTCGATCTATTACTCGAACCAGCGCATCTGGTATTTCCCGCAGACACACGTCGTCTGGTACGACACGCGACTGACCGAGGACTACGAGATCTACGTCATCGGTGAGAGCGGTCAGCGCTACCTGGTCCGGCCCAGCTACTTCGCGCCGTCGGACATGCACTTCACGCAGGGGCGGCTCTGCTACGCGACCGACAAGGAGCGCGCGGCGGTCGGCATCTACGGCACCTCCGGCAGCATCAACACGCTGAGGCAGCTCGAGAAGTTCGATCGACCCGAAAAAGGTCTCGCCATGCAAACGCGCGGCCGGCTCTGTCGTGACGCGAAGATGCAGGCACGCTTCGAGGACTTCATGAAGCGCTTCTTCACGAACCTGAACAGCAGGGGCCCGCGCCGCGAGTGGATCAACTGGATCGGGCGGCCCAACCACCTGCAAACCCACTCCAACGGTCGGCTCAAGGCGGAGGACGGAGGGGACTTGCCGCTGTTCGATGCTCAGGAGAAGGTCGTCACGCTGGAGATGTGGCTCAATGTCGCTTACCACCACAAGAATCGTCTCCACCGCACCGAACCGAAGCTCGTGCACACCGTGAACCTGGTCGAGTCCCGCAAGGCGGAAGGAAAAAATGCGGAAGGTCGTGCAGCGGACGGGCGGGCGCCGAAGAGCGTCCCCAAACCGCGCGCCTCTGCCACCTCTGCCCCCCAGCCGTCTGCGTCGGAGCCATCTACCCCGGAGCCGTCCGCCCCCGAGCCGACTGGCACCGAGCCGTCCGACCATGACGATTGAAGCCGCCGAGCTGAGCGTCATCGCTCCTTGCTTCAACGAGGAGCTGAACGTCGAGCTACTCGCTCGCCGGACGCTCGACGCGCTGCGCGAGCTTCCCGTGCCCGCAGAGCTCATCCTGGTCGATGACGGCAGTCGCGACGGTACCTGGGCGAAGATCCAGGAAGTGGAGAAGGCTCTCGACCGCGTGCGCGGCTTTCACCACGTGAAGAACAAGGGCATCGTCGGCGGATGGATCACGGGGCTGAGCGGCTCGAGCGCGCCGCTGGTCTGCCTGATCGACTCCGACCTGCAAAACCGACCCGAGGACATTCCGCGCCTGTACGAGGTGTTCGCTGCGCGCCAGGTCGACATCGTGCAGGCGGTGCGGCACCCGAAGGGCAAGCAGAACCGCTTCGCCTTCTCGCGCGGGCTCAACACCATCCTGAACGTCACGTTCGGGATGAACCTGCGCGACAACAAGAGCGGCTTCATCGTGACCAGGCGCGAGCTGCTGCTCGACATCCTCGGCGACGCCGAGGGCTACCGCTACTTCCAGAGCTTCATCGGCGTCGCGGCAGGAGCACGCGGTCTACGCTTCGCAGAGGTCGACACCGACTTCGACCTGCGCAACGCCGGCGAGTCGTTCCTCTCGAATTTTCCGATCGAGGTGTCGCTGCGGATCTGCGGCGAGCTCGCCCGGTACCGGCTCGAAACCTGGCGCAAACGTTCGCGCTAGGCGGTGTTCGGCGTTGTTTGCGCGCTCCCCGTGCGCTAAGTCGTCGCGGGAAGAAGATGAAACGGTCGCTACTCGCCCACCTGGTCGATCCGGAGACGTTGTCCCCCTTGTCCATCCAGGCGAGCTCGGAAGCAGGCGATGACGTTCGCGAAGGCATCGCGACGGGCTCGCGCCCGTACGTGATCCGTGAAGGTATCCCGAGCTTCGTGTCGGAAGACGTGCGGAGCGAGCAGACCGTGAAGTCGTTCGGCGAAAAGTGGGACAAGCATCGCTACTACCGCGACCACACGCGACGCTTCTACACGGACTGGTACCTGGCTCGCTTCGGCTTCGGCACGGTGGACGGACTCAAGGCCTTTCTCGCGGACAAGAAGTTCGTGCTCGATGCCGGAACGGGCGCTGGCCGCGACGCCGCCAACTTCACGGACAACGGCGCCGGCACCGTCCCCGGTGGTGCCGTGTTCGGCGTGGACACGGCCTGGCATGCGCTCGACAACGCCGAGAAAGATCCGAAACGAGCCACGGCGACGAACAAGGTCGAGCTCGTCCACGCCGACATCAACCGCCTGCCATTCCCCGACGAGTTCTTCGACTTCGTGAACTGCGACCAGGTCATCCACCACACACCCGACCCGCCGCTGACGTTCCGGAACCTGAAGAAGAAGCTGAAGAAGGGCGGGCAGATCGCGACCTACGTCTATCGGAAGAAGAGCGTCATCCGCGAGTTCACGGACGACTACATCCGCGATCGCATCAAGGACGATTCGTTCGAGAAGGCGCTCGAGATGTGCGAAGCCATCACCAAGCTCGGCAAGGCGTTCAGCGATCTGAAGACCAACGTCACGATCGAGGAAGACATCCCCGTGCTCGGCATCACCAAGGGCAATTACGACGTGCAGCGCTTTCTCCACTGGCACGTGCTGAAATGCTTCTGGAACGACGAGTTCGACTTCTTCACGAACAACGTCGTCAACGCCGACTGGTATCACCCCGTCTTCTGCTTCCGCTACACACCCGAAGAGTTCCGTGCCTGGTTCGCGCCAAACGACGGTGACCCGGGCTGGGAGATCCTCGCCTGGGACGAGCAAGAGGCTGGCATCAGCTGCCGCGCCCGAAAGCTCTGAGAGGAACAGGGCGATGTGCGGCATCCTGGGCGGGGTCAACACGCGGTTCGACGAAGCCAGCGTCCGCCGGCTGTCACATCGCGGCCCTGACCAGCTCGACCTGGACGTACACCGACCCGGCCCCGATCTCGAGATCGCGCTCGGGCAGGTACGACTCAACATCGTCGACCGCCACGATATCGACCTGCCGGTACGCGTCGAGCCGCGCGGCGGGGGCGCCACAGCGACCATCATCTTCAACGGCGAGATCTACAACTGGATCGAGCTTCGCGTCGAGCTCGAGGCGCTCGGCTGGACGTTTCGCACCAAGACGGACACCGAGGTGGCGCTCGTGGCGTACCTCGAGTGGGGAGCTCGCTGCTTGCCGCGCTTCAACGGCATGTTCGCGCTGGCGATCTGGGACGGCGACAAGTTCTTCTGTGCGCGCGATCGGCTGGGCAAAAAACCGTTCTTCTACCGCGTCGTCGGCAACAGGTTCGAGTTCGCCAGCGAGGTAAAATCCTTCTCCGACCTCACGTTCGTCGGCAACGAGCTCTTCGATCTGCTCGAGTTCTGCCCGAACGAGGACACGCTCTACAAGGACGTCTTCGCCCTACCGCCGGGTCACTACCTCACCTACGACCCGTCACTCGGAACGCTGAATCGCCGCGGCTACTGGGACATCCCGCATCGCTTCGACGTGCGGCTGAAGAACGATGACGAAGCGATCGATCGCTTCATCGAGCTGCTCACCGACAGCGTGAAGCTCCGCATGCGGGCCGACGTGCCGGTGACGATGTTCCTGTCGGGTGGCATCGATTCGACGCTGATCGCCAAGCTCGCGGGGATAACCGAGGCGTACACCTGCCAGTTCTCGGAGTTCAAGGACACGATCGACGAGGAGCTGTACGCGCAAGACTTCGCGGACCGTATGGGCATCAAGCTCCACGTCGTGCGCCCGACCAAGGAAGAGTTTCTCGAAGATCTGCCCAAGCTCGCTTATCACCTCGAGATCCCCACCGGCTCGTTCTCTGTATTTCCGCTCTACCGCCTGGCCAAGGCCTGCCACGACGCAAAGTACAAGGTGATCCTTTCGGGTGAGGGCTCGGACGAGCTATTCGGCGGCTACGCGCGCAACGAGTTCCTCATGCTGCCGTCGTTCGACGTCAGCGACCCGAGGATCAAGAGCTACCTGGCGATGCTGCGCCGGTTCGAAGGCTCCGATCTCGATCGCTTCTGTCGCATGGCTTCGCGTTCCGGGCTGGCGGGCGCGGCGCTGTTGAAGGGTCACCTCGCGCACCTGTGGAGCGACCACCGCTCGATGCTCGACAACATGTGTTACGTCGAGACACGGGTCTTCTTGCAGCCCCTCCTGCAGATGGCCGATCGCATGACGATGGCGCACAGCATCGAGGGTCGAAATCCGTTCCTCGATTATCGCATGGTCGAGTTCGCATTCTCGCTCGGTGACTCGCTTCGCTATCGCGATGGGGTCGGTAAATGGATCGTGAAGGCCGCCGCGAATCGGCTCCTGCCGCGCGATTGCCTCGTCCTACAGCGCAAGGTGAAGCACGGCCTGCCCACCCCGATCAACATGTGGCTGCAAGGCCACGCGAGCTTCGATCGTAAATACTGGAACGCTCTCATGACGGCGGAGTGCATCAAGACGCTCCAGCACGCCCACCGTGGCTGAGAACGCGCCGCCTTCTGCCTCGGCAAGCAAGCCATGGAGGCGCCGCATTGCCGGCATCTTGCGCGGCGTCGGGCTGCTCGTCGGCAGCGCCTGCGGCCTGGGCGTCTTCGGCTACTTCGTCAACCTGCAGTACCCGGTGAAGGAATGGATCTTCTGGGTCTACGCCGAGCTGTGGGCGTATTGCCTGCTGTTCGCGGTGGCATGTTTCAGTGCGGGTCACCTCACCCTCTCGGCCGCCCGCGTGCGCGGCATCGCGCTGCGCGAGCGGCTGGTGATGACGCTCGCCGTGGGCGTGCTCGCGTTCTTCTACCTGATGTTCGTCGCCGGTCTCATCGGCATCCTCCGGCCATGGTTCGCCGTCACCCTGCCAATCGTGCTGATCGCCGGGGCGTCACGCGGGATGTGGCGCGACGGCAAACGTGTCCTCCGGCACCTCCGCGCAAGGCGCGCGCGCGGCGTCCGACCGCGGTCGGCGCTGGAGCTGCCCGCGATGGTGGTCGGTATCCTCGGCGTCGCGCTCGCCTATTACGCCATCCTGTCGCCGCGCAACGTCGCGTTCGATTCCCATTTCTACCACCTCGGCCTCGCGCAGCAGTACGCGACGGAGCACGCCATCCGGCGCTTTCCCGAGGGCTGGCTACCGGGCGCGTTGCCCCACCTCGCGAGCATCCTCTACACCTGGGCTTATTGCCTGCCCGGTCTCGACGCATTCGGGAAGATGGTGTGCGCGAGCCATGTCGAGTTCGTGCTGTTCGTGTTCACGCTCGCCTCGATTCCGACGCTCGTGCGCTACCTCGCGCCAAAGGCGCACGCGGGCTTCAGCTGGGTGGCGATGTTCTTGTTTCCCGGTCTCTTCGTGTACGACTCGGCGCTCTCGGCGGCCGCCGACCACGTCGCTGCGTTCTGGGCCATCCCCAGCTACCTGGCGTTTCGACGGGCGTATCGCGACCTGGACGTGAAGAGCTGTGTGCTCCTCGCGGCGTGCTTGTCGGGAGCCATTCTCACGAAATACCAGGCGATGTACATCCTGGCCTTCCCGGCGCTGGCGCTGTCATTTCGGGGCGCGTCGTTGCTCGTCCGCGCGCTGTACGCTCGGCTTCGCAAGCGCGACAAACCCGACCGCGCGAGGCTGTTCGCGCAGCTCATGGCGCTGGGCTCGACCGTGCTCGCCGGGCTCGTGTTCACGTCGGCGCACTGGTTGAAGAACGTCTTTTTCTACGGCAACCCGTTGTTTCCGTACCTGTTCAAGGTCTTCCCGCCCTCGCAGTGGGCACCGGATTCGGCCGCGCTCGCCCAGGACTTCACGCACTGGCAAACGAAGGACTGGGTCACCGACGGCAGCACGTGGGATAAATTCGTGGCCGCGAGCGCCGCGATGTTTTCTTTCTCCTTCGACCCGCACGACTGGAAGAACTTTCACGGTGACGTGCCTGTCTTCGGCTCCTTGTTCACGCTGAGCCTGCTCGTGCTGCCCTTCGTCAAGGGTTCGACGAGACGGACGTGGGCGCTTTCCATCGCGACCCACCTCGGCGTGTTCATCTGGTTCTGGACGTATCACCAGGATCGCTATCTGCAGGCGCTCGTCCCGTGGATGGCCGCGGTGACGGCCGCGACGCTCGCGCTGGCGTGGCAGTCCGGGTGGCCAGGCAAGGCCGCGGCGTCGCTGATGGTCTCGTTTCAGCTCGTGTGGGGTGGGGACAGCTACCTCATTCCGGCCCATTCGATGACGAAGGCGGCGCCGATCAACGTCACGAGTGAGCTTATCGCGATGGGTTACAAGAAGAAGTACGAGCCGCGCTTCAAGGTGCCCGGCGCGCTGTTCGACATCGGTGCGTCGCGCGAGCTGCCCAAGGATGCACGCGTCCTGCTGCACGAGAACAACCCTCGCCTCGGCATTGCGCGCCCGGTCGTGGTGGACATCGCCGGCTGGCAGTATGGCATTCGCTACGAGCTGTTCCCCACCCCCGCGGACATGCACGACAAGATCACGGCCTTCGGCGTGACCCATATCGTCAGCCGCGTGAAGAAGAGCCGCGGCATCGACTCACTCGGCGCAGACCTGCGTTTCTTCGATTACATCGAGCAGGAGGCGACGTCGATCAAGCGCTTCGGCGAGTTCACGCTGTTCGCGCTGCCCGCCTCGCGGCCGGCGACGAGCGCCGGCGACCAGGTGGCTTACCTCGGCTGCGCCAAGCTATACGAGCGCGGCATTCACGATCTCGCAGCGCTCCACATTCGCGACAAGCAGGTCAAGGTGAAGCCCGCGCGCAAGAAGAAGGCGAAGCGCCGCGGCGAAGCCGAGGAGCTGCTGGTGGATGCGGACTTCGCGGTGACCGGCGCGGGATGCAAGCCGGCAGTTCCCCCCGCGGCGCTCGGCGATTACCTGAAGATCGGCAAGCGAGGCAAAGAAGACCTGTGGGCGCGCAAGCGGTCGGCTCTGCACGCCCCCGACAGCGGTGCGTCAGAAGTCGACGACACAATGGATGACATCGAGCTCCTTCCAAGCGAGTAGATCACCGCACAACCGGCCCACGGCACAGGAGAAAGACGAACATGGATCGCTCCGCGTACGAGCGTTGGTGGCAACTCGAGAAGCACTTCTGGCGCGTGGGTCGCCGCCACATTCTGCTCGAGCTGATCGAGAAGCACGCGCCCGCTGCGAGGTCCGGTGAACGCCGGCGCTTGCTCGACATCGGCGGAGCCTGCTCGATCCTCAGTCAGGAGCTGTCGCGCTTCGGCGACGTGACCATGGTCGAGCCTGACGAGCCCACCGCGATGTTCGCGAAGGAAAAATTCGGGCTCGATGTGCGCGTGGGCCAGCTCCCCGACAAGATGCCCGTCGAGGGGCCATTCGACGTGATCACGCTCTTCGACGTGATCGAGCATATCGAGGACGACAACGCGGCGCTCGGCGCGGTGCGCGATCTGCTGCGCCCGGGCGGGCTGCTGGTGGTCACGGTTCCCGCCCTGATGCTCCTGTGGAGCGACTTCGACGTGGCGAACCACCACTTTCGCCGCTACGAGAAGGCCGGCCTGCGCGCGGTCATCGAGCGATCGGGGTTCGAGATCGAGCGGCTGAGCTATTTCTCTTCGCTGCTGTTTCCGCTCGTGGCCGTCGAGCGAGGGCTTCAGCGATTGCGGGGGGTGAAGCCGACCGCGGAGTACGACGTGAAGGTCCCGCCCGCGCCCATCAACCAGGCGATGCTCGGCGTGATGGAGGTCGAGCGCGTCCTGCTGCGCAAGGTCGATATGCCGATCGGCTCGTCGCTCCTCGCGATCTGCAGCCGGTGAGCCAGGCTGCCCCGCGCTGTTTCACCACTGCGTGTGATCCCTGAGGTTGCCGGTCAGGCTGGCCTCGAGGATCGACTTCATCTGCTCGACCTGCCCCGCGTAGCTGGGGTCGGCCGCGATATCGCGCTGCTCGCCGGGATCGGCGACGGTGTCGAACAGCTCGAATTTTCCGTCGTTCACGTCCTGCATGAGCGCGAAGTTGCCCTGCCGCACCGAGCGACGGAAGTACGTTCCGTACTTGTCAGTGATGCTCGCGATCGAGCAGAACAGAGGACGGCTTGGGTCCATGTCCTGCGGGGCGAGCGACGGTACGAGCAGGCTCTGCCCGTCCAGCGTGTCCAGCTGTGTGCGCACCCCCGTCAGCTCGAGCACCGTTGGCACGATGTCGACGAGGCCGACCGCCGTGTCGACACGCTGCTTTGGAATGCCCGGGACGCGTACGAGCAAGGGCACGCGGACGCTCTCGGCGTGGCATGTCCGCCCGTGCTGCGTCCCGCCGTGCTCGTCGAACTCCTCGCCATGATCGGCGCTCACGACCACGACCGTGTTCTTCCACATCGTGTCTCGCGCTCTGAGCATTCCCATCAGCGCGCCCAGCTGTTGATCGGCCCACAACAGCTCCGTGTCGTAATTGCCTAGCTCGCCGGCCTCGAACTTCGAGCTGTCGACGTCCTTGTGGCGCGTATAGGGCGCGTGCGAATCCGGGTAGTACACGAGCAGGAAGAACTTCTCGCTCTGGCCGATTGTCGACAGAAACTCGGCGGCCTTCGCGGTGGCGATCGGGTTGCGGCGAGGGCGGTTGTTCTGTCGCTCCTTGTTCGGCTCGGCCTCGTACGTTGTCTCGAAGCCTTGCAAGATCTGCGGGACGTTGTGGGCGAGATAGCCGTCCACGACCGCGCCGGTCTTGTATCCGGCGGCCGTCAGTCGTTCCGCCAGCGTGGTCTCGCTATCGGCCATCTGGAAATGGCCCTTCTTTCTGAACCAGGTCACGGCTGCCGGGTCGCGGCCCGCGAGCTGCGTGGGGATCGACTGGATCGTGGACGATGCGTGCGCGTACGCATTGCAGAACAGGAGCGACTCTTTCGCCAGCACACCGAGATTGGGCATCGTGGGCTTGGCGTATCCGCACGGGCTCACGTGGTCGCCGCGCGTGGTCTCGTAAAGGACCCAGACCACGTTGTAAGAGCGCACTTGCTTGGGCGTCAGCACGTCGGCAAACAACTTCTTGTCGGTGGTGCCTGCCGGCAGAAAATCCTTGCCGTCGCAATTCTCGTCCTTGCCG
>Ga0163153_10008712_pt1 | contig 10443 bp, 13 predicted proteins | sample OliLakLV19MP6IB1_FD_148629 | JGI IMG/M metagenome (GOLD analysis project Ga0163153, IMG submission 148629) | Freshwater microbial mat bacterial communities from Lake Vanda, McMurdo Dry Valleys, Antarctica - Oligotrophic Lake LV.19.MP6.IB-1 | ecosystem: Environmental > Aquatic > Freshwater >...
GACTGCCAACGGCACCCTCGGCGACGGCGCCTCGTGCGGTCGGGTCACCACCCGCGACGGGAGTCACTTCGATCACGAATCGGCCGGAGGGGGCGGTCACGACGAGCGCTGAATGATAGAGGGCAAAGGGGAGGGCGCCTCCTCGTCCGTGCGAGTAGCGACCGTTGATTCGTACAGAACGGCCGCCTGCGCCGAGCGGAAGCCAGTACAGCTCGATCCCGGTGTCAGGATCGATGGCCTCGCGGTCTCCTTGCGCTGCGACCGTCGGCCGTCGGCCGCTGTCGAGGATCGCCGCAGCTCATGAGGCGTGCTCTGCTCAGGTCTTGTCGGGCTGGCGCTTCGCCGTCTTCATCGGCGAGATCCTCACCACGAGGTACGTGACCCCCGCCGAGAGGGCGAGGATCGCGCAAACGTAGAACACCAACTCCAGCAGTCCGAGAACGGTTCGCATCTCGTGCGTAGACTACCGGCATGCCGCGAGCCTGCGTGATTGTGCTCGATGCCGTTGGTGCGGGTGAGTTGCCGGACGCTGCCGAGTGGGGGGATGAGGGCTCGGATACGCTCGGAAACGTCGCTCGTGCCGTCGGTGGTCTCGACCTGCCCAATCTCGAGGCGCTCGGGCTCGGCAACGTCGAGCCGCTCGAAGGATGCCCACCGCAGCCGGGAGCCCCCGCCGTCGCGGGCAGGCTGCTCGAGCGCTCGAAGGGGAAGGACACGACAGCCGGCCACTGGGAGTTGATGGGTGTGGTCACGGCGGTCGCGTTCCCGACCTACCCGTACGGCTTCCCGGACGACGTGATCGATCCGTTCATGAATCGCACCGCTCGCGGCGTGCTCTGCAACAGGCCCGCCTCAGGGACAGAGGTGATCCTCGAGTACGGCGAGCAGCACCAGAAGACCGGAAAGTGGATCGTCTACACGTCGGCGGATTCCGTTTTCCAGATTGCCGCGCACGAGGACACGATCCCGCTCGAGGAGCTCTACGACGGATGTCGGGCGGCGCGCGAGATTCTCACCGGCAAGCATGCCGTCGGGCGGGTCATCGCTCGTCCGTTCACGGGTACTCCCGGAAAGTACGAGCGAACCACGAACCGCCATGATTTCTCGCTCGAGCCGCGGCGCCCGAACTACCTGAGCGCGATCCGCGATGCCGGGTATCCGACCTACGGCGTCGGGAAGATCTCCGACATCTTCGCCGGGTGCGACATCGACGAGTCGTTCCCGACGAAGTCGAACGTCGATGGGATCAACCGGACGATCGAGTTGCTCGAGTCGGTCGATGACGGCTTCGTCTTCACGAACCTCGTCGAGACCGATCAGCTCTGGGGCCATCGCAATGATCCCGTGAACTTCCATCGTTGCCTGCAGGACTTCGACAGGCGCCTTCCCGACATTCTCGAGACGCTCAGGGACGGCGACCTACTCATCATCACGTCTGACCACGGGTGCGATCCGACGACGCCGTCGAGCGACCACTCACGCGAGCACGCGATGCTGCTCGCCTATGCGGCAGGGCGAAATGCCGCGGGGCACATCCACGAGAACGGCGAGTTCGGCGACGTCGGCGCGACCGTCTGCGCCTGGCTCGGCGCAAAGCACCCTGGCAAGGGCGCTCCGGGGTCTCCGATCATCGAGCCGTGACCGGGGACGCGTTTGACGGCGTTCATCACGAAGCGAACGCGAGCGGCACCTTCTGCGGCGCACCAGGCCCCTCTGTTAGAACGAAATCCGTGATTCATCCTGTAGACCTCATCGAGCGGAAGCGCAACGGCGAAGAGCATCCCGCCGACGAGCTCGCGGAGTTCGTCCTGGCGTACGCGCGTGACGAGGTGCCCGAGTACCAGATGGCTGCCTGGTGCATGGCCGTCTACTTCAAGGGTCTGACGTCGGCCGAGACGTTTGCGCTCACCGATGCGATGATCCGGTCGGGTGAGACGGTCGCCCTCGGGGCTGCCATTGGGCGCAAGGTCGTGGATAAGCATTCGACCGGCGGGGTGGGCGACAAGACGTCGATCGCTGTCGGACCGATCGTTGCGGCCTGTGGGGTTCCGCTCGGGAAGATGAGCGGCAGGGGACTCGGACACACCGGTGGAACGCTCGACAAGCTCGAGTCGATTCCGGGTTTCCGAGTCGAGCTGACGACCGAGGAGATGATTGCACAGCTCCGCGATGTCGGAGTGGCGATCGTCGGCCAGAGCGCCAACCTCGTTCCTGCCGACAAGAAGCTCTATGCCCTCCGCGATGTTACGGCGACCGTTGACATCGTGCCCCTGATCGCGTCATCGATCATGTCCAAGAAGCTCGCGGCAGGGGGTGACGCCGTCGTGCTCGACATCAAGGTTGGAGACGGTGCCTGGATGAAGACTCTGGAAGATGCGCGGGTCCTCGCACACGAGATGCTCGACCTCGGCCACCGAGCCGGCATGGAGGTCACGTGCCTCCTCACCGATATGGATCAGCCTCTTGGGCGGGCTGTCGGCAACGCACTCGAAGTTCGGGAGGCGATCGATACGGTTCGCGGCGAGGGGCCGGACGACTTCACGGAGCTTGTGCTCGATGCCTCCGCGCGCCTGCTTGCGTACTCCGACCTGGGGATCGACATCGACGAGGGACGCCGTCGCGCCGAAGCTGCTGTCGCAGATGGATCGGCGTACGCGACCTACGAGCGGTGGATCCGGGCTCAGGGAGGCGACCCTGACCCGCGCGCGCTGCCCGAGGCGCCCGTGCGGCTGGCTGTCACGGCCCCAAGGGACGGTGTCGTCGCACGCCTCGGCGCTCTTGCCGTGGGCGCTGCCGTACTCGAACTTGGAGCCGGTCGCTGGACAAAGACGGACACGATCGACCTTGCCGTGGGCGCAGTCTGCTTCGCAAAGTGCGGTGACGCGGTGCTCGCGGGGGACGATCTCGCCGAGGTGCATGCGCGAGACGATGCGTCAGCGGCGGCCGCCGCTGACGCGATCCTCGCTGCCTACACGATCGCTGACGAAGCCCCAGCAGCACACGCCATCGTTCTCGAGGTTGTCACCTGAGCGACCGCTCGCTGGGTGATCACGGCCTCGAGCGAACGTGCCCTGGGCGACAATGCCCTGAGCGAACAGAGCCCTCCGGCCTAGACTGGACACGTGCCCGAGCTCCCCGAGGTCGAGACGGTACGTCGGGCCATCGCTCCGATCCTCGAAGGGGCGTGCCTCGAGGTCGTCGAGATACGTGACGCGCGTCTTGTTCGGCCGTTCGATCCGGGCGTCGTCGCCGCAGCGCTTGTCGGGGAGCGCGTGGCGGACGTGGGTCGCCGTGGCAAGTATTTGATTGTGGGGTTCGACTCCGGTCGCTCTCTGCTCGTTCACCTCCGGATGACGGGATCATTGCGCTACGCGAGCCGAGGGGCGCTGGCCGACGATCCTCACACGCGTGCTGTTCTCAGATTAGACAATGGATCGGATGTCGCCTATCGCGACGTCCGGCGCTTCGGCACGTGGGAGCTGTTCGAGGACGGAGATCTCGATCCGTACCTCGCAGCACGCCTCGGCCCCGAGCCTCTCGGCCCGCTTTCGGTGGCGCAGTTCGGTGCACGCCTCGAGGGACGGCGAGCGCCGCTGAAGGCTGCGCTCCTCGACCAACGCACCATCGCAGGACTCGGCAATATCTACGTCGACGAGGCGCTGTGGATCAGCAGTCTGCATCCTCTTCGCGTCGCCGGCAGTCTCGATGACTCAGAGCTCGGACGGCTGCATCGGGCAATCCGTCGCGTCCTGCGCAAGGGGATCGAGCGCCAGGGATCGACGCTTCGCGATTACACCCAACCCGACGGAAGCTACGGGGCGATGCAGAACGAGTTCCGGGCGTACGGACGTGGGGGAGAGCCGTGCGACCGTTGCGGTGCACCGCTCGTCCGCATCGTGGTTGGCGGGCGCACGACGACGTTCTGCCCGGACTGCCAGACGCTGCCGACCCGGGGCACGGGGCGAGGAGCAGCTAGGCGGCAAACCGCTCGGCGAGCGCGCCCGAGCGATTGAGAGCCGAGAGCTCGTCGTAGCCGCCGATGGGCTGGCCGTCGATCACGACGAGCGGCACGGTCCACTGGTGGCCGAGATCGTAGACCCGCTGACGAAAGCGTGGATCGTCGTCGAGCGAGACGTTGTCGTACGTGAGTCCGAGATCGTCGAGGAGTGCCTTCGCACGAATGCAATACCCGCACCACGCGGTCGTATAGAGGACGATATCGGGCACCAGGGAGCATAAACGCCTGCATCTGCCGCGGTATTCCCACAGAAGGAAGCAGGCCCGTCCGCTCCGGCCATGTCCACTCGTACACTGGGGCCATGGCTCGCTCGACCACGTCCGAGGCAGTCGTCCTCCGCTCCTTCCGGCTCGGCGAGGCCGACCGCATCCTGCACGTCTACACGCAGGACAGGGGACGCGTTGGCGCCGTCGCCAAGGGCGTTCGCAAGACGAAGTCACGGTTCGGCGCGCGCCTGGAGCCGTTCTCGCACGTCGAGCTCGTGCTGCATCAGGGCCGCGGCGACCTCGACACCGTCACGGGGGCATCGCTCGTTCGCTCGCACGACCGCATTCGCTCCGAGCCGTACAGGCTTCAGGTCGGAATGATCGGGCTCGAGGCGATGCTGAAGCTCTTCACCGAGCAGGAGGCGAACGAGAAGGCGTTCCTGGCGCTGACGCGGTTTCTCGATGCACTCGACGAGGCGCCGTTGCAGCGTGGGTCGCGCGCAGCACTCGATCCGGTCGTGCTCTCGTTTCAGCTCAAGCTCCTCTGGGTCTCGGGCTACATGCCTCACCTCGCGACGTGCGTCGAGTGTGGTTCTGGCGAGCCACTCGTCGTGTTCCTTCCCGCAGCGGGCGGCGGGGCGTGCGGAGGCTGCGATCCAGGTGGGATTCCGATCTCGCCCGACGGCGTGCACGGGATGCGGCTCCTCCTTCATTCTCCGATCGCGGCAGCCGCGACCGCCGGACTCGGCGAACGGGCTCAACGCGACGCGCACGCTGTCGTGACGGCCTCGTACGAGCACCATGGCGGGTTCCGGCTGAAGACGGTTGCCAGCCAGTAGCATCCGAAGATGGGCTCGCGGACCGTGTGGCCCGTAACCGGCTCCATCTGGGCTCTACGCTCGTTGCTCGAGCTCGCAAACCCGGACTACTGGGACCCGGTGACCGCGCTCGACTGGAGTGCGGTGTGGACGTTCAGTGCCGGCGGAGGGCTGATCATCCTCGGCGCTCTCGGCATCGTCGCCCTGGCACCGCGCTGGTTCCAGCAGGTCACTCCTGCCCCGGCGACCGACATCCGTCGGTGGCGACGGGGGCGTGTGAGGCGCTAGAAGCGCTCGAGGACGTTGTGCAGTGCGCCGTCGGCAACGAGCTGCTCGGTGAGCTCGTTGCGGCCCGGCCGCACTTCGCGCTGCATGACGCCGTCCTCGTCGAGCCGGTACTGGCCGACCCAGTCGAGTCGCGGGGAGTAGACGTGCACCGATACGGCAGGCAGGCCGTCTTCGTGGCTGACGCGGTGGATGTACCCTGGCCCGCCTCGTCGGGTCTCGCCCTCCTGCAACGCACGGGATTGATGCTCGGCGCCGTACACCATCAGATCCTCACGGACACAGCCGCGTGCGACGCAGAGACCGACGCCCGAGATGTAGTGATCGTGGAACCCCGTGCCCTGGCCGGGCATCCAGCAGAGAATCCAGGCGTCCATCCGGTCGTCCTCGTACACGAGCTCGTAGCGCCGATGCGTTGCGTCGTCGTGAACCAGTGGCTCCCAGAGGTCGGTGCGGGCTGCGAGACCACGGGCAACGTCCTCGAGCTCGACCGGCGTGAGAAGTCCCTCGTGGGGGACGAGCCCATCGAGCGAGGCAAGGGCGGGGACGAACAACGACTCGGTACTCAAGGTCATTTCTCCCATGGTACTGCACCTGGCGGATGTTGTGTCAAGGAATTGTCCAACGATCTGTTGGCGCTACTCGAAGAGGCGTCGGAATGCCCTGCCACGGGTCGCGCGCACTTCATCCGGTGGTGGGATCAGGTCGCGGTTGCGGATCAGCCAGACGCCGATCACGACGACGAGCGCGAAGATCCCGGCGAGCGCAAACACATCAGCTGGGTTGAAGGCGATCAGACCGCTATCCCCACTGACGACGAGTGGGTTCGGGACCTCCATCCCGTTCCCGGCGGCGGAGAAGCTGTTTCCGAGAAGGCCCGCAGCCAAAAGGCCTGCCGCTGGCGCGACGAGAGCCGACGGAATCTGGGAAACCGCGATCATTCCCGCAAACAGTCCGAGGGACAGCGCCAGCCAGCCTGGAGAGCGTTCGTGGTAGGCCCACGCCCCGGTCGGCATGCTCGCTTTCACGAGCAGATCCACGGCAGTAAGCGGCAGCGCCACGCAGAGCATGATCCCGACCCTTCCCACGCTGCCGACGGTACCGGAGCGGATATGGCAGCCGCCGGGCAGGATGGGCCTGTGGAGCTGCACCTGGCCGGCCCGCTGAGCGGCGCTGCTCCGGTTCCTACGCGGCGTCGACCTTCGGCGAGCTCCAGGGCTCGGCGAGGCGATCGAGCACGTGCTCCCGGGTGCGCGCGATCGAGATTCGCTCCTGCGCAAGCGAGTCGCGCTCGCGGATCGTGATCGTGTCGTCCTCGAGCGTCTGGTCGTCGATCGTGAGCGCGTAGGGCGTGCCGATCTCGTCGTGACGGCGATAGCGACGGCCGATCTGACCACCGTCGTCGTACTCGACCGAGATCACCTGGCGTAGCTCCTCGTACAGCTTCCGCGCGCGGCCGGACATGTCGTCGCTCTTGCCGATCAGTGGCAGCACGGCTGCCTTCACCGGCGCGAGCTGCGGATGGAGCCGGAGAACCGTACGCTCGCGCTCGGCCACGATCTCCTCGTCGTAGGCGTCGACGAGGAACGCGAGCATCGACCGGTTCACGCCGAGCGCGGGCTCGATCACGTGCGGCGTGTAGCGGCTGCCGTCTTGCTCGACCCACTCGAGCTTCGTCCCCGAAGCCGCCGTGTGCGCCGACAGGTCGAAGTCGCCGCGGTTCGCGATGCCCTCGAGCTCCGACCAGCCGATCGGGAAGAGATACTCGAGATCGCTCGTTCCGCTTGAGTAGTGGGACAGCTCGTCGTCGTCGTGCGGGCGAATCCGCAAGTGGCTCTCGCGAATCCCGTAGCGGCGGTGCCAGGCGTACCGCTCGTCGACCCAGTAGCGGTACCACTCGTCGGCCTCGGCCGGGGGAACAAAGAACTCCATCTCCATCTGTTCGAACTCGAGCGTGCGAAAGATGAAGTTGCCGGGCGTGATCTCGTTGCGGAACGACTTACCAACCTGCGCGATGCCGAACGGCGGCTTCCGACGGGCGATCCCCGCCACGTTCTTGAAGTTGATGAAGATCCCCTGGGCGGTCTCGGGCCGGAGGTAGACCGGAACACCCGTCTCTTCCATCGCGCCGACGCTCGTCTCGAACATGAGGTTGAACTGGCGGGCCTCCGTGAGGTCGCAGTCAGATGTCTCGCCGGGGCGCTTGCTCGGCCGCTGGCCGCACTGCGCATCCTCCAGGTGGTCGGCGCGGTAGCGTTTCTTGCAGAACTTGCAGTCCACGAGCGGGTCGGAGAAGCCACCGACGTGGCCGGACGCCTTCCAGACCTCGGGGTGGAGGATGATCGAGGAGTCGAGGGCGACGATATCGTCCCGCTCCTGCACCATCGAGGACATCCAGCGCTGCTTGATGTTGTCCTTCAGCAGTACACCGTAGTGTCCGTAGTCGTACGAGGAACCAAGTCCGCCGTAGATCTCGGAGGACGGGAAGACGAACCCGCGCCGCTTGCAGAGCGAGACGATCTTGTCCATCGTGACGGCGTCGGCCATGGCCCGACCTTACCCACACGCAACGACCGATGTTCCCGGTAGCTTGCCTCTCGATGACAACGACGACATCGAGTCCACGCCTCGTCTCGGATGACCTCGAAGCTCGCGCTATCGCCTGGCGTAGGCACTTGCACGCCAATCCGGAGCTGTCGTTCGAGGAGCACGAGACCTCGGCGTTCGTCGAGCAGACGCTGCGGTCGTTCGGCGGGCTCGAGATCGAGCGTCCCGCAGGGACGGCTGTCGTCGCGCGACTCCACGGCGCACGGCCCGGCAATGTCGTTGTACTCCGCGCCGACATGGATGCGCTGCCGATCACGGAGGAGAACGACGTTCCCTACGTCTCCACACGGCCAGGCGTGATGCACGCCTGCGGGCACGACGGCCACACCGCGATACTCCTCGGCGCGGCGCAGCTCCTTTGCGAGCGCCGCGACGAGCTCGCCGGCGAGGCGCGATTCGTCTTCCAGCATGCCGAAGAGCTGCCGCCCGGTGGTGCTCGAGGCGTCGTCGACTCCGGCGCGATCGAGGGCGCGAACCTCATCGCCGGCGTCCACCTTCTCTCGGGCCTCGAGACAGGCAAGGTCTCGTCGGTCGCGGGGCCGGTGATGGCTGCGGCCGATCTCTTCACGCTCGACATCATCGGTCGCGGTGGCCATGGGGCAAACCCGCACGAGACCGTCGACCCGGTCGTGATCGCCGCGCAGGTGATCACCAATCTTCAGCAGATCGTCGCGCGGGAGACCGATCCGTTCGATTCCGTCGTCGTCTCGGTGACCACGCTCGCGGCCGGGATCGCCCGCAATGTCATCCCGGGATCCGTGCGGCTCGGCGGAACAGTTCGAACGCTCTCGACCTCCCGACGGGCCGAGGTGCGCGACGCGATGGAGCGGGTCATCGCAGGCATCACATCGGCACATCGAGCGACCTACGAGTTCGCATTCGAGGTCGGATACGACCCGGTCGTCAACGATCACGACGCCTCGGCGGCCGTGCGTCAGGCGGCGATCATCGAGCTCGGCGAGAGCGCTCTGGTCGAGTTTCCTCCCGTCATGGGCGGCGAGGATTTCTCCGCCTACGGGGAGGTCGCTCCGGCCGCGTTCTTCTGGGTCGGGTCGGGCAACGAGGAGCTCGAGACCACGTTCCCGCATCATCACCCGCGCTTCGACATCGACGAGGCTGCGCTGCGCGACGGGATTGCAGTGTTCGCGCGCACGGCGCTCGACGCCCTCAGCTAGACGCCGTAGCGGGGAAGGGCACGCCGGCGATCGTTGCGGCCGAGCGCGCCGGCATCACCCTCGATCTGAAGGCGCTCGGCAAGCGCGTTTCGATGGCCGACCCGAAGCTCGCCGAGCGGACGACCGGCTACGTCATGGGCGGGATCAGTCCGCTCGGCCAGCGGAAAGGGCTTCCCACCGTCCTGGACGAGTCGGCGCTCGCGCTCGAGACGATCCATGTCGGCGCCGGACGCAGGAGGCTCGAGATCGAGCTGTCTCCGGCTGACCTGCTGGCGCTCACGGGTGGTCGTGCGCTGCCGATCGCAGCGCGCAGGTAGAACTGCTTGTGTTGAATCAACACAAGCATTGCGCGCCGGGGCGGCACAGGGTCGACCGCTGCGGCTAGCGTCGGACTGTGCTCGAGCTCTTTCAGATCACGGGGTCCTGCAGTTTCGCGGCTCGCGCTGCACTCGAGGAGGCCGGGGCCGAGTACACGACCGTCGATGTCCACCCGAGGCGCCGCGACGACGCGCCGAGCTTCTCTGAGGCGAACCCACTGCAACGCGTTCCCGCTCTCCGAGACGGCGACGAGGCCGTCTACGAGACGGGTGCCGTTCTGCTCTACCTCGTCGAGCGCCTGCCCGGTCGAGGCCTTGGCCCGACGCCGGGCGAACCGGGTCGCGGCGAGCTGCTGCGCTGGGTGACGTGGCTCTCGAACACGCTGCACGGTGCGTTTCAGCCCCTCACGAGCCCCCAGTTCCTCACCGACGATCCGGCGGGTCACGAGGGAATCAGTCGCAAGGGTTGGCAGCAGCTCGAGACGCACGGCCGCTACCTCGAAGCCGAGCTTGCCGGGCGCATGTGGTGCCTCGGCGAGGAGTTCTCCGTCGCCGATATCTACCTTTACATGCTCAAGGGCTGGGAGAACTACAGCGACGACTCCATCCTCGGCGGAGCAGCACTCGCTGCACACTACGAGCGGGTCGGAGCGAGATCCGCGATCGTTCGAACGCGCGAGCTCGATGATCTCGACGAACGACTGATCAGGTACCACCCGGAGCTCCGCGGCGGCAAGTCGATCGTGTAGCGCTCACCGCCCTGCGATCACCTTGGCCGCAAACGCCGGATCGACGTTGCCTCCCGAGATGACGAGCACGGTTGGCCCGTCGACCTCGACCGCTCCCGTCTGCAGGGCAGCGAGCGTCAGCGCTCCCGTCGGCTCGACGAGTACCTTTGCCTCGAGCGCAAGCCAACGCATCGCCTCGAGAACGGCGTCCTCCGACACGGTGACGATCTCGTCGACAAGGGCGGAGATCGCCGCGAAGTTCAGCACCCCGACCGCCTGCGTTCGCACC
>Ga0163153_10008713_pt1 | contig 10441 bp, 6 predicted proteins | sample OliLakLV19MP6IB1_FD_148629 | JGI IMG/M metagenome (GOLD analysis project Ga0163153, IMG submission 148629) | Freshwater microbial mat bacterial communities from Lake Vanda, McMurdo Dry Valleys, Antarctica - Oligotrophic Lake LV.19.MP6.IB-1 | ecosystem: Environmental > Aquatic > Freshwater > Lake...
TCCGCGCCATCTCAACAGCCCTCCGTGGCAAAAACGAAACTCAGCGACATCGTCGCCGGTTACGCATTGCACGGAAACCCCAGTTTTGAGACAAGGCCTAGTGGGAATGGCGCTGCTATTGGCGGGCAGGACAGAACATGCCATTTTATCACTGGAAGAAGCTCGTGAACGTTTTCGTGCCATCGCGAATGCTCAGGCCAACACAGCTGCCGAAGGGATGACAGCTGTGTGCCTCGCCGACCAGGGCACTTGTCTGTTGCAGTTGGGTCGTTTAGACGAAGCTGCGGCGGCTTGCGACGAGTGTATTCGCCTCGCCCAGCAACTCGGTGACGACAGGCAAGTCGCGGTGAGCAAGGGCCAGCTTGGAATAGTCCGCTTTGAACAGTGTCGCTATCCCGAGGCCCTTGCAGCGCAAATTGAGGCGCGCGAACTGTTCACTCGATTCAACGAACCGGGCAATGTCGCAATTGGCTGGCATGAGATTGGCATGATATACCAGGAGATGGGGCATGCGGAGACCGCGGAAGATGCGTTTCGCCAAGCTCTCGCAATTTGCACTAGGACGGGTAATTGCGACGGGGAGGCACGCTCGCTGGCGCAATTAGGGACTCTGTACAGCGACGAATTATCTCGTCCGGAACAAGGAGCGTCACTAATCCGTCAAGCTGCCGACATTCATGCGTCCCTTCAGAACAAGATTGAAGAGGGCCGCCAACGATCCAATCTCGCATGTACTCTACGCAAGCTCCGCCGATACGACGACGCGCGACAGGAAATACACGATGCGCTCAAATGCCTTGAGCAATTTGGCCACTCTGCTGCTGCGTGGATGGCCTGGGCCATTCTCGCGGATATCGAAGCGGATGCCGGTATCGCGCAGGCCGCTACGGAGGCAAGGAACAACGCTATTGATTGCTATTTGGCATACCGCCGCGACGGCGGCGAGAATCATTTGCCTCAGGGCCGCCTTTGCGCGCATGTAGCGCAGTCCCTGCTTGTCGGTGACGGACAAGCTACAGTGAACTTACTGAAACAACTTATCGCCAAGGCCAAAACACCCGTTGAACTTGCCTACTTCCATGTTCTACAAGCCATCGCTTCCGGTAGCCGAGACGTTACTCTGGCCGACCACGCGGAATTTGATTACACGGTCGCCGCGGAAATCCTTCACTTAATCGAAACTCTGGAAAAGCATCGGCCGGGATGATAAACCGTCGTGGCAATTTGGACGGGCGGCCGCGGCTATTTGGCGGTTCTCAACGATTCCGACGATTGATGAAAACGGCAACTGCACGGCGTACACGCCCATAGCCGAGCAAGAAGCAACAGCATGCTACCAATCAGTGTGCGCAGCGTTGTCGCGATGGGATGACGCTGGCAAGTGTAAGCGGCACCCCGCCGCCAACCAGCGGATCGGCGCAATTCCGGCGGCAAAAAAGCAGAAATTGCTCCGCTCCAAGACGCCCTTTCCGGCTAGGCTTCGGGCACGGCCTAAGGGCGGAACCGACTGAGACTTGGCCGGCGCCAACGGTTCGTTTAGCATTGGTACAGCATTTACTGAATGGGCCAAGTCCACGAAGCCCGGTTGTCCCCACTCCGTTATGTCTCGGAAAACGAATGAGTCGAGCTCTGCAAACTAACGTGGTCATCGCCTGCTTCCTCGTTACTACGGTAATGCAGTCGCAGGCCGCCATCGTCAATTCAACTTGGTCGTCCACGCAAGATGGCGATTGGAGCCATGCGTCGAATTGGTCCAATGGTATCGTTCCCAACAATGCCGAAGATCTTTATCACGTGCTCATTGATGGAGGCAACTTCGACGCGTCGGTGTCAGTCAGGCTTGACATGAACGCCTCGATCCGTGACCTATCCATGAGCTCGGGGGACAGGCTTGACATCCGTGATGGTTACAAGCTGACAGTCACCGGGCAGGACATCGGGGGCGTGATCAAGAGTCGAGGAGAGATTGTTGTGGGCTCGGTGGATAGCCCGGGAGAACTTCGGCTGCTTCGAGGAGCGGACCTGAGTGGCGGCGGCACTCTGACTTTGACTAACGACGAAGCGTACGTGACCGGCGAGCTGCTGAATCATTACGACCACTTGATTCACGGCTTTGGTCAACTGGGGCGAGGTGAGCTGGGGATCCGCAATGCGGCCATAATTAGTGCCGACGTCGCAGGCAAGTCGCTCGTCGTCAAGCCGAGTCGCTCATATGAGCTGTACAACAGCGGCATTATGAATGCAACGAACGGCGGCGAACTGTGGCTTGACGGCACGGCCGGCGGCGCATTTCGAAATGGCACGGGTGTCATCATGGCAGAGAATGACTCGACCGTAATCATGCGGGATGCATATGTGGATAGCGGAATTCTGGCGGCGGTGGAAGGCGCTCGGATCATCGTGCAAGGTGAAAGCTCCATCCTTCAGGACGTCAACGTTCATGGGCTCGTCACGGTCCTAAATCACTCGGCGCTAGAAGTGCAGGGAACGGTTGGAAACCATCGGGAAATTCGAGTGGGCGCTGAGGGCGAGACGGCAAAGCTTCATTTTCCTGACGGTGCCGGGTTTACGGCAGGCGGAGTCATCCGTCTTGGCTCGGATGCGGCGACCGTGGACGGATCGAGTTTCGCACAGGCCGGCCACCGTGTGGAAGGTTACGGCCAATTCGGCATGAACCAGCTGGAGATCATTAATCAGGGAGGCGGCTTCTTTCACGCGAATGTCGCCGGTAAGTCCTTGATTCTCGATCCATCGGCGATTGGGCTCCAAAATCAGGCCGGCGGGATACTGAGGGCAAACGATGGGGGAGTGTTAGAACTTAGCGGAAACGGAGGTGGCGATTTTTTCAATCGCGGAGGCGTCGTGGTCGAATCCATTGTCCGTCTCACTCAGGGTGCACGGCTTGAGAACCAAATGTTCGGTACTGTGGTCGGGGATGGAACGCTAGACGCCGCTGATGGGATCTTTGTCAACTCGGGCGCGCTCCATCCGGGGAAGTTCGCCTCTGTTGGAACGCTGACTATCATCGGTGACGTAAATCAAGAGGCGACTGGCACTTTACACATGGAGATATCGAGTTCTCCATCCGTGGGAGAATATGATCGCCTGACGATTCGGGGAGGCGCATCGCTTGACGGTATACTCGATGTGGTGTTCGCGGCGGGGGTTTATCCCGAATACGGCGATGCGTTTACTTTATTAACGCACGAGGGAAGCGAAGGCGAGTTCGCTGCGCTGCGCTGGACCGGCACGATTCCGGCGGCGGGACTCCCCCCGTTACGCGTATTTTACGGTGAGTCCAGAACGACCCTAGCGATGATTCTCGACGGCGATGCGAACGCAGACGGCGTTGTGAATGTAGTCGATCTAAATCTGGTCCGAAATAACTTCGGCTCGTCGCACGAAGGAGTTGCCGGTGACACGAACTACGATGATGCTGTGGACATCGAGGATCTGAACCGTGTCCGAAACAATTTCGGTTCGGTGCAATCGAGCCCGGTTCCCGAACCGTCTGCCTTCGTCTTGGCGACGCTCGCTGTCCTGGTCTTTGGCTATGGAAAGACCAATTCGAGATCTGACGGCTAGCTCGTCGTGCGTGCGCTTTGAACGGTAGGACATTCGATTTCACTCGATGACCTCGCCGAGGGGCGGCAAGCTTCGTGGGCGGCTCTATGACAATCGTTTGCTTCGAACTAGACCAGACGCAACAACCAGTGCGGTTGCAATCATTGCGAGAGGAATTGTGGAGGGCTCCGGAACCCTGGCGATCCATGCTTCGGCATTCCCCTGCGGGTTAATTCCTTGCCCCACAACAAACCTACCGTCGGTTGAAACGTCGGCCGCATGTGTTAGTGTCCACCCAGAAAGGCTGTCCGCCAGCGACCAGCGGGTTTCCAAGAGTTCTTGGAGCGGCTGGATACCTTGTCGCTCTGTCCACAGAAACGCCGAAGTGTACAGTGCCCGGGGAAAACTTTGATCGCCAACAATTACAGAACCATCCACCTGAAACTGACCAAGCGACATTCTCATATCCCTCCGGGAGCTGACCTAAGTCCAAAAAGCCGGCTTCGTGCGTCCAGCGAATGGCCTTTAAGTACGTGCCAAATGCTCCGCTAAATGGGGCATAGCCAACCGCAGTTGTCCCGTCCGCGGATAAGTCCGTAGGCACGTTGCCGAATAGATCCGACGGCGGCGCGTCTCCAAGGCCAACTAGCCCCTGGTCGGGTGCCCAAATAGCCATCTGGAGTCCTTCACTTGAAGTCCCATAGCCTAATGCAACCGATCCATCTTGTGAAACGCCAACCGCCCCGCTGCCGAATTCGCCACCAGGCAAGTCTCCCATTAACACGATACCTTCTTCCTTGGTCCACCGAATTGCTTCGTACTTGAAGTCGCTGTTGAGCGCGTTTCCAACCACGGTATTGCCGTCGCCGGAAATGGTATAGGCGTAGCTGGCGGTATCGACTCCAGGTACGAATCCGATCCCTTCAAATCCGTATTCAGGTGTCCAAATAAACCCTTGAAGCCCGTTTGCGCTGATTCCGGCGCCTACGATGGTTCCGTTGTCTGATACCTTGTTCGCGTAACTGGAATCGGCACCTGGGAAAAACCCAAGCCCCTGCATGCCTTCGCTGAGCGTCCATCGAAACGCTTGTTCGCTGCTTGTAGTACTCGCGAAGCCTACAACGACGGAACCATCCGCCGAAACACCGACGGCCCCAGAATTGATCGAATCTGGCCGAAGCATCCCCAACCCAGTGAAAAAGGGTTTTGCCGCGCTGGCGCCGGCCGCTTGAAACATCACCATCAGCGTCAAAGCGTATCGGGCTACGTTGTGCGATAAACTGTTTGAGCTGTTGTCGACGAATGACGGCATGTGACCGCCCTTAGTTTGCAAGTGAACGTATTGGGATCAGCTTTGTTGCAAGGCTAGTTAGCCTCAACGGAACGTGCAACAAAAAACACTGCACAGAGTTCATTGAACGAGCGTCTGGCACGGGAACCTCCTGTCACAACGGGCCGAACTCCGCTCCCGGGCGTTAACCAGTTCGTCAGCGCAGCACAGAGAGCGCGAGAGTTCTCGGAGAATACCGGCGGCGGGGGGCGATCGGCGCCAGGCACCCCTCCGACGGCCGCGCTCTCGGCTTCGGGGAGATGCCCCCGGCCAACGCATTACCTGCGGAAAGGCTGTTAACCAGACTCTCAGAACCCGTTGTTAACCAGCGGGTCGGCCCAATTCCGCGGTAAAATGGAACTCCCCGTGCACAACCCTCTTCGAACTAATTCTCTGCGGCCCAAAACTCACAACCGCTGAATCTGTAATCGTTTAGCGATTTCGAGTCCGTTTCGGTCGACGAATCGGTCCCAACGCTTTACGGAAGAATCTGGGCACGGGTTAACACAAACAGAGAATCAGAGAGCGCTTTAGAGAGCGCATCTGAGAGCGCGAGAGCGCTCTCTAAAATCCGGCGTCGCTACGCCGTCGCGGGTTGAAATCGCATCGTATTCTTGGCGAAACACCGACCGACCGGTGTGCAAAAATGGCGCTAACCCATGTTCGCTGGCCAAGTTGCCGAGATTTCGCGAATGCGGAACATCTACCGATCGCTTTTGCTGATTCTGACGGCTGCCACGCAGTAGGAGCCGGCGCGATACATCGCCTACCTAAAGGCGGAGTGATAAATACCCCTGTGCGACCACCAGTTTTCACGGACTTCTTACTGAGATAAGAACACGATCAGTTCGCAAGCGCTTTCCCAATCGAAATCACTTTTCGGTCCGGCCGACAAAGCACCGTCCGCCAATTGAAAACCGTCACGAAGACAGCACAAATAGCCACGAGCGCCGCGGAGGTTGGCTCAGGAACAGGCCGAAACACAATGACTCCTGTTGCATTATGTTCGAAGCTTCCCGTCGAAAAAACCGTGCTAGCTCCCGTGGCGAGGTTCACTCGGGAAAGCGAATCGCTGTTGAAGTCCGCGTAGATGATCGTGCTTTCGTTCTCAAACGCGATAAACCCTTCGGATGTCAGATCCGCAAGCAGAAACTGATCGCCTGTCGTCGCGTCGATCCGCAAAATCTGCGTTCCACTTCCTCCACCGCGATTGGAAACGATAAAGTTGCCGCTTGAGTCAATGAGAAGGTCTGCCGGGTTAAAAAGCATTCCGCCAGACGCAATCGTGGTCTGTTGCAAGGTATCAGCGTCGACCTTGATAATGCGTCCATTAGGAGATCCGAAACTGCCAAAGTCTAATACGACATAGTTACCAGATGCATCAACATCGACATCCTGCATGCTGAACATGTCAAACACGTTCGTAATGAGGGACTGAGTCGACGATGCCAAATCGACATGCACAAGCGTCTCCTCCCGTGTGGCCACAACTAAGTCGCCAGAGAGGTCAAAATCTAATGCGACTGGCGTGCCTAGGATGCCGCCGGAGGCCACTACATCCTGCGCGCCGGTCACTGGATGTACACGGACGATCCCTCCGAAGCTTCGCTCCGCCGTCAATAGTCGTCCTTGTTCGTCGAACAAGACATGTGACGGGTTTTGAAGGTCACCTCCCGAGGAAAGGAGACTCCTGTTGCCGGTTTGGGGATCAACGCGGTAGACGTTTCCGGCTGCCTGCGTTACGACAAAAATGTCTCCAGGTTCAAGTGCGAGCGCACCACTGTGGCTGGTCGCAAGCGAAGCCACGCAAAGCATCGACCTCAGGAACAAATGCGACAATCTTAGCGCAACACGGCGGCAAACGAAAAACGACGTACAACCGGCAACGCGCCCACTAGCTTGGAAAATGTGCAGTTCCATCACGGCCTCCAATTGAACGTTCCGACGGGCATGATAATTGACGTGTCAATTCCATTTGCCGGCAAGACGCGTTGTGCTGTTGAGATTCGACGCCTCTACAGTATGATTAGCAATTCACCGAATTTCAACCAACCGTTCCGAATGGAGGACGAATTAAGGCACAACCCGCAAGCTGATTCTCAAGCTCGCGAAGGCCAATAACTGGGGCTACACCCGCATCCTCGGCGAGCTGCGAAAACTGAACATCCGCGCCGTCTCTCGGAACACGGTCAAGAACATCCTTAAGGAGAACCGCTACGATCCCGGGCCGCAACGCGGACATGGCACGTGGGATGAGTTCATCAAGATCCACGCAGCTACGCTCTGGCAGTGCGACTTCGTATCGAAACGGATCGTGACGCCGAAGGGGCTTCGGGATGCTTTTCTGCTGGTGTTCCTGCATGTCGAAACGCGCGCGGCTCTAGTGCGCCACGACGAACGTATCCGATGCTGATCGCGCCGGCGACTACAATCATTCCCAGCAGCGCGGACGACGGTTCCGGCACGTAGAAGATGTCTACCAGGTTCGAGCCGTCCGACACTCCATCCAACGACCCGCCGGCGAAAAGCACGTAATTGCCGACCGTCACCGACTCTAAGTCGTAGCGCGGCACGCTGAGCTGTTCGAGACTCCACAACTGGGTTTGCGTGTCGAGTACGTCAATCGTGTCGACCACCTCAACCGGTTCTCCAAACGGCGTCCGCCAGCCGCCGGCAAAGAGTGCGTATTTGCCAATTGAGGTCGCGCCAATCTGTTGGCGACCCTCCGACAAGTTCGAATGAGACCAAATCCCGGTTGCGGCGTCATAGATATCGACGTCGTCGCGGAAGACGTCGTAATCATAACCACCGGCGATATAGGCCTTGTCGCCCACGCCCGTTGCAGCCGTCAGTGTCGCCGTCGTCGAAAGACCACTGATCGACCACGTGTTGGACTCGGTGTCGTAGATGTCGACTCGGTTCGTCAAGAATCCGTTGCTCCAAAAGCTTCCACCGGCGGCGACAAATCTATTTCCTGCCGCTGCACCAGCGGCCCCGAAGCGGCTCAGCGAAAGTTGATCTAAGGTCCATTTGCCGGATTCAACGTCGTAGACATCAACGTAATCATAGTCGCGACTATTCTCATAGCCGCCCGCGAAGAAGATCTTGCCGTTGGTCGCCGCCACCGCCATGGCCACGCGTCCTTGCCCAGAGGGCAACTGGTCCATCGACCAACTGTCGGCCGCGCTATCATAGATATGCACCTTTCCGTTGTAGGACGGGAAGAGCGCTTTCGTACCCCAGCCCATGCCGACTCCACCGATTACCGGTTCGGCAAAGGTCTGTGTCGACCAGGTGCCGGTCGTGCTATCAAAAATGTCCGCTGTGCGTGCGCCGACTGGGTCAATCGTACCGCCAACGAAAATCGCCTTAGTGCCGGCCGCCGCGGCGCCGAATTGCGAACGACTATGTGACATCGTCGCCGTTGCGTGGTTCCACCCCAGGTCGGCGTAAACAGGAGTGGTAACCGCCAGAATCAGACAAACGGAAAGGAACAGTTTCATTGAAACACCGGTGTTCATTGAGAGTTTTTCCACATCATGCTTTGTGGCGCCCGTCAAGTCAAGCAATGGTGCGACTTCACGGCGAAACTATCAAATGGTCCTCCGTGCGGAATTCTCCTCATGACAATGCGAGAGGGAACGCAAAAGATAAGTCGTTCGACGTCAATAGGATACTGAGTTCGAGCCGTTTTCCGCCCCCTCCCGACGAAAACGACCGCCAACGAACCTGAGCGAGCTCGGTTCACAAGGGAGAGCCCCGACTGTTAACTGGAGAGCGCATCTTCCGCGGCCGCAAACTGTCGACCGGTAGGATAACAATGAGCGCGAGCGCGCGATAACTCTTTTGGGCTATCGTCGAAAGTCGGCCGACCTGCCTTCTACGTTACCATCCTCAAGAGGCTCGAGCCGCGCTGTGCGGGAGACGCGAATGCTGGGCGAAGTATGTTGCATGGCAATCGGCCGTCTTTTGGTAAGTGATCAATCGCAAATTGAAGGTTGCACTTATTTGCGCCGGCGCGATCGAGCCAGTGAAGGGGTCAAGAAGTGGTTGGCCGTCCCCTCGCTTCCCCATTGCGAGAAGAGGAGGTCGGTGGAGCGATGGGTCGTGCGGACAGCGGGGCGGCGTGTTTCTGCAATACGTGCGCCGACGGGCGCAATCAACTCGCTGGAGTTCGCTCCGCCAAAGTGGTTGCGTACCAGATTCAGGTCGGCGAGATTGACAATTCCGTCGGCGTTCGCGTCGCCCTCGGCATTGGTGCTTGTAGCGCCGAAGTTGTTGCGGACGCGATTCAGGTCGGTAAGGTCGACCACCCCGTCAAAGGGGTACGTATCGCCGGGAACCGGGCCGTTGAGCCACAGCTCATCCGGTTGGCCGCCGCTGAAACGGCCGTTGGCGACAAATGCGTCGAGGTCGCCGTCCTGGTCAAAATCGGCAAGTGCGACGTCGCGACTGGCCGCGGTACTGAGCGTCTGGCCGGAGTCGACGAACATCCCGCCGTTGTTTCGCAAAATGCGGTCCGGAAGGCCGACGTTGGCGCCGCCGTTGGCGAAGTACATATCGAGATCGCTATCGCCATCGAAGTCTCCGAACTCGACACGCCCAATGCTTTCTTTGAGAAAGAGCTGCTGGGAAATAGACCAGCCGCCAGGAGTGTTACGGTAGACGTTCACCGCGGATCCTCCGACGGCCACGACATCGACCATGCCATTGTTGTCGATGTCGGCGATGGCTTCGATTCTCCAATAGCCAGCCACGCCAGGCAGCGGCTTGAACGAGAAACCGCTCGCGCCTTCGTTGGACCAATAGCCGGAGGGATCTCCGGTGGTAGGGACATCGGTGACGAAATCGACGTCCCCGTCGGTGTCAAAGTCATGTGTCAGGATGCGCGTGGCCTCGCCAATCGGCAATCGCATGCCACTGTCCGCGAATTGGCCCTGACCGTCATTGAACCAAAGTCCGCTCGGCAAGCCCGACCCTTGTCCCAGCAATGCGTCGAGGTCGCCGTCACGATCGAAGTCGGCCAGAGCCAAGGCGATGTTGTCCGTAAGAGGGAATCGCTGTCCGCTTTCTTCGAACCCGCCGTTTCCGTCATTCCACCATACGGAAGTGCTTCCGGCCGAGGCGGCAAACACAGCATCCAGATCGTCGTCGCCGTCCAAATCGGCCAGCTTTGCGGCGGTGGTTCCCGGGAGGCCCAGGTTTTCCCAGGCAACCGTGAACGCTCCGCGATCATTGCGATACGCGATCACGCCGCGCGGCCCAAGAGTGGCGACCAGAAGGTCCGTGTCGCCATCGTTGTCGATGTCGCCGGGCGCGACATCAATGCTCACTTCGTTGCCGAGTCGCAGGCCCGAGTCCGAGAATCGGCCTGCTCGTTGGGTCGCAAGGGGCGAAATGACGATGTCGCTGTCGGAACTCACATTGTCCGACGGCCCCGCGTCAACCCAGCGCAGGGGATCGCTGGCCGGTACATTGACGCGGACGAGGGCCTGTAATGAGCTCTCCAACGGCGCCGCGGTGAGACGGCCCGAAATGGTGTACGTA
>Ga0163153_10008718_pt1 | contig 10438 bp, 7 predicted proteins | sample OliLakLV19MP6IB1_FD_148629 | JGI IMG/M metagenome (GOLD analysis project Ga0163153, IMG submission 148629) | Freshwater microbial mat bacterial communities from Lake Vanda, McMurdo Dry Valleys, Antarctica - Oligotrophic Lake LV.19.MP6.IB-1 | ecosystem: Environmental > Aquatic > Freshwater > Lake...
CTGGGCCGCTTCGGGACGCCCGAGGAGATCGCCCAGGCCGTGGCCTTCCTGGCCTCCGACGATGCCGCATACATCACGGGCCAGGTGCTCGCGGTGGACGGCGGCCTGGTGATGATGTAGGCGGCGCCGGCAACGGATGTCGTACCGGAGCGTCGGTGCATCGTGATAGACTTTGAACCGTGCGTCATGATCAAGGGGGAGTGGGTCGGTCGTCGCCGACCATTGCCGCACTCCTGTCGTTCCTGTGGCCTGGCCTCGGCCAGTGGTATGCGGGATTCGGCCGCCGCGCGGTCCTGTTCGCCGCCCCGGTCGCGTTCGCGGCCTTCGCCGTCGCGACGCAGGCCTCGGGGGGCGCCGCCAGCCTCGCGCTGAGCCTGCTGGCTCCCAGTACGGCCCTGACCGTCATCGGCCTTATCGCCCTGCTGTTCGCATGGCGGCTCGTGTCGATGGTCGACGCGCTGACCTCGGCCGGTGCGCGCGGCGCGTGGCGGCACCCGCGGCCGGTGGCCGTGTTCCTGGCGCTGGCCCTCGTCGTCGCCGGGACCCACGCCTGGGCGGGATCCCTCGCCCTGTCGTTCTACCAGGCCGGATCGCAGATCTTCGTGGACGATCCCGGTCCCGATGCGGTACTGGATCCCAGTAGCGCGCCCGCGGCCAGTGGAGCCGCGACGCAAGGACCCGACGCCACGCCGATGCCGCCCGATGCCCGGATCAACGTGCTCCTGGTCGGGGTGGACAGCTCGGAGGCCCGGACCCACGCCCTGACCGACACGCTCATCGTCGTCAGCGTGGATCCGGTCACGGGCGCCGTGGCGATGGTCAGCTTCCCACGCGACATCGCCCGGTTCGAGCTGCCCGATGGTCGGATCTATCGAGGCAAGATCAACTCGCTGATGTCATGGGCGAAGGCCCACCCGGACGAGTTCCCGGACGGCCCGCTCCAGACCGTCAGTCGCGCCCTGGGCCACCTGCTCGGTGTGCCGATCGACCTGTATGCCTCGATCGACCTCGCGGGCTTCGCGCAGATGATCGACCGGGTGGGTGGCGTGACCATCGACAACCAGCGCGCCATCGATGACCCGGGCTATGGAGGCTGGTCGGATGGGCGGATCGGGTTCCGGCTGCCGGCCGGGATGCACACGCTGGATGGTGAGACCGCGCTCGCCTTCGTGCGTACTCGCAAGGGCGCCGGCGACAACGACTTCAACCGCGCCCGGCGCCAGCAGCAGCTCCTGGTCGCGCTGCAGCGCGAGCTGGTCGATCCGGCGATGCTGCCCAACCTGCAGGGCCTGCTGGAGGACCTCCAGGGCACGGTCGTGTCCAATTTCCCGCCGGATCGACTCGGGGAGATGCTCCGGATCGCCCAGGCGGTCGATGACGACGGCATCAAGCGGGTGGTCCTGGGTCCACCCTACGCGGTGCGCCCGACCGACGGACTCGACGGGGGGCTCTACACGCTGCGCCTGGACATGGATCGGGTCGCTGCCCTGTCCGTCGAGTTGTTCGGGGATGACAGTCGCTACGCCGCAGCGCGCTGACCTTTGACCGACGCGGCGGTAGCCATCGGGCCGCCCTCAGGGCGATCACGGTCTGATCGGATCTGGCGCCGTATCGTTCATCGCACGCACCTGGTCGAAGCCCGGTTGCCGGTCGAGGTCGCGCTGATCGCGTGCTGGCTCGTGGCCCGCCTGACCCAGAACGCGGACCTCACGACGGGCCTCCTGATCGCGGGGAGCCTCGTCGCGCTTCGCTGGCCCGGTTCCGGCATGTCCATCGCAGCCCTGGCGTTCCTCTTCCCGTCGACGGAGGCCGGGATCATGGAGGGGACGGTCCTCACCGCTGCCGGTGCGATCGGCTGTCTGGCGGTCGCGACGCGCTCGGGATCCCGCCTGTGGGTGGGTCCGGTGATGACCTTCGCCGCGGCGCTCGCCCTCACCACCGGTCTCGCGCTCGTCCGCCTAGCGACCGGGCCGCTCGCAGAACTCGCTGGCGTGGCCGCTCTCCGCTGGGTGGGGGCCATGGCGGGACTCGCCGTGCTACCGATACTGGTGTTCCTCATCGGCCGCGGGGCCCGGCGATGTGTCGTCGTGATCGCGCTCGGGACAGCGGCGGCCATCGTGCTGGGGATTCTGGACGGCGTCCTCCCGGGGAGCCTGGAGCAGACGATCGTCGGCCCCCTCCTCTCGACCGTCGCATTCGATCGGGCGAACGGCCCTTTCCCCAGCCCCAACCGCCTAGGGACGGTGGCAGCCATGGCGGCCGTCGCGATGGCGGCCGTGGCCTGGGATCGGCGGGGATGGTTCCAGGTGATCCTAGCCGCCGCCGCGAGCCTTTCCGCTGGGACCGTACTCGTGTCCTACAGCCGTGGCGCGCTCGTTGGTCTAGCCGTGGCGGCATTCCTGTTGGTGGCGCGACGATCACTGCGCCTTGCCCTCGGCCTCGCGGTGGTCGTGGTCGTCATGGTCGTACTGGTCGGGCCGGCGTTCATGGACAGCCGGCTTGGCGGGAACCCGCCGCCGGCTCGATCCGACGAGCAGGCCGCCAACGACGCCGGTCGATGGGATGCCTGGCTGGCTGGTCTGCGGATGGCCTACGAGGCCCCGCTGACCGGGCAAGGGTACGGGTCGTTTGCCGCGCTCAGCACGGACTTCGGGGGCCCGTCGGATCTGGCCACGGCCCACAACGAGACGATCGGGCTGCTGGCCGGTGCCGGCCTGCCGGCAGGTATCAGTTACCTCGGTCTGATCGGGGCGTGCGTGTGGACCTTCCGCCGGCGGTCAACCGTCCATGAGGTCGGCCTGGCGGCAGTCGTGGCCTTTGCTGTCGCAACGTCCTTCAACATCCAATCCGTATACCCTCAAGTGACCGTGCCCTTGTGGACCATGGTCGCGGTTGGCCTGGCCCTCGGAGCGACGGGACCCGACCAAGTCAGGGATGCCGAGTCGTCACGGATGGGGAGCCGCGAGAAAGGAGTCCATGGGGACGCGCGATCTTCCGACTGAGGGCGTGGCGGGCTTGTTGCCGCGCCGGTTGTTTCTGGGTGCCTCCGTTCACGATGTACGCGGACTCGCCTTCGAGACCGCGCTCGCGCTGGTGCCGGTTGGGGCGTGGCTTCTCGCCGGGATGCTGGGGTCGCGCCCACTGGAGGCCGCAGCGCACCTGATGATCATCGCGCTCCTGCTCATCGTTCCCCGCGCCGGGTACCTGGCGCTGATCCCGCTCCTGCCATTCGCGCACCCGGTGCCATTCCCGCCGCACGGACCGATCATCGCCGAATCGATCGCCATCCTAGTGTCGATCGCGTTGCGCGCGGCCCGCGGGGAGGTGACGATCCCACGCATTGCTCGACCGGCGGCTTGGCTTGCCGCGGCCCTGCTGATCATGACGGTGTTCCAGACCACGCTCGGCGTACGCGCCTTGGGCGGATCCCTGAGTCTCGGTACGCTGAGCCAGCTCCACCAGGTCGCGATCATTCTGACCGCTTTCATCGGCGGGCTGGTCTTCCTGCGTCCTGCGGGCGTCCTGCCTGCGGTCGCCGCGTACACGGCGAGCCTCGCGCTGGTCGCCGGGGTCGCGATCGTCCACTTCGTCCAACCGCGCATCCTTGACCGGCTCGACGTAAGCTGGATGCTGAGTCCCGATGCCACAGGGTATCGGGCCAGCGGCGTGATCCCGAACGCGAATTTTCTCGGCCTCTTCCTGGCGATGGGGATCGCGTGGCTGGCGGTCGCGATCAGCTGGTACATCGCGCGTGGGCGTGCAGCAGCGGTTCTGGCAGGCCTGGCCGTGAGTTCCGTCGGAACTGTTGCCCTGTTGCTCACCCTCTCCCGGGCTGCGATCGCGGCCGTCGCCGGTGGTGTGCTCGTCGCTGTCGCGCGCGTGTCCATGCGCCTGGCCGTGGGACTGGCCGTCGTGGGGATCGTGGCGGCAGTCCTCGTCTATCCGATATTTCTGGACCTGCGACTCGGCAGGACGTTTGGGAGTGCCGGACAGGCGGGCGAGGCCGCCCAGTCGGCCAGCGATGACCTCCGGGCCGGCCAGGCCGTCGCGGCCATCGAGGCGTTCCTTGACGCGCCGATCCTTGGCCACGGGTTCGGGACCTTCCAGGTCCTGAGCCCGAGCTACTCGGGCCAGGAGGTCCTGACGTCGGCGCATAACGCCTTCCTGAAGCTCGGCGCGGAACAGGGGGTCATCGGGCTGGGCTTGTTCATCGCCCTGCTGGGCGCGATCGGTCTCCCGTTGTGGAGGCGAAGGTTCGGGCCCTGGACGGGCGGGCTCGCGGCGCTTGGGGCGCTCGTCGTCTTCGCTTTCAGCGGGGACGTGCTGGCTAGCGCTCAGGCGGTGGCTCCGGGCGCGGTATTGCTGGCGGCCATGCTGGTGTCGGCCGACGCCGAGCATGACCTATTGTCCGCGTCCGTGGATCGGGATGACGCTCCATCGAGGGACGTGCGCTGATGTGTGGCATCGCCGGCATCGTGACGGCGGGTGGGTGCGAGTCCGATGACCCGATGCGGGTGCGGCGGATGCTGCAGTCGCTGGCGCATCGCGGTCCGGACGATCAGCATGACGAGAGCGACAGCCACGCGATCATCGGGTCCAGGCGCCTCGCGATCATCGATCTCGACACAGGACGTCAACCGCTGTGCAACGAGGACGGGACGGTGGTCGTTTCCCAGAATGGGGAGATTTACAACTACATCGAGTTGCGCGAAGAGCTCTCAAGCCGCGGACACCGGTTCCGCACGGAGGGCGATACCGAGGTCATCGCTCATGCCTATGAGGAGTACGGCACGAATCTCGTCGACCATCTCCGCGGGATGTTCGCGATCGCGATCTGGGATCGGACTAGGCGTCGCCTGGTCCTGGCGCGAGACCGACTCGGGGAGAAACCTCTCTACTGGCGCTGGCATGGTGGCCGCCTGCTCTATGCCTCGGAGCTGAAGGGGATCCTGCGGGGCGACGACATGGTGCGATCCGTGGATCGTACGTCACTCGCCCTGTACCTCCGGTACCAGTACGTGCCCTCACCGAGATCCATCCTGGTGGGCGTCCAGAAGCTTCCGCCCGCGAGTGTCCTGACCTGGGATGGGTGGGCCGCGCCGGTGATTCGGTGCTACTGGGAGCCCGTATACGGGCCCAAGGCGAATCGGAGCGAAGGCGAGGACATCGAGCGCTGCCGAGAACTGTTGGAGGAGTCCGTTCGTCTGCGCATGCGCAGCGACGTGCCGGTCGGGGTCTTCCTGAGCGGCGGGATGGATTCCAGCGTGGTGACCGGCCTGATGGCCGGCCTGTCCGAACGTCCGATCCGCACCTTTTCCATCGGCTTCGAGGAACGCGCCTACAACGAACTCCCATACGCTCGCGCCGTCGCCCGGCACTTCGGGACGGATCATACCGAGGAGGTCGTCACGCTGGAGGCGATCGAGCTGCTGCCAACGCTGGCTCATCATTACGACGAGCCGTTCGGCGACCAGTCCGCAGTCCCAACGCTGAGCGTCGCGCAACTCGCGTCCGCGCACCTCAAGGTCGTGCTGACTGGCGACGGCGGCGACGAGGCATTCGGGGGGTATCTGCGCTATCGAGCGGATGATGGTCTTCGGCGGCTGCGAGCGATTCCGGCCCCGGTTCAGCAGCTGCTCGCTCGCGCAGCGTCCATGTCGCTTCGGAGTGTGGGCCGCGATGGGATGGCCCGGCGAGCGCGCACATGGGAGCGGCTGGCAGGTTTGGGACGCGACGAGCGCTACGTGGCCATGATGACCGTGCTCGGCGAGGACGATCGTCTGGCTCTGCTCGGGCTGGCCGGCGCCGACGACACGTATGTCACCGACGCGCTATCCAGTGGCGGTCTCGTCGGCCTGGATCGCGTGTTGCGAGCCGACACGCTGACGTATCTTCCGGAGGACCTGCTCGTCAAGACCGATCGCGCGACCATGGCCACTTCACTCGAGGCGCGCGCGCCGCTCCTCGACCACGTCCTCATGGAGTTCGCGGCAACACTGCCCGCCGATCGAAAGCTACGCGGCAGCGAGTCCAAGTGGATCCTCCGCCAAGTCGCGCGGGCGATGATGCCGGCCGAGCTTGTGGATCGGCCAAAGATGGGGTTTGGGGTGCCGGTCGGGTCGTGGTTCCGAGCTGCACTTGGCGACCGCTTTCGGGAGCTGGTCCTGGCGCCCGACAGCCGGTCGAGAGATCACCTCGATACCGCCGTCGCGGCCCGTCTCCTCGCTGAGCATCAGGCGAGGCAAGCGGACCATGGCCATCGGCTGTGGGTCCTCCTGATGTTTGAGACCTGGGCCCGAACCTGGTCGAGCCCGACGCCCGAGTCGGTCGGGTGAAGGCCCTGGTCACCGGCGGGGCTGGGTTCATCGGGCACCACCTGGTCCGAGCGCTGCTTGACCGTGGGTGGGCGACCTCGGTGCTGGACGACCTTTCGACCGGCGACGTTCGGCGCCTGGACGCGGTCCGATCTGAGATCGAGCTAACGATCGGAGACGTCCGGGATCCCGCCGCCGTCGATGCAGCCGTCGCTGGCTGCGACGTGATCTTCCACGAGGCCGCGATCCCCTCTGTGGCTCGCTCCATCCGCGATCCACGGCTTTCCAACGAGGTGAACACGAGCGGGACGATCGAGATCATGCTGGGAGCCGCTCGCGCCGGAGTCGGACGTGTCGTCTACGCTGCCTCAAGCTCGATCTATGGTGAGTCGCCGGAACTGCCGCGCCGCGAGACGCAGCGGCCGGACCCCCGGTCGCCGTACGCCGCGAGCAAGCTGGCCGCCGAGCACTATCTCCATACGCTGGGCGCGACTCTCAGGGTGGAGACCGTCGCGCTACGTTATTTCAACATCTTCGGACCCGGGCAGGACCCGCACTCTGAGTACGCGGCGGTCGTTCCACGCTTCGTAACCTCACTCCTGGCTGACCGGGCGCCGACCATCTACGGCGATGGGCGCCAGTCGCGTGACTTCACGTTCATCGACAATGTGGTCCAGGCGAACCTGGCCGCCGCGACGGTCCCGGCCGTCACAGGCCTCACGGCGAACATCGGGTGCGGAGGTCGATACACCCTGCTCGACCTGCTCGACCGAATCGCCGCGGCGGTCGGCCGTCCGGCGATGCCGACGTTCGAAGCGCGTCGCCAGGGTGACGTCCCGCACTCACAGGCTGACATCGCGCTCGCCGTGGAGCGCCTTGGCTACCGAGTGGTCGTGGACTTTGACGAAGGCGTGCGACGAACCGTCCAAGCATTCGTGGAGCAACGGTCGTGACTGGCCCGTCCGGGTGGGACTCGATCGATCTGCGCTGCCCGGTCTGTGCCAGCCCACTCCGTGCTGTTGGCGCAGCCATACAGGCATCTTGCGAGCACGCCGTCCCGCTCGTGGACGGGATTCCCAGGTTCGTCCAGGGGGGATCCTATGCGGACTCATTCGGTTTCGAGTGGAACCGCCATCGAGCGACGCAGCTCGATACGCTGTCGAGCACGACTCGATCGCGCGACTCATTTCTGGCCAAGACCGGACTCCGGAAGGAGGACCTCGCGGGTCGCACGGTCCTCGACGTCGGCGTCGGCTCGGGCCGGTTCGCCGAAATCGCGGCCGACCTTGGTGCGACCGTCGTCGGGATCGATCTCAGCTCTGCCGTCGATGCGGCGCACGCCAATCTCGGCGCCAGGGCACTCATCGCCCAGGCGGATCTGTTCCTTGCGCCGTTCGCTGATGGAGCGTTCGATGTCGTGTACTCGATCGGCGTGCTCCATCACACGCCCGACACACGTGCGGCGGTCCGGGCGATCGCACGACTGGTGCGGCCGGGCGGGATCCTCGCGATATGGGTCTACCCGCGGTCGCCCACAAACCGTAGTTCGGATGCCTATCGTCGGCTGACCACGCGTATGTCGGCACCTTCGTTGTACCGCCTGAGCCGGCTCGTCGCGCGCCTGCATCCGCTCCGACGTATCCGGGTGGTTCGTACGATGCTTGCCTATCTGCTCCCTGCCTCGCACGAGGCCGACCTGGCTTGGAGAACCCTCGACACGTTCGACTGGTATGCCCCTCGATATCAGTGGAAGCATCACGAGACCGAGGTCCGCCGCTGGTTCGAGGAGCTCGGCTTCACTGAGATCAAGGTCCTTGGGACACCCGTGGCGGTGCGGGGCGTTCGACCGCTCGCGGCCGCCACGCTCGACACCGCGAGGCGCACGACCTGAGCGCCCCTCTCGATCCTTCCTTCTCGCTCGGGCGCGTTGGACGCGCGGCATCGCTGCTTGCGGCTGCCGGGGTGGCCGGACAAGTCCTGGCACTCATCCGCGAGTTGTACGTGGCCGCTCGCGTCGGCGCATCGGCCAGTCTGGATGCCTTGCTGGTGGCGCTGGTCCTGCCCATCCTTGTCTCCGGGATCATCGCCGGCAGCCTGCGGACGGCGATCGTGCCCGCCTATTTCGACCTGGTGGCACGGGACGGCCACGTCGCGGCCCGCCGCTTCCTCGGGGCGGTGCTGACCTGGTCGACGCTCATCGCGGTCCTGGCCACCCTGGTCCTGGCGGCGACGCCGGGGATCGGTCTCGCCCTGACCGGACCCGGCCTTGATGGCCCCGCGCGAGCCGAGGCGATGGCTTTCCTGCCGCTAGTCCTTCCGATCCTTGCGTTCGCCGTTCTCACGCACCTCCTCTCGGCTGTCTGTCAGATCGGTGACCGATATGAGCCGATCGCGATCGCCCTCATCGCGGCACCGGCTGCCTCGCTCGGCATCACGATCCTGGCCTGGGACCAGCTCGGCCTGTTCGGGGTGGCGGTCGGGTTGACCGTCGGGCACGTCGCGACCGTCCTGAGTCTGCTTGCCTTTGCCGGTTGGACGCGGTTGCTTCCGCCCCTGACGCTGCGCGCGCATCGTCGCGACTTCGCTGACTTCCTCGGCCATGCGGTGCCGCTGACCGTCGGCTCGGCGGTCCTGCAATTCAACCTGGTCGCCGATCGCGCGATCGCCTCGCTACTTCCCGCCGGCGCGGTCAGCACCCTGAAGTTCGGGCAGCAACTCGTCACCGAACCGCTTGGTGCCGCATCGTCGGCTTGGACCACCGCCCTCTACCCGTCGCTCGTCCGCAGCAGCCAGCGCGGTGGTCCAAGCCGACGCGGGGCCGCCTCGACCTTGGCCCTGCGATACGGGATCGTCCTGTTCGTCCCGCTGGCCGTGGGAATCGCCGCGCTCGCCCCCCTGGCGGTCGGCATTGTGTACGTCCGCGGTGCGTTCGACGAGAAGGCGGCGATCGGGACCGCACAGGTCGTCGTCGGCTTTGCGCCGATGCTGGCGATCGTCATGCTCAGGCCGGTCGTCACTGGCGCCCACAACGCACGCCGCCACGGCCGACTGCTTGGTGCTACGGCCGTCGCGAACGCGATCAGCAACCTCGTACTCAACGTGTTGCTTGGCGGCCTGTTCGGCGTTGGCGGGCTCGCCCTTTCGACGTCGATCACGACCGGTGGGACCCTACTCTATCTCACGATGCACCTTGCCCGCTCGGAACGTGACTTCGACATCCGGGCGCTGGGTTCCGTCCTCGGGCGCTCATTGCTTGCGAGCATGATCCCTGGGGCGATGGCCGCGTGGATCGCATGGGGTGTCGGGCCGACTCTGCCGCTACCGGCGAGCGGCGCCCTCCTGGTCCTGCTTGCCGGGGTGGGCCTCGCCACCTATCTCGCACTCGCCGCCAGGCTGCGTCTCGAGGAGCCCGGTCAGTTGGTCAGTCAACTGCGATCCAGGTTGGCCCGGGGGTCGGCGTCGTGAGCGGCGCCATGACGCACCGCCCCATCCGGATCGCGCTGCTTTCGGCGTCGCTCGAACTGGGAGGTTCGGAGCGGCAGATGGTGAACCTCGCGATCAGACTACCGCGCGACCGGTTCGCGGTGGAGTTCGTCCTGCTCGTGGATCACGGCCCGTTGGCCGAGGTGGCCGCGCAGGCCGACATTCCGATCCACATGCTCGGCTGGCACCGGGGCGACGTGCCGTTCGGTCGGCTCCGACGCGTCGGCAACGTGGTGCGCTATGTCCGACTCGTCCGACGGAGGCGCTACGACATCGTCGACGCGTGGCTGTTCCACGCGTATGTCCTCGGTGCTTTCACACGCGACATCGCAGGGCACCCCGTTCTGATCGCCGGTCGACGGAGCTCGAGTGATTTCAAGTCCCGGTTCAATCTCATCAATCGGGCCTTCGATCGCGTCGCGAAGCGGCGGGCGGACGCGATCGTCGCCAACGGCGAGGCAGTGCGTGCCGACATCGCGTGGCGAGAGGGCCTTCCGTGCGCGCGCATCGATGTCATCAGGAACGGCATCACTCCGGCCGTGCCGATGCCCGCCGACGAGCGAGCACGGCTGCGTTCGATGTGGGGCGCCGACAGCGATAGCGTGGTGGTGGGTTGCGTCGCCAACTACAAGGCTGGCAAG